>WBZM01000841.1_pt1 | contig 35994 bp, 34 predicted proteins | sample 5204271 | NCBI WGS metagenome assembly WBZM01 (sample SAMN12344346, study PRJNA552823) | activated sludge metagenome | biome: Activated sludge suspended growth; feature: Nitrification reactor; material: Wastewater; isolation source: activated sludge from nitrification reactor of wastewater... | reverse complement strand
GCGAGTACGGACCGGTCGAACGGGCGTGGATCTTGTCGTCGACCAGGTGGTGCAGCTTCAGGATGTACATGTAGCCGACCGTGACCTTGCCCTCGTACGGCTCGCCGGTGCGGCCGTTGTAGAGCTGGACCGTGCCGGAGCAGCGGGCGCCGGGGCGCTCGCTCATGTCGACACCCATGTCGATGCCACGGGCCTCTCCATGCTCCTTGGCCCACTCGACCAGGGCTGTGTCCACGTCCTCGACCGAGGCACCGTCGAAGACGGGGGTCGAAACGTAAACCCGGTCGCGGGTTTCGGCGCGATTCTTGTAGGACTCCGTGCCGTCGTCGTACCAGCCGTTGCCGGCGACCCAACCGAGGTGGGTCTCCAGGATCTGGCCGATGTTCATACGGGACGGTACGCCCAGCGGGTTGAGGATGACGTCAACCGGCGTGCCGTCGGCAAGGTGAGGCATGTCCTCTTCGGGCACGATCTTGGAGATCACACCCTTGTTGCCGTGGCGGCCGGCGAGCTTGTCGCCTTCCGAGATCTTGCGCTTGGTCGCAACGTAGACGCGAACCAGGTCGTTGACGCCCGGGGGCAGGTCATCGCCGTCCTCGCGGCTGAAGGTCAGAACGTCGATCACGACGCCGCCCTCACCGTGCGGAACCTTCAGCGAGGTGTCGCGGACCTCACGCGCCTTCTCCTTGAAGATCGCGCGGATCAGCTTCTCCTCGGCGGTCAGTTCGGTCTCGCCCTTCGGCGTGACCTTGCCGACCAGCAGGTCGCCCGACGTGACCTCGGCGCCGACACGGACGATGCCGCGCTCGTCGAGGTTCCGCAGGCTTTCCTCGGAACGGTTCGGAATGTCGCGGGTGATCTCCTCGTCGCCGAGCTTGGTGTTGCGGGCGTCGATCTCGTATTCCTCGATGTGGATCGAGGTGAGTTCGTCTTCCTTCACCAAGCGCTCGGAGAGGATGATCGCGTCCTCGAAGTTGTAGCCCTCCCAGGACATGAAGGCGACCAGGCAGTTCTTGCCCAGCGCGACTTCGCCGCCACCGGTAGAGGAGCCGTCCGCCAGGACGTCGCCCTTCTTGACCTTGTCGCCGGTACCGACGATCGGCCGCTGGTGGATCAGCGTGCCCTGGTTCGAGCGCATGAACTTGAACAGCGGGTACTTGTCCGTGCCGTCCTTGTGCTTGAGCTCGATCGTCTCCGAGTCGACGTAGATGATCTCGCCGTCGTGCTCGGCCAGGACCACGTCACCGGTGTCGACGGCGGCGCGACGCTCCATGCCGGTGCCGACCAGCGGCGGATCAGGACGCATCAGCGGCACGGCCTGCCGCTGCATGTTGGAGCCCATGAGGGCGCGGTTGGCGTCGTCGTGCTCGAGGAACGGAATCAGCGCGGTGGCGACCGACCAGATCTGGGTCGGTGAGACGTCCATCAGGTTGACTTCGGTCGGTTCCGCGTTGACCCACTCGCCTTCGCCGGCGCGGCAGAAGATGCTCGGGCCGACCAGCTTCTTGGTCTTGGGGTCCACTTCGGCGTTCGCCTGGGCGATCACGTTGTGCTCTTCCTGGGTCGCGTCGAGGTGAACCACCTCGTCGGTGACCTTGCCGTTCTTGACCACCCGGTACGGAGTCGTGACGAATCCGTGCTCGGAGATCTGGGCGTAGGACGAGAGCGAACCGATCAGGCCGATGTTCGGGCCTTCCGGGGTCTCGATCGGGCACATGCGGCCGTAGTGGGTCGGGTGGACGTCGCGCACCTCGATGGGGGCACGCTCACGGGTAAGACCGCCAGCACCGAGCGCCGAGAGGCGACGGCGGTGGGTCAGTCCGGCCAGGGAGTTGTTCTGGTCCATGAACTGCGAGAGCTGCGAGGAGCCGAAGAACTCCTTCAGCGCTGCGACCACGGGACGGATGTTGATGATGGTCTGCGGGGTGATCGCGTCCGAGTCCTCGGTGGTGAGGCGCTCGCGAACGACACGCTCCATTCGGTAAAGGCCGATCCGGAAGTGCTCCTGGATCAGCTCGCCTACGGTGCGCAGACGGCGATTGCCGAAGTGCTCGTACTCGTCGAGGTGATCGGAGACGTTCTCCCGCGGGTAGGTCAGTGCCTCCGCGGCGTAGTCCTTGATCGGGTTCTCTTCGTCGATCTCTTCCGGCATGCCGAGGATCTTCGGCAGGCTGACCAGCTCCTTGATCAGGGAGATGATGTCGTCGTGCGTGAGCACGCGGGTGTCGAGGTCGATGTCGAGCCCGAGGCGGGCGTTCAGCTTGTAGCGGCCGACCCGGGTGAGGTCGTAACGCTTCGGATCGAAGAAAAGCTGCTCGAGCAGGTTGCGGGCGGCGTCGACCGTCGGCGGCTCACCCGGTCGCTGCTTCTTGAACAGCTCGACGAGTGCGCCTTCCTCGGTGATGGTCGCTTCGGTGTCGGCGGCAATCGTGTGCTGGATGTAGACCGAGTTGTCGAAGAGGTCGAGGATCTGCTCGTTGCTCACGTACCCCATGGAACGGAGCAGCACGGTGATCGGCAGCTTGCGCTTGCGGTCGATCCGCACGTAGACGCGACCCTTCTTGTCGATCTCGAGTTCGAGCCAGGAGCCGCGGGCCGGCATCAGGTTCGCGGTGAAGACCTGCTTCTCCGGATCCTTGGGCGCCATCACGTAAGCGCCGGGGGAGCGGACCAGCTGGGTCACCACGACACGCTCGGTGCCGTTGATGATGAAGGTTCCTCGCTCGGTCATCCACGGGAAGTCGCCCATGAAGACGGTCTGCTCGCGGATCTCGCCGGTCTCCCGGTTCTGGAAGGCGACGGTTACGTTGAGCGGCCGCGAGTAAGTGAGATCGCGCTCACGACACTCTTCAAGAGTGTGTCCAGGCTCGTCAAATTCAAAGTCACCGAAGACGATGGCGAGATTGCCGGTGTAATCCTCGATGGGTGAAACGTCGTTGATCGTTTCCCGCAGCATGCCGGTCTTCGGATCGGTGAGATCCTCAAACGAGCGACGCTGAATGTCGATCAGATGTGGGGCTTCGAGGGGGGTTTCGAGTCGGGAGAAACTCCTGCGGACAACGGGGGCAGAAATCGGGCGTGCCAAGGTTGGCAACTCCTCACAAGGGGTCAGAGATTCACGTGATTAGGGCGCGGAAGCGGTGCAAATCGGCCGAAACTTCGCGCAACGACAAACAATAGCACAGCATGAAGATCACCTAACACAGCGCCCGGACGTAACCAAGACGTCTCCAGAACCAGGTACCTCCTCCTAGGTTCGGCCCGACGTCCAAGGCGGCCGCGTTACGTCCGAGATAACGAAAGTAGGCGATTATCACCTAACTTCGTTACCTCGGCCGTCCACCCGCAGATCGTGGCCAAGCTGAAGCCTCAGCGACTCGTGCAGTCGGGCTATCGACGCGATAAAGGCTTCGGGTTTCGCGTCGTACTCGGCCCAGGTGATCCGCTGAACGGTGAGACCTCTGCTCTCCAGAGAGCTGGTCTTGGCCTGATCTCTCGCCCGGGAGATCGGACCGGCGTGAAATGCCCCACCGTCGAGTTCGACAATGAGTCCGACGTCCGGCCAGGAAAAGTCAACTTCCCAACCGTGGACTTTCACATTGACCATCGGCATGGGCAGCTTCTGAGGCAACCAGTCGAGGAGGAACCGGCCCTCCAGCACCGACCTGATGCGGCCCAGTTCAGGCACCCAGAGGGCAAGCAAGGGACGGACCTTGACGGCTCCGCGACGACCGACAAGACGCCGGTGGCAGTAGTCGACGTCGCTCCGACCGAAATGCCTGAGTCGGCAAGCCTCCAGAAACGCAAAACGGACATCCCTCTCGGAGGCGGCTGCCGCGAAGTCGATCAGCGCCAGAGGAGGCGCGACCAACCGCAGATTCGTCTGCGCCCGGAACTCCCCGGGTTCGAAATTCCTCCTGACGATCTGGATCCGTGTGTTTCGCAAGGCGGGTGATGTGCCGTGAAGAGTCCTGCGTCGGCCTTTGGTAACGGCGACCTGGATCAGCGAGGGGATCTGGCCTGAAGGTGCGGCAACCATCCCCCATTCCTCACAGGCACTACGCCCAGTAATTACCGATCCGTTTCCTGCTGCAACCAGGGCTGCCCTCATGGCGGCGCGGCGAGTATCGATATCCCGCCCCAACGAGTACACGCCATTGAGCACCTGAACCAGCCGTCCGCTCCGTAGCCAGCCGGCGATGCGGCTTTGGTCGAAACCCTGCTGGAGCAGTTCCACCCTTCCGGCTACGGAATCTCGGGGTGCCATGTACTTGCGGAGCTCGTCCAGACCTGGTCTTTCCGATGTCATCCCGGAAAGGCTGGTGCCTGAAGGCTCACAAGTGGCTAGACGACCGTGACAAATCAGCAGATCTGCCGACTGGCCACCCAAGATCTCGGGTGTGCTGGCCCCTCGTGCGTCGAGATGACGGAAGTCGGCGATTATCGCTGACTTTCGTCATCTCGGCTCCTGTTGAGCTTTGACGCTCGACGGACTCTTGGGACTTGGGTCCTTAACCGAAGAAGGGCGCCCTAGGGCGCCCTTCTGGCAATGCTTTGGCCGGACCTGGATCGGGCCTGGTGGCTGGAACCGGGGTTTGGCCCTTGGTCGAACTCTTACTTGAGTTCGACCGATGCGCCGGCTTCTTCGAGCTCGGCCTTGAGCTTCTCGGCCTCGTCCTTCTCGACGCCTTCCTTGACGGGCTTGGGAGCCTCGTCGACCAGAGCCTTGGCCTCCTTGAGACCGAGACCGGTGGCGGCGCGAACGACCTTGATGACCGGGACCTTCTTGTCGCCGACGTCGGTCAGGACGACATCGACGGTCGAGCCGGCGTCATCGCCAGCGTCACCGGCGTCGCCGCCGGCAGCGCCTGCGGCCGGAGCAGCGGCGGCCACGGCCGTGGCCGAAACGCCAAACTCCTCTTCGAGAGCCTTGATGCGCTCGCTCAGCTCGAGGACACTGATGCCCTTGAGCTCTTCAATCCATTCTTCGGTGCTGGTTGCCATTTCTGGTTACTCCTTAGCGTCGGCACCGTCTGTGGCCTCATCGGCCGGCGCCTCGTCGTTTTCATCGGCACCGTCATTGGCCTCATCGGCCGGCGCCTCTTCGTTGTTTTCGGCTTTGTCTTCATCCGAAGCCTCGGCCTCATCGGCCGGAGCTTCTTCTGCAGCGGGTTCAGCAGCTTCTGCCTCTTCGGCAGGGGCTTCCTCGGCGGGTGCCTCTTCGGCGGCCGGCTCTTCAGCCGGTGCTTCGGTGGCTTCCTCCGCGGGAGCTTCCTCGGCCGCGGTCTCTTCGGCAGGAGCTTCCTCGGCCGGGGCTGCTGCCTCGGCTTCGGGGGCGCTTCCACCCACCAGACCCTGATCGGCCACCTGCTGGAGAGCGATCGCGAGGCCGGAGATCATCGATCCCAGGCCGCGGGTGAGGGTGACCAGCGGGCTGGCGACAATGCCGGCCAGCTGACCATTGAGGACGTCGCGGGTCGGGAGCTTCGAGATCGCGGTGAAACGGCCCTCGTCGAGGATCGTGTCGCCCATGACCCCACCCTTGTAGGTGAGGATCTCGTGCTCCTTGTTGAAGCTGGTGATCGCCTTCGCCGCGGCGGCAGTGTCGCCCTTGACGAAGGTGAGCGCGGTCGGGCCCTGCAGGAGCTCATTGAGCTCCGTGGCACCGGCCTTCTCAGCGGCGATCTTGGTGAGTCGGTTCTTTACGACCTTGAAGGTCGCATCCGCCTCACGGAGACCGTTGCGCAGCTCAGCCGCCTGAGTTACCGAGATGCCCCGGTAGTCCACAGCGAAGATCGCTTCGGATGATTCGATCTCTGCACCGATCTCCTCGATCAGCGCGGCTTTTTCTTCACGGTTCATTTTTGCCTGACTCTTCTCCAGTGGATGGTGACCGCGCGGGCAACAAAAAGCCCGCTCGCAGGCGGGCGAAAGAAGGTCCTCCTTCGGCTCCACCTACCCTGGCATTACGGACTCGTCATCCGACCAGCGATCTATGGCAGGCCAAGAACAATAGCGCCTGATCCCCCGAGCGGGACTGCAGACAGGCCGGGGGCTGGCCTTCGCCTTCGGAAACACCCTTGCGGCCGATCACCACCGTGGCGGCGTGCACCAGTAGCTCCAGGGCTTCGGCGAAGGTCCAGCCGATTACCTGAGTCCAGTCGAGCCTGACCATGCCCTCGATGCGGATCGAGCTGCAACCGAGGGCGTGAAAGGGTCGGCGACGCCTGGTTTAACCTGCCTCGCGTCAAATGACTCGGACCAGGGCTCCGATAGTCTTTCGCACCGTGGAAAGCACTGCGAAGAACGAAGTCTTTGTCCATGAATATGGTCTCTGCGAGAGCGACGGCGTTGGATCGGGCACCCGAATTTGGGCCTTCGCTCACGTATTACCTGGGGCGAAGATCGGAAAAGACTGCAACATCTGCGGTGGTGTCTTCGTCGAGAACGGAGCAGTGCTGGGGGATCGGGTCACTGTCAAGAATTCGGTCCTGATCTGGGACGGAGTTGAGATAGGCGACGATTGTTTCCTCGGTCCATCTGCCGTATTCACCAACGACCTGAATCCCCGATCGGGCCTGCGAAGCGGTTCCGGCCATCTTCAGAGGACCATTGTCAAGAAGGGTGCCACAATCGGCGCAAACGCGACGATCATTTGTGGAATCGAGATCGGCGAGTATGCCTTTGTCGGAGCTGGCAGTTTGGTCCACTGCGACGTTCCTAATTTTGGTTTCATGGTTGGGAATCCAGCGAGCCGAATCGGATGGGCGTGCTCATGCGGTCACCGACTCAATGACGATTTGGCCTGCTCGGCGTGTGGCCGGGTCTACTGCCTGGATGGGCACGAGGAACTCAGCGAGGTTGAACAAGCGGCCCACCTGGATTCCGCTTGACTGCCGCGGAGCGGCCACACGCTGCGAGCCCCCGGAGGGACCAAGCATAGTGGGACGGTTCTGGCTAGACATAGACAACCCACCGCAGGCTCAATACCTGAGCCCTATTGCCGGCTCACTTCGGGACAAGGGCCATACGGTTCTTGTTACCTCGAGGAATGACCGAGCGACCCTCGGGGTACTTGAGAATCGAGGGCAATCAGCCACGCCGGTCGGCGGTTCGTTCGGCAAGAGCTCTCTAAGCAAAACAGCTGGAACTCTGAAGAGGGCGGTTAGCCTTCGGAGGCTGGTAAGGCACGATTTCGGCAAACCTGATGCTGTCGTCAGCACCTCGAGGTCCGGCGTCATCGCGGCCAAGCTGCTCGGATCACCGTCCTTCACAGTCCTGGACTACGAGGGTGCTGAGCTCGGTATCTTTAGGCACTTCGGGACGATCCTGCTCCACCCCTCCGTCGTTCCAGCTGAGAGATTTGCGGAGCGGGGATTCCCGGTTGAGCGTTTGATCCGGTTTTCGGGAATGAAGGAAGACTTGGCCTTTTCCGATTTGGATACGGCACGTTCGAATCCAACCGAGCTTCCCCAGCCGAGAGACCCGTCACGCCCCGCCATACTTATTCGGCCCCCGTCCGAAACCAGTCATTACCGAACTGATCAATCAGTCCACGTCCTCGAGCTTGTTCTTGACTTCCTGGCCGATCGGGGTGACTTACAGGTTGTGTTCGTGCCCCGGCAGGCCGAGCAGTCGAAACTGCTGGCTCAGAGGAAATGGAAGGTCGCCCCCGTAGTGATTTCCCACCCGATCCCTGTGGTGGAACTACTGGGCGCGGTCGACTTCGTCGTGACAGGCGGGGGAACAATGCTGCGGGAGGCGGCGTGGCTGGGGGTCCCCGCGGTCACGATCTTTCAGGGAGAAATGCCGGCCGTAGATCGTTGGCTCGAATCTGAAGGGGCAATTCGTCGGGTCGTCAGCAGGCAGGATCTCGAATCCATCAGCTGGGGCAGGACTATCGCTGAGGCAATCGTTCCCCGCCATCCCGAAGCGCTTGAGCAAGTCGTCGAGATCGTGCTCAAAGGTTCTGCCAGAACGGCCTAGCGGACCGCCGGCTCAGTTCGCACCTCGCCTGTTGAACACAACGGGTACTGTGCGCAGGAGTATCTTCACGTCCAGCCACAGCGACCAACCAGTCACGTAGGCGTAGTCGATTTCGACCATCTCCTTGAACGGGATGGTCGCCCTGCCCAAGACTTGCCAGTAGCCCGTTACTCCGGGTACAAGGTCCAGGCGATTCCTGTGTCGTCCCCCCAACCTCCCGTCATCCCGCAAGCTGAGTGGCCTGGGGCCGACCAAACTCATCTCGCCTCTAAATACGTTCCACAACTGCGGTAGCTCGTCAAGACTTGTTCGCCGTAAGAACTGCCCGACGCGGGTGATTCGTGGATCGTGATCAAGATCAAGCCAGTCCGGGTCGACGCTCTCTTTCATGAGTTCGTCCACCATGGCTTCAGCGTCGGGCACCATTGTGCGGAACTTGTTCAACAGGAAAATGCTTTCGTCCTTGCCGACCCGCGGCTGGCGAAAGATAACGGGGCCTTTCGAATCGAGTCTGACCGCAGCGGCAACTGCCATCATTAACGGGGCCGTCACGATCAGCATCAGCGAAGAGAGCGCAACGTCAAGGGCTCGTTTCATGATCCGGTCGCTGCGCGAGAGAACGGGTACGTCATGTACCAGTATCCCCATTCCCTCGATTTGACCCAAGTGTGCCCCGGGAAGCAACATACTTCGTGGGCCAGGATATGAGCCAAAGCGCACTCCACGCCGGAGGGCCTCGTACATCAACTCCTCCGATAATCCGTCGGCCAGACAGGGTAGATCCAGGCGAACCAGCAAGAGGTCAATCTCACCCATTTCGATTTTTGACCTAACCTTTTCCACCAAAGCGTCTGGTGAAGCGGCGTCCGGTTCTTCGGGAAATCCGTCTGTGGTCGCTCCCACCAATTCCATTTGGTACTCGGGGTGGTTGCAGAGCTTTCGCTTCACCAGAACCGCGTCTTGTTCGGTGGCCACCAGATAGACTCGCTCGGCATTGCCTCGACGCTGGCTGATCGATCGGGCGATGCGTCGCAGCAGAACGATCAACGCCATGGCCGCTAGCCAGAAGACCGTTACTTCCGCGAGATTGAGCTGGACGGGCGGTATCGCCTTGAAGAAGATCCAGAGAGCGAGGGTCCCGACTAGCAGGGCGTGAAAGAGCCGGGGAAGGTCGTCCAGATGAGTTGGCTCGAGACTCTGCAGCGGACGCTTGTACAGATGATAGGAATTGAGCAGCAGCGCCCAGACGGGCAGAGTGAACAAGAACCAAACGGAGTCGACCACAGCCGTTCCGCGATCGCCCCCGACCAGCAACCCGATAAGGAGTGCCAGATACAGCGCGGTCATATCCCCAACCAGAAGGACACGACGAAGTTGGTAATCGCGATCGCGGCGCCGGTGGCTCACTACTCGCGATCGTCGAGCCCGTTCCTGATTTAGTTTCATCTTCTCATCAGTGAGATTAGTCATCCTGACATAGCCCAACCTGTTCTAAGTACCGCCGCCCAGACCCAGTCGGCTGGCACGGTCGGCTACCTCGCACTTCATCGTCCCCGATGTCGGGATAGCCTGAGTATTGCGAACGCTTGAGGTATACCGGAGGGCAACGACGACGACATGACTCACAACGTGACTGGCACGGACGACAAAGGTAGCGTAGGACTCGGTTTGATCGGCTTGGGGTATTGGGGCCCAAATCATCTGCGAGTAATTGAGGAATCATCTCGAGCAAACCTGAACTGGATCTGCGATATCGATCCGCGTCGCCTCGAGCAATTGTCAAGCCGGACTAGGGCGACTCCGACATCAGAGATCGACAGAGTCCTGGAAGATCCTGCGACGGACGCGGTAGTGATATCTACTCCGATCTCTACGCACTTTGAGTTTGGTAAGCGAGCTCTGGAGGCAGGCAAACACGTACTAGTTGAGAAGCCGATAGCGGGAAGTTCGACTGAGGCAGACGAGTTGATATCCCTTGCGAGCCGGAAGGGACTCGCGATCATGTGTGGCCATACTTTTCTGTTCAGCCCGCCAGTAGTGGCGATCAAGGAGATGCTTAGGCGCGGTGACCTGGGAGAGATCTACTTCATGAGTTCCAGCCGAGTCAACCTTGGTCTCCATCAACGTGAAGGTTCCGTCCTCTGGGACCTTGCGCCACATGATTTCTCAATCATGCTGTCTTGGCTTGAAGAGCGACCAAGGGCGGTTTCGGTAATCGGCCGAGACTCGATCATCCCGGGGGCATGCGACGTGGCGTTCGCCAACGTTGACTTTGCCAGCGGGATCGTGGCCAATATCGAACTAAGCTGGCTCGCTCCGAGCAAGCTGCGGCGCACGGTGCTAGTTGGTAACGAGAGGATGGTTGTCTACGACGACACCGCGAGCGAGCAGGTGCGCGTTTTCGACCACGGCGTGGTGTTTGAGGAACCCGAGAGTTTCGGTGAGTTCCAGCTCTCGTATCGAACCGGCGACATAACCTCACCGAAGCTCGCTTCCGCCGAGCCTCTGAACGTCCAGTTCAATACTTTCGTCGATTCCGTCCACGCCGGCAGCACCAGGCCGGAACTCACGCGGATCGCCCGTGGCGTCGTCGAGCTAATTGAGGTCTCGGAGCGCTCGCGCGCCTACGGAGGAACCAGGTTAATCGTCGAAGAGTTCAAGACCCGTAAGGTCACCTGAGTCCCTCGACATGCATCAATCGAGGCTAGCCAGGATGGTGTCTGAGACCCGCCTGGCGCGATTCTTGCCCAGAGATTCACCCATGGGAATAGCCAGCGCCGTATTCTCGTACTCCGTCGCACCTGGGAGCTGCCGAGACGGTGCGAACGCTCTCATCGCAGGTTGGCGCGGGACGGCGGGTGAGTAGTAGACCTTGGTCTCGATTCCCGAAGACCCCAGCGCCCCCTGAAGCTCGTCGCGACGATCGGCTGAAATCACGTAGAGATGGTGACAGGAGCGACCGCCTTCTGTTTGAACCGGCAGCCTGACGTATTCCCCCATGCCTGATCCCCTATAGATATCAGCGCACTGCCGTCTAGCATCTGTCCATTCATCCAGGTGAGCAAGCGCGACTCTCAATGCCGCGGCCTGAATGGTGTCGAGTCTCGAGTTAAAGCCGACTTCGGTATGGATCTTGCGGTCTGCCGATCCGTGATCTCGTAGTCGACGAGCCAGTTGTGCGACCTCGGGAGCATCCGTCACGATGGCACCGGCGTCGCCTATAGCACCCAGATTCTTGCCGGGGTAGAAGCTGAAGGCCGCTGCGTCGCCCATGGTCCCACACATCTTGCCCGCATAGCTCGCCCCCGCGGCTTGGGCCGCATCCTCCAGTAGTTTGAGTCCGTAGGAGCCGGCGAGTTCACTGATCCCCTTCATCGGTGCAGGGTTTCCGAACAAGTGGACCGGCACGATGGCGCTGGTGGATTTCGTCAGTACGGGTTCAATCGTCCGTGCTGAAACGGTCCACGTTTCGTGCTCTACATCAGCGAACACTGGTCTCGCCCCGATCGCAGCCACGGCTTCGGCAGTGGCAAAGAACGTGATCGCGGGGACAACAACCTCATCGCCTGGCTTGACTCCTAACGCAAGCAAACGGATCATCAGGGAGTCAGTCCCGTTAGCCACGCCCACACAGTGTTCGCATCCGAGATAGTCCGCGAATTCCTGCTCGAAGGCCACGACGTCCTCGCCCTGAATGTAGGCACTGCTTTCGACGATCCGCTCGACGTGACCCAGAATCTTCGGCTTGATCGCCGCGAGACTTTCCTCCCTCGCGAACAAAGGTACCGTCGGCTGCTGCACCTAGTCGCCGCCAAACGGTCTGAAGTACCTATCAGGGACGCTCTTCAGCGAGAATGGCACGGCTTTGGAACCCCGATAGATCGCCCTAACAAAGCCCTTTCGATTCTTGGTGCGAGCCGAGCCAATGAATATCCCGTTCTCGTCGGACCGCCTCTTGACTACAGTGCGCCATCGAAGACCCAATCTTAGCTGGACCTTGACTATGCCTCTTCCGCTATCCGGGGTGCGACCCCAGAACTTGAAACCCTTGGGTGTCCTGTAAGAGACAAAGGGGAACCGGAACGATTTCAATGTACCCTTCGCTCTAGCGTTGTCCGGGTCATTGTCATTCGTATGAAAGTAGAAACCTGAGTGGATCAAGTCCCCCCAGCCAAGCGATCCGAAGGGGGCGGGATCATCGACTATGCGAAGCCACGCTACTCGGGAAATCCCGTTCGACCACATTCGGTAGAGCGCTTCGGAAAGCCACCTCTGGGCCAATCTCATCGGAAGCCCACCAGGGTCGGGTGCTCTGGTGTCCCAACTGAACTCAGTGACCCAAATCCGGGTTTTTCGATAGAGCCCGCGTATCTTTCCATGCCGGTCAGCACTCCTCAGAGTCGCTCGCAGTTCAGGGAGGTCTCCAAGAGAAACGTCATCTCGCCCCTGAGCGGACCGCGTAGGCCCGCCCGTGGTGTAAGGATGGACGTCCCAGATATCGGCCTTTAGAACTCCGGAGCAACCGCCCTGGGGCGTTCCGTTGGCTTGTATGCAGGTCAATTTGCGGATAAACTTTAGGGGTGCAATTACGGCGTAGCCCGGGCGCCCAATGGGAGCCAAGCCGGCGGCCAAGACTTTTGCCTGGCGCCTGACTGACTTCACTGCGGAATAGAAACGATTCAAGAGTTGGCGGTACAGGTTGGTCGATACGATGTCACCGCTCTTCTTCGCTTGGGGAGTCAAGAAAAGGTAGAGGTTGGGCTCATTCCACGCCTGGAAAAAAGAGACCTCGGGTAAGACGCGGCCAGAATGCAGCGGGTCGGGGAAAGTACCGCCATATCTCTTCGCAATCGCTTTCCCGAATAGAGCGAACTCGTTCGCGTCCGGTTTCCAAGTCCCAGGCCGGGCATTCGGGTCCCGCTCAGGACCTTCAGCCCATATCGGAGCGGACATCACGGTCAGAATCGGCTCCATACCGTTTGAAGCCGATGATCTAACAGCTTGATCCAGTGCTGCCCATCGATAGGCCTGGTCGGCTGGGTTCGCTGGTTCAAAACCCAGAGACCTTTCCACTGGCGCGATCTGATTCCAGTAGACGTTGATTCGGACGAAGCTCGCACCAGCCCCGCGGGCCTTAGCCAGCCACTTGGCCCCCGATTCAGGGTTGGAGCGCAAGTAAACATCGTCCAAGAACCCAGTTTCGAGGGGCCGCGACCCGGCAGATGCCGAGCCCGCAAGGGCTAGCGACAGCACCGCCAGGCTCAGGAGTAATGATGACAATTTCATTTCGACGAGAGGCGGTGCCGAAGAGCGAAAGCTAACCCCGCGAAGGTGACGGCGAGCAACAGCACCGGCAGCAAGACACCTATGCCGTCCTCGGATCCGCCGAAAGCCTGCCGAACGACAGCAGTCGGCCCACCTTCGCCATCCACGGAATTCGTGTCCAGCGGTAGAGCCATCCTCTCCGATCGCTTCAGCGAATCGGGCACTGGACTAGTGGCTTCTAGAAGGGACAAGAGGGCCACCCCGTCTGGGCCTACGCCCTTGAGCCGCTCAGCCAGCGGGCCGGGAACCACCGAAGGTCGAGGACCGACCTCCGTTGCTATGGTGACTGGGATACTCCCCCCCACGCTCGGCATCCCCTCCGCATATTGATCGGCCGCGGAGTTGCCTGGAGGAATTGGGGCGTAGTCGCCCGCAATAGCGGACCCGCAGGTACCGCATAGGACTACGAGCAGGCTCGCGGTAATCGTGAGAAATCGATCCGAAGCACCCATCTAGAGATGATACACGCGGGCAGCATCTAAGTTTCGGTCGGACAAAGTGAAAAACCACTAAGCTTGGCGACTTGACGCGCCTCGAGAATCGAGAGGAGGAGTCCAGAAGTCTCGTCGGCCGCTTGGCCCGAGTCGATGCGAATCTCATTGCGACCTGGCTACTCGGATTCGGGCTTACGCTGTTTCTCGCGCTCGAGGGCGGCGGATACGACGGGGTGGTTCGAGGCCAAGCGGGGATCGTGGTTTGGTGGATGTTGGTCGTCGGCGTTATGGTAGGCGCTCTTCCCATTCGGAAACCGGGGATGCCCGCTCTGATGGCAGTGGCTGTCCTGACTGCTTTCACGCTCTGGACAGCAACCAGCCTCATCTGGACCGAAAGCGCCGAAAGAACCGCGAACGAACTCGCGAGGGCTATGACCTACCTCGGAGTGTTTGTCATGGCCCTGATGGTTCGCGGCCGAGGGGGAACGAGACGAATGGCGAATGCTGTGGGGTCTTCGATCGCCGTAGTCTCGGTGCTCGCTCTGGTCTCGCGCCTTCAGCCTTCTCTAATACCGGAAGCGAACCAAGTAGCGCAATTCCTGGATGGAGGAACTAGTCGGCTCAGTTATCCCTTGAACTACTGGAACGGCCTCGCGGAACTGATCGCCATCGGGCTTCCCCTGATGCTCTTTATCGCGACTACCGCGCGCTCACGATTTCTCAGAGCGGCGTCCGAAGGGCTGATGCCTGCAATGGGCCTCGCACTGTTCTTCACGTTTTCGAGGACCGGCTCAATTGCCGTGATCGCGGGTCTTCTGGTTTTCGTTGCTTTAAGCAACGATCGCTTTCCGAAGGTACTAGCACTCGTATTGGCAACTGTGGGCGCAGGCTTCTTGATTGCGGTTGCTTCCAGCAAGAATGCTTTGGAGGCTGGATATTCCGGGCCTATCGCTTCTGATCAGGGCGATGCGCTTCTCATGCTGGTCTTTGTAACCTGCCTAGTAGTCGGAGCAAGCCACGCATTCTTTGACTGGGTCCTCCACGAAAAACCTCGGCCAGGATTCCTTCGTGTCTCAAGCGGGCGAGCGAGGAGCGCTTCCTTGGGAGCCTTGGCGGCACTCCTGACCCTGATCTCTTTCTTCGTGATATCGGGGAGGGCCTCCCAAAGCTGGAACAGCTTCAAGAGTGTTGAGTCGCCGGGCGAGTCTGCGGTCAGATTGAGTAGCACTTCCGGAAACGGTCGGTATCAGTTGTGGGAGTCAGCCATACAGCAGTTCTCTTCCGCACCATTGACAGGAACGGGGTCCGGAACGTTCGAATTCTGGTGGGCTCGCGAAGGTGAAATCGCAAGCTTCGTTCGGGACACTCATTCCCTACCGCTGCAGACGCTAGGCGAGCTTGGTCTACCAGGCCTCGTGATTCTTGCCGGATTCTTCGGATTGGTGCTGTTCGTGGGCGTTCAGCGCGCGCTTGGCGCAGCCCGAGACCACAAGGCTCAGCTCGCCGCAGCGCTAGGAGCTTCCACAGCGTTTTTGCTCGCGGTCCTAGTCGACTGGCCGTGGCAGATCGCAGTCATTCCTACCACTTTCCTTCTCGTTGCCTCCACTCTTCTGACGGCGGGCGACCAGACCAAACCTGTCTTTCTCTCATGGGCTGCGAGGGGAGGGGTGGCCTCGATCGGGGTACTGGCCATACTCATCATCGCCATACCTTTAGCGTCAACATCTGCGGTTCGATCCAGTCAAACCGAGGCCCTCAACGGGGAACTAGACTCAGCCCTGGATTCGGCGCGGACAGCAAGGCACATCCAGCCGAGTGCATCAACGCCTTACCTGCAGGAGGCACTAGTGCTCGAGATGCTGGGACGCTTCGCCCCAGCGAGTGATGCGGCACGAGAAGCGGCTGAGAGGGAACCAACCAACTGGAGGCCATGGTTCGTGCTTGCCCGCACTGAGGCCAGGCTAGGACGGGTCGGCAGCTCTATGGCGGCTTTTGAGAAACTTCAAGAACTGAACCCGCGGTCGAGGTTTATCGAGGATCTGCAACCACGCAGGACACTTCGCTCCAACTCAACGCCTCTGCGCCGCTAGCTGACTACATTACAGCACCCATATAGACGCCGCCTTTGATAAACCACTAGGCCAAGAACGAGATGAAATCCTCCATTTCGCGCGACTCTTTGACCTTGCCCCGAAGGGATTGACACGTAAGTCTGGAATTCTCCGGCAACAAGGAGGAAGAGATGACCCCGAGGGATCAACCGGAAGTGCGCCGTCAGGTGCTCCAGCTAGCTGCAGCCGGATCCAAGCCTAAAGACCTCGCCGAGGCCTTCGGGTTTATCCGGGCTACTGTCTATAACTGGCTTCGTCAAGAGCGAAGCGACAAAGGTGAGGAAGACGGCACCTCAACCGATCAGGCCGTTTAGTTGAAGGCCCCCGGGCAGCCTTTCCTCGGTTGACACGTTCTGTGCTGCGCCACCGGCTAAGATAGAACCTTGAAATCGCGAGGCTACTCTCCCTGCCAAAATTCAATCACCATGGTCACGAATATGTGGCCGACTGAGCACGAGCCAGTGTACGGAATCTTCGTTCGCCGCCAAGTCGACTCGCTCCGGGACTTGAAGTTTGACATCGATTTGATATTCATCGATGGCCGTAGGTCCAGGTTCGCCTATCTACTAGGTGCTATTCGGGTATTCTTCCTCAATTTCAGATCAAATAGACCTGCGCTTGTCCACGCCCATGGTGGAGAGGCTGGGGTGGTCGCACGCCTCTTTCTGCGAGGGCCGGTTCTCATTTCGTATTGCGGAGCTGATCTACTCGGATCTCCAGCAGCAGATGGTTCGATCGCGCTATCTTGGAGAATCCGTAGGTGGCTTCTTCGGAGACACGCATGCCTCGCGAACGCAACGATCACGAAGTCGAAGCAGATGGAAGATACACTTCCACCTCGTATTCGATCGCGCAACACTGTGGTTCCGAACGGCATCAACAGGTCACTGTTTCGGCCGATGTCAAGATCAAAGGCAAGATCTGAGCTGGGTTGGCGTGACGACGACGTCGTAGTTCTATTCGCCGCGAATCCTGACAACGAGCGCAAGGGCTTCAAAATGGCACGATCGGCTTGCGAGATCGCGTCCAAGAAAATTGATGGCCTCCGCCTTCAAGTAGCTTGGGGGGTGCCCCCAGACAAGATGCCAAAGCTAATGGCTGCGGCAGACTGTCTACTGTTTCCGTCTCTCTCAGAAGGATCCCCGAATGTGGTGAAGGAGGCAATCGCGTGTGCCCTGCCTGTGATCACAACGGACGTGGGAGACGTCAGGTACTTGCTTGCGTCGGTGTCACCATCGAGGATCCTGCCAGCGGACCCGGCCGAGCTTTCGACCGGACTCGTCGAACTACTGTCTCACCCCGTTCGAAGCAATGGGTATGAAGTGTCGGAACAGTTTGACGAACGGCTGGTTGCCTTGCGAATAGCGGACCTTTACGATGAGGTCCTTACGCAGACTCTGTAGCTCGGCTCCGGACCGAGCGTGTCACTTCCGCTGCGCAACCCAAGCCGCTACCGGCTTACAGGGCAGCCGACTCTCTCGCGTCGCGCTTCATTTGCCTGTCGGGAAGGTTCACTCCCGTCCTCGCGGCGACCACCGCGAACACTACGCAAGTCTAAGCACCATCGATTCCATTCCGGCGCGGGCCTCTGCACAGAACGGCGACCGCGTACTACTGCGGATACGCCCCCTGACACCTGTCACCAACGACCGACGTAGGGATGGCTCTCAACAAGGCACAAATGCGCACGGAAGAGTCGGTTTTGCACCCTGATGGTGAGGCGCGACGCCCAACTACCCCCTTGCCAGTGCCTGTAGACCGACCACGGGTCCGCGCCAAACGGTAACTCGTCCCTTGTCTCTCGCCCCACTCAGAGCAACGGAGTGGTATCGACCCTATGGGGCAATTTTGATTGACTTTGCCCATTCGAACTCTCGGAACAATCCTTCTCGCCACTCAACCGTTGGAACGAAGCCGAGCGACGCGCGAGCCAAAGAACTGTCTGCGCACGTATTCATTACATCACCCTGCTCGTGCTCCTCGTACCTCAGGTCGAGCTCGCTACCCAGAATTTCCCCCAAGTGCGCCAAGGCGTCATTAACGCTGACCTGAGAACCACCACCGATATTCATGACCATACCGCCAACATTGGTAGCTTCGGCGGCCGCACGGGTAGCCGCAACGACATCTTTCACGTAAGTGAAGTCTCTAGTTTGCTCACCCGTACCATAGATGAAAATAGGTTCACGGTTTAGGGCTGCGTCACAAAAGCGCCGAAAACCCATGTCGGGACGTTGCCTAGGGCCATACACTGAAAAGTACCGCAGACTTACTACGTCTACTCCAAAATTTCCGTGATACAGGGTGCAAAGGTGCTCCGCGGCAAGCTTTGTTACACCGTACGGCGAAAACGGACGAGGGGTAGCAGATTCTCTGGTGGGTAGAGATTCAGCCTGGCCATACACTGAGGACGAAGACGCGTACACGATTCCAATGTTCTTGGCCTTAGTCGCTGCCTCTAGGAGACGCTGTGTCGTGGCAATATTGTTCTGTTGATAGGAGCTGAACTTCTCGCCCCAACTCGTCCTTACGCCAGGCTCGCCAGCGAGGTGAAAAACCTGTTCGTGGTCCTGCAGAATGCCCGTAAGATCTCCACTGGATAGATCCATGGGTAGCAGAGAAAAGGAATCCGACTCTCTGGCCTGCGAAATGTTTCTTAACTTCTCACTTCGAGCGTAATTATCATTGAAGCAGTCAATCCCCGTTACTTCATGGCCATCCTCCAGCAGCGCCTCCGTAAGGTGCGAGCCTATGAAACCGGCGCACCCCGTCACTATGATCTTCATGATAAACGCTCCCAACTATCTGAATTGCACTTGTAACCGACATATCGTATCTGGCTTGACCATACGAGTTCACGCCTGAGAAGCGCTAGCGACTGGTATTTGGCTGACGCGCGAGACCCTCCTAACGGTGCAACGGAGTCGTGGCGCTTATTTGCACTCAACGAACCCATGCCCAGACAGACCTCCTAGCCAGGCTTCAGTGCCGTGATTAGAAGGCCAGTAGTTCCTAGATCGTCGAGTGTCTTCGCCTGGAACCGATGATTCATAGCGCTTCTTTGACGTTCGGAGACTTGGATAAACTCCCCGGTCGGTTGTGCCGAGGTGACTCTTAGCCCGTTGGCCTCAAAGGCCTTTACCCAGTCAGACGCCCTCCAACGATTAGTATAGCCGCATCTTGATACTGCAGCCCTCCAGACTCGGTCGGAATAACGTAGGAAGGCAAGAGGGCGCGACATATCACGGTGGTCACGAAGGTCTATCTGATGACTGGTATAGCCACCCGGGGCCAAGAGTCTGGCAATGCTGGTTGTTGCGGCTACTGGGTCATTTACATGTTCCAGGCAAGCCTGAGAATAGATGAAGTCAAAGGATCCAGCAGCGAGACTCGTGTATTCAATCTCATCTGGGCACCGATACGAAAAACGTTTCATTAAGTGTTCTGGCTCATCAACCAACTGACGATAGAGTCTCATCTGGTCAGTGGCCCACGGGAATACGTCTATCGCGGTGCCGCGTTCGGCACCAGCATCAAGAAACAGAAGGATGGGCCCAAAGTTTCCACCCGGCCCAATCTCAAGTATGTTCCCATGGATGCTCGGCAGACACCTTGCGTGCTTTGAGAACACGCCCTTCACGTATTCTGACGCGTCCTTGTCCGCATCATAGCCGTTTGCCAGGAGTTTCCGGTCTCGCAGCCTCCTAAGAGGTTTTATGCCGTAAGCCGCGTTAGCGGCTATTTGAATGCCGATAGATCGCATATGTGGATTGCTATCATAGATCTGCTCGGGAAAAAATGTGCGGACATCTGCGCTATCCGCTGATACGATTGCCGATCCTCCACTCTGGGGCACACGTACCCTTCGATGATTGAGCATACTGTTCGAACTCCCCTTCGCCGGGCTACTGTTCTCCACGAAGGACGTGGAATGCGTGTCGGTGCCCGTCGGGCAGAAGGAGGAGCACATGCCCCCGTGTTGCCGATCAGGAGCAGGCCGGGAAGGGCTTCATCTAGCCAGTGATGAATCGAAGCCGGAAGACGTTACCCGGGCCTGCCGCTAGAGCGAAGCCGCGCACGATGGCTTGCCGCGAGGGAAAGGGCTGACGACAGCGAGAAGAGTGGCACCCGCAATAATCGGGCGGCACTTCTGGGGTGCGTCCGGCCTGAGAGATGACCAAATTCCCAGGGTGAGTCAAGGGAAAACCGAACAACGGGTCCGTGGACGGATGGTCCAAGTCCGTTTTGAGCGACACTTTTTCTAACGGTGGGGTGATCGTAGTTGGGGTTGGTTTGGTGAGGACCGGGCATGCCCGGTCCTCGAACTCGGCGGGTGCGAGCCAGCCGAGATATGAGTGCCTTCTGCGGCGGTTGTAGAAGCCTTCGATGTATTCGAAGACCTCGGTTCTGATCTCGTTTCTGGTTTGCCAGGAGCGCCGGTAGACCAGCTCCTTCTTCAAGGTGGCGAAGAAAGTCTCGGCTACCGAGTTGTCGTAGGCGGAGCCGACCTGGCCCATTGATTGGCTGATGCCGTTGGCCCGGGCGAACTGCCCGAACGCCAAAGCGACGTATTGAGATCCCTGGTCGCTGTGATGAATGAGGCCTTGGTCGGGCCTTCGTCTGTGAACGGCCATCTTCAGCGCGTCGACCACGAGCTCTGCGCGCATGTGATCGGCCATTGACCAGCCAACGATCCTGCGGGAATAGAGATCCTGAACGGCCGCGAGGTAAACCCAGCCTTCCCAGGTCTTCAGGTAGGTGATGTCAGCCGACCAGACCCGGTTCGGCTCATCTGCCCTGAATTCCCTGAGCAGCAGATCATCGGCGACCCTCACCCCGGGAACCCGGATCGTCGTCTTACCTCGCCGTTTCGGCATAAGCCCTGAGATCCGGGCTTCTCGCATCAACCGGGCAACACGCTTGGTTGGGACCCTGATTCCGTGAGCGATCCTGAGTTCCGCATGGATCCTTGGGGTGCCGTAAACACCACGGTTGGCAGCGTGGATCTCCCGGATCCTTCTGGTTAGCTCGCGATCCGCGATCTCTCTATCGCTTGGAGGTCTCCTCGTCCAGGCGTAGTAGGCGGTCCGGTTGACCCGGAGAGTTCGGGCAAGGACCGTCACCGGATAATTCGCCCTTTCAACATCGATGAACTGGAAAACCTTCTTCACTTCGGATCGTTTTCCTGAGCGAAGAAGGTGGCCGCTTTTTTCAGGATCTCACGCTCCATCCTGAGCCGCTTGTTCTCCTTCCGGAGAAGCTTCAGCTCCTCCTTCTCATCCGGGCTCAAAGAACCCTGGCCACGACTCGCGGCCTCCTGATTGACCCAGTTCCTCAGGGACTGATCTGAAACACCGAGCTCCTCGGCAATCTGGCCGACCGGTCGGCCAGAAACACGGACCAGTTCAACCGCTTCGCGCTTGAACTGGTCCGGATAACGATGCTGCTTTCTCGACATGAGCTGCTCCTTTGACCAGCAGTCTTACTGCTGGGCTCAGGTGTCGTCGAAAACGGACTAGGACCAGGATGCACGACAGCTGGAATCACCTTCCAAACTAACTTGCCGAAGGAGCTTCCAGCGGTCGACTCAGAACCGGCCAAGGCGATCGACACCAGCGAAGACTGCGGCGCGCAAGCCGGCTAATGTCCCGGCGTGGCCAAGACGGCCTTCTGCTCAAGTAGCCGAAGGGTCTGATCTGCGATTGAATCGGCGGACACATGATCAGAGGCAATACGCGATATTTGATCGAGGCCGATGTAAACTTCCGCTGTGCGCTGAGCGGCAAATACCAGATGTTGATAGGTGCTGGGTTCAGGGCTTTCATGGTCGTAACTAAGATCGTCCACGATGACCAATCTCCCGCCCATAGCGAGCCTCTCCCACATGGCCGGCTTGGCATCAGCGTACGGGACCAAACAAAGGGAGTTTGGAGTGGGGTTCAATCCGAACCGTCTGAGCCATTCGAGCGTCGGCTCGTACATAGAGCGCCGCCGTGCGCTTAACACGAAATGATCGGCATTTGGCAGTATCGCGGCCATCGCCCAGTAGAACTCCAGCATATTGGGAACCGGTTCTGCTTCAGATATGGCCTCATCAAGCCGCCGTCCGGCGCGAATCAATCTGCCGGACCCCACCAACGTGTTGTCCAAATCCCAACACACACGTATCGGCGCTTTGCTCGCTCTGATGAAGCGCTCGACCTGTCGTACGGCCCGCAGCACCTCCACCTGGCGACGAAACGTACTGAGGACCGAAACGGCCCGTCTGCTTACTGGTCCGTACGGCACTCGGCAATCACCTGCCGCAAAGCATCCAGAATCAGACGATTCTCCAGGTCTGTCCGGGCCGCTATCCTCAAGTACTGCCCGTCCTCAAGACCAACCTTGTCTCGGCAGTCGCGCACGTATACACCGTGGCGTACAAGCAATAGGGGCACGAGAAAATCAACCGGAATCGTGTCGTCAAGTCGTACAAGGCAAAAATTCGCCTTCGACGAGAAGGGACGGATTCCCGCCACATCCTCGAGCTCACCGAAAAAAGCGGCCGCCTCGTCCAGATAGCGCAATCGTACCTCCGCATACGATCTCTGGAATTCTTCTTCACCAAACAGCCTGAAGAAGAATTCGGCAAGACCACTACTGTTCCAAAGAAACCCGTTAGAGAGCAACCTCTCCACGCGTTCGGGATTCATGATCGCGTAGCCCGCCCTAATCCCGGCGATACCGAAGTCCTTTGACATGCTCTTGATCAAGACGACATTAGTCAGTGATGAAAGCTGAGGAGCAAGACTCAGGCGACCGCGTAGTTCGTCCTCGTAAGCAAACTCGACGAAACTCTCGTCGAGTATGACGAGCTCCATGTCCGAAAACGCGTGCAGCAGTTCGCGCATGGAAGTGGAGCTAATGTAGCCACCGTTCGGGTTGTTGGGGTTGATAATGCAGACGGTATCTACACGATTCTCAAGAGCGAACCTGACGAAATCCGTGCCATCAAAATGGAAGTCATCTTCGCTTGAAAGACGATAAAAGAAACATTCCTGGTCCGGTCGAAGGAATTCGTAGTACGGCGAGAATGTGGGGAGAATTACGGCAACGCGCTTACCTCCAAAGACATGAAGAGCTGCTTGAATCGCCTCTCCAGCTCCATTAGAAACGAAAACTCGTTCCTGTTCAACATCAATCTGCGAAGCAATTAGACTCGCGATGTGGCTATTCTGAGAAGGGTAGAACTCGAGCAGGTCTCGCAAATTTCCCGTGTCAAGCATGTCAGACTTTAGTCGGTCCATAAACAGATCCGTCGCGTACGGGTTCGACAGAAAGCATGCGTCAATCTTTATTTGCAGGCTTGGAACGAGATCCTGCAGGGTGAATCGGCTCGGCGAATGAGAGCCTGCCTCGGAGCTAATCGAACGCAACTGGGCAAGAAGGTCCGCTTCACCAGGTCGGAGTTCGGGCCGTGGGTTCAAAGTAGGTTTTGCCTCAAAGTCTCGTCAGCAATTTCTCTGAAAGCGCCGTACTGCTCGAGGAGATATCCTTCGGGGATGTTCCTTCTCTTCTTCTTGTATTCACGATATGTCCAATCGCGGTAGCGTTCGGGCTTGGGCGGATTGGGCTGATAGTAGGGACTAAGTTCAAGTACTTGCGGTTCCTCCGACACGTCATCGTCTGGCCACATGAGATCAATACCAGCCGTACGGATGCTGAGTTTCCGCATTATTTCCGCGCAAAATGGCTCCACGTCTGCGGGAATACCAGAGTGCGACACGAGGGATCCGAAGCCGGTGGCCGTGGTGGTGAACCGTGCGTCTGACAGTGCCTCCGGGCTCTTGGTCCTCCAATACGTCGCGGAGCGTATCAGCTTATCTCCCACCATTGTCACGCGCATATCTCGCGTCGCCCCCCTAATGACCTCCTGCATGATTAGGCTCTCATGACGTCTAAACCGATAGCGCGCGACATACGCCTTGGCCTCTTCTGCTCTCGTGAAGTGATGAATGCCGACACTCCCCGATGAGTGTTCATCTTTCACGAGAACCGGCTCGAAATCGAAATCGGCGCCCTTCCAGTTTTCCGATGTTAGGATGACGGTCTTAGGTGTAGGCACTGTAAATCGATCGAGTTCTTCGTGCATGTGTGCCTTATTCTCCCAAAATGCAGTCTCGTGGGCAGAACAGAACGGATCATTGCCTTGGCGCTCTAAGCCTAGTACGAAGTCATGGACCTGCCGACTATAATCCCAAAGCCTGGGCTCCACGAACCCGGGATGATCTCCTCCAGGAATGTACCAGACGACGTGTTTGTCAAACAACTCGTATGCGTTCTGAGTGACAGCAAATGCGTAGCCGGCCTCAGCCAATGCGTTAGCGAAGGCAAGTTCGGAAACGTGCGCCTGGTGCGGGACGAACGGTCGGAAACGGCTACACAGCAGGAGGACGAATTCGGTCTCTTCAAGCGGAACTATTGCCTCCTTGGGCATCGACGGGAGTTTCCTGTCAACCGACCACTTTCGATAGCGGCCTATAGCCTTGCGTCTCAACTTCCGGAGGTTCGTCAAGTTCGTCTTCTCATCCATCAGGATTTCGAGAATACACCTTTCTGCACTCGCCTGATTCCCACCCCGAGGCGTGGATCGAAAGTATGATCTCCCCCCCACCCGGTATCCTGGCAATCTGTCCAAAGCACTAGTTGGCGCTGTGAGCTACCGGGGGCACAAATTTCGCCCTTGCGCGGTTCACGAGTCCTGTTGGCTGGTCGAGCTGCTTCCGTCTCGGCGTTGATCGAGATGTCAGAACGCCTGCCCGTATGCCCACGGCGGGCGGATTTGGCCCTCGGGGTGGATTAGGCCTCTGCTCGACCAATGAATGGTCTCGCCGATTCGGCCTGCCAGTCCAAAAACGCGGTCGGGTACCGCACGATGGGATCTAGGCCCTAACCTTGCTGCTTCACCTGCGTCTTTTCGATTATGACTGAGATTACGCCGTCGTCTGATGTGCCTTATCTCACGAGTGACGGGACTCTTGGGCATTGGGGTCAATCATGTCGAGAAGCGAGCGCCACCCCGACCAACTAAAGCCAGAAAACCGCTGAGCTAAATCGCGTAACCGACCGTACCATCAGCTAGATCGCTGAGGATCTCGCTCACTGCGACCAGAGCGTGAGGAACTGTATCGCCGTCTGTAACGACCTCCGCTCGGAACGGATCGTCGGGTGACAGATTGTCGACTCGCCACTCAGATCAGCGATCGCAGCTCGGATCTCTGACCTACCACCATCTCGCCCGCGCCAGTGCCATGAGCCAGTCGATGGGTCAGGCCGTATCCGCTTTCGACGACGCCTTAACCGGGACCCTTCTTGCCCGTCAAAAGGCGCTGATCCGCGGGCGGAGCCGGCCGGCGACGGTTTGGGCGGGTTCCGCCGCCTCCGATCAAGTATCTTGATGAGGCACCCGGCGCTTGGTTTGCGCTCGTAAGATATCGCCATCATTTACAGGGCCACGGCTGCAGCGACTGATCGTCGCAGTCAGGCCTCAGCGGAGCCGACGAACCAGCGTGAAAACTCACTTTAGATCGACGATTAGTAGCCCAGGAGAACGCTCCATGACGCGGCCTTTTTGGATGTGATTACAGCGTGACCGGAGGACAATCACAATTCAGTCGGTGCTTTCGTTTACTAGTCTGCGATCCGGCGTGACCACGTAGTGGCTCACGCACCGCCGGAAGGCCATCAGAGAATGGATAATTCGGTGGCGTCAACTTCGGGTGCTGCTCAGGTGAGCCTTCGCGGTGTGGTTGCGCGCGTCGCTCCGGTGACTATTGCCACTCAAGCTCTGAGTTTCTTTTCGTCTATCGCACTTGCAACCTACTTGGGAGCCAGCTACGAGACTGACGCCTACTACTTGGCCCTCGCCGTTCCAGCCCTTGCGTACGGTGTCGTACTTGCTGGCATCCGGATGGGTGCCATCCCCGCTCTTACCGAACAGAAGGACAGAGGAAGCGATAGTTCCTTCTCTGCTGCTTGCTCCGAACTCATGACCGCAGTAGTACTTGCATCCTCTGTACTGGCCTTAATGGTAGCGACGGTAGCGCTCGTTGCACTCCCACTGCTAACTACGGGCAGCGATGCAGCAACCTTGTCGTTGGCAAGATCGCTCGTTCTGGTACTGGCTCCCTTCACGGTACTGGGCGCCGTTGTGGGAGGACTCGGGGCAATCCTCACTGTGCGACAGAACTTCGTTGCTCCTGTAGCTGTGCTGGCATGCGAACCTCTGGCAAAGATCGCTTTGCTTGTGTCCCTGAGCTCTAGCCTCGGAGCATATGCGCTCGCGCTCGGGAACGTGATCGGTGGTTGCGCTGCGGTTACCATCCTTTGGATTCTCCTGAAGCGGAGCGGGCTTCGCCTCCGAGTGAGGCTTCCCCACGAATCACCCTTCCTTAGATCCATATTGCGAGTAAGCCTGCCACTCCTCGTAGCCAATGTGGTATTGCTTGCGAACCCGGTGATCGATAGGCTAATGGCAATACCCCTTCAGCCGGGAAGCATTACTGTTCTTGAACTTGGCAACCGCATGTTCGGCGTCTCCTTGATGCTACTTGCCACCTCGCTGGTGGCCCCAATAACAGCCACATGGGCAGCACGCTTCACCGAGTCTGGCTGGACTGCCTTGCGGGACAGTGCTTTTCACGCTATACGGCTCTCGCTGTACATACTGCTACCGGTAGTATCAATTTGCCTCGTTCTCTCGCAGGAGATTATTTCCTTTGCCTACCTTGGTGGACAATTCGGACCTGACGATGCCGCCCGCACAGCTGACGTATTTGCATGCTTCATGCTCGGGCTTCCTGCCACCGTCTTGGTGGTCATCTTCGCATCGATATTCATTGTGCAGCAGGATGCGTGGGTGCCGATGTTCATTGCCTTCGGCAACGTTATACTCAATCTTGTTATGAACTTGATACTGCGCGAATGGCTCGGTATTGCGGGGATTGCTTTGTCGACGACCGTGTCGGCAACTTTCTTTTGTCTCATCTACGCACGAGCGATTCACCACCGCTATGGCGGCCTCTCCCTCATCCGCCTATTGCCCCTTGCCTTTCGGTTAACGATAGCCGCTGCCGTTGCGGCGTCCGCAGCTCTCCTAGTAACTACTCTCTTTGGCGCGCCTACTTCCCGTGCGTCGGCTTTTGTGACCAGTACGGCCGCCGGCTCGATCGGAGCGCTCGCATACATTGCTTCTCTGGCCATAGCCGGTGAGCTACCAATGTTTGCTAGCATCTTTGATCGCAGAAGGCAGAAAGATCATACTAGCTATAATGGCACCGATAATGCCACTACCTCATCAGAAGAGCACAACTCGCTATGACTAACATTGGCGTTCGTACTAAGGGAGCAAGATGCGTACGATTGAGACTCGACGTTTCGACGTAGTCTTCTATCAGCCCTACGTGTCCTCCATTTACGCTCCCGCCGAGAATGTACCACCTGGCGGTGCCGAAACCCAGATAAGTCTGGTCGCGCGCGAACTGGCGGCGCACGGTATTCGGGTTGCGATCATCGTTTATGACGTGCGGAACCTTCCCAATCATGTGGACGGCATACAACTCATTGTTCGCCCACCTAAGGATCGTCGCTCAAACTGGCGACTTGTCGGCAAGATATTGGAAATTTGGGTGCTCTGGCGTAGCATCCGGACGTTGAACACAAGCGTAATCGTTCAACGGACTTCGTCAGCCGAGACTGGCCTAGTGGCATTGATGGCCAAGCTGAGGGGCAAGCGCTTCGTTTGGTCAAGTGCCAGCGATGTAGATTTTGAGTACCGTCGCGTTGATCCGAAGCGACGCAACGAGATCCTATTCGAGCTCGGGGTTCGGCTTGCCGATCGGATAGTGGTTCAAACTGTCGAGCAACAGCGCCTTTGCCAAGCCAAGTTCTCCCGGGCGCCAATTGTTGCTTCCAGCATTGGTCAGCCCGCTCCGCAGCGCACAACAGTACCAACCTCTTTCCTTTGGATAGGGCGTCTGGTTGACTATAAACGTCCATTCGCATTCATTGATCTCGCCCGAGCCCTTCCCAGCGCGCGCTTCCGAATGATTGGGGTTCCCAGCGTCAATTCGCCGGATGTTGCTGAAGCGGTTCGTCTCGGTTCGGAGGATATTGATAACCTAGACTTGTTGGAACCTCGCCCACGTCACGAGCTAATGGCCGAGATTGATTCCGCTGTCGCAATAGTGAATACGGCGGAGCACGAGGGAATGCCGAATATCTTTCTCGAGGGATGGGCCAGGGGCGTTCCCGCTCTGGCTTTTGGGCAGGACCCTAACGGTGTGATCGCGCGGCACGGCCTTGGTGAATGCGCGGATGGTTCATTTGACCAATTCGTATCGCTTGCCTCGTCAATGTGGAAAGAGCGCGAGGACCAAGCCGAGGTTGCGCAGCGCTGCCGAGAATATATGATTGCGGAGCACTCACCGGATGCGGTGGTGGAGCGCTGGATTGAAGCGCTTGATTTCGGCTAAGGCGCTAAGGGAGCCACATCAGCGCCTGGAAGTCCTCTTGAGGGAGGGTAGGGTTGCCGATAAGGCAAATTGCACTTGGCTCTTTGATTCCAGCTGATGTAATCAAGCATGAGGTGATCGTATGCTCCACCAGGCGGGCGCTCCGCGGCAACGACCTAGCTCTCGCCTCCCGCACTAGCACGAAGGGCCGGCAGGTTCATAATGATCTGATCACCTCCGCTGCCTAGCTTGGCCAACCCCCATCGCTTCGACGCTTCGGAATCCAATGAGGTCGGGCCCAACAACTTCACTGTCGAGCGCCGGCGCCATTGCGCCGAAGCTATTCCGGTGACAACCACAAGCGAGCGACCCACTCCAACGCCTCCGGACGGTGACCCCGCCCGTGATCGCGTAACCCAGGAGATCACTGATCCTCCGTCTCGCCCGACCCGTGAGTAAGGGCAACCACCAAGCCGCTTATCAGCATCGCCATGGCAAGACTTGGGGGGTTCAGAAACACGTTTCCAACCACCATAAGTGCCGCGAGAGCCAATCCACCGCTACCCAATGCCGCAGCATGCCTGTCGTTGTTGACACGAGAGCTTCGAGCTGCTGTACCGATGGTAGCTAGCAACCATGTGAGAAGAAGGAACAGGCCGACCGCACCTTGGTGAAGAACGGTATGGATATACTGGTTGTGCGTACCATGATCAACCAGCTCGGGAGCAGTCGCGAGTTCTAGGGGAACATTGGCTCCAATGGCCGGCGCCTCAGCCGCTGCTGTTCCCAGCCCAAACAGGGCGATCTGGGTGCTCGATCGTACGATTGGCAGTGTGAGTTCCCACGCATCTACTCGTGCACTGAAGGTGCCCTCTCGGAGGACTCCCTGTTGGAAAGACCGGCTCCCTTCGAGTCTTGGGAGGAAAACGATCACGGCAACAAGACCAACAATGAGTATTGGTAGTAGACGTCTGCTCTGGAGAATCGGCGACCGGCTCAACCAGAGGTAAGCGACTAGACCCAAGGCAAAGGCAACGAACGCAGCACGGGTGAAGGTCAGGGCTACTGCCAGCAAAACTACAGCGAAGCAGAAGACAAACAGGCTCCGCTGCACTCCGTCGAGCTGACGAAAGAGCGGCAGCCCACAGAGCGCGGTAAGTATGAGCACCGTTGAAGCCGCTGGTGGACTTCCAAACACCCCCCCGGGTCGGAAAATTGTCGCCTCGTCGCCTGTCCAGTAATAAGAAGTAGGATCTGCAAAGACGACTTGCCCAGCTGTGAACTCATACAAGACGGTTAGGGCCGCAATGCTGCCCAAAAAGAACGTGTAGTTCATTATTAGACGCACCTCTCTTGAAGATAGCTCCCGCGCGGCCAGAAAGAAGCCAACGGGTAAAATGAGAGTCAGAGTGATGCTACCGACGGATGGTTGATTATTCTGCAGTAACCAGCCGAGAACTATGACCGAAATAAGGCCAAATAGCGATACATCGACCCACGATATCCGGGTATGCCTGCCTAGCAGTATCGTTGGGATTGTGCATAGGACAGCAACTCGAAGCACGCTAGCCTGAGGCACACCAAAGGTGGTCCAGGTCGGAATCAGTAGCACAAGCGAAAGACCAATTAGCAGGCCAAGACTTCTAATGCTGGGCATGCGTTGACCTAAGCGGTGTAAAGAGACTTAGTTCGGATCTTGAGGTTGACCTAGGCATTGCGTTGGCGTGAATTGACATCTTGAGGTGCCAAACAACCCTAGCGCTCCGGGAACAGGAGCGATAGTGGCGCGTCAGACGAGAGCCATTGGTCGCCCAAGCCGTTCTCGCGACGCTGCCATGCCTAGAGCGCGAATCGGAGCACTTTGCGGTGCGAGGCAGGCCAACGTGGTCTTGGGTCCGCGGACCATTCCTAGAGACACAGGAGCCCTGAATACCGAATTTACGTCGTGGTTCGTGTCCAGCTTCGGCGGGCGAATGCGGGGGGGTGCTGATGGTCTCGGGCGTGGATGGCTCTGAGCAAGTCCAACCCACTCGCATCGCGGCTTTGCCTCGAGCGTCAGTCTTCCAGGGGCAGTGATATGAAGCGCCGGCTAAGCAGGCCAGGGACGCCGGGATCACCAGTTCAGGATTTACAATGCGACACCTGCTTTCGGCTGTCGGAGAGAGCCGAGGGGACTCTATCTGGCCGGAGCGGGATCGAAGCCTGAGGAGCTCGCTGAGGCGTCTGGCTTGGGCAAAGCCACCGTCCAGGTTTGGCTGCGGAATGACCGGGCAGGCGAAAGCGATGCGGATAACACCGGCACCGATCAGGGAGCTCGGCCGAAAGCCGCCCAACTGAGGACCAGGCAGCTCTTTGGCGGTGCTGGAACTTTCGCGCGAATTGGACGTCCTATTCCTCAGCGAGAAGCTTCCCCGGCAGTCTCCTCTAGGTGATGACACCTGATCGAGATCTTCCAGAGCACCCGTCGCCAGCCTAACTCAATGAATGGGCCACCCTTGGCCGAATTCGAACGTCAACGCGCAAGCACAGGCGCTTCCTGAGCCGGGGGACGCGCGTCTATCTGCTCGCGGGAGGACCAGATTGTCCTGATAAGCGGGGAGTTCAAAGCGCAGGGAAACCCCCGACTTGCTACGATGCGGACGCTGGTGGATAGCACTAGAGGCGGGGTCATTGAACGTTTTTCGCAGGGTCTTTGCCGCCTCCGCACTGGCACGGCTTGACACTTAAACTAGAGCACTCGTCGAAAGTAGTTCGGGCCATGTCCGAGTACCAGAATCAGACAAACACCGGCATCCAGAGCCTGGAATTTGTAATCGCAACCCTCCGGAGGCACCGGAGGCTCATCGCCTTGTGCGTTGTCTTGACCGGCACCTTTGCTGTCCTCGCTTCCGCGATCCAGACGAAGCAATACTCCACTGCGGCGACCTTGCTCTTCAGGCAAAGTAACGCCCAGAGTAGTGTCTTCGGTGCAAACAGCGCCACGGTGATTGGGCAGGATCCGACGCGCACGGCAGCGACGAACGTCCAGCTGGTTAGCCTAGGCATCGTCAGCACGCGTACGGCAGAAGCCATCGGAGGCGACACAACCCCAGCCGACGTCGCCGATGCCATCTCCATCGCGGGAATCGGCCAATCTGACTTGGTTCTGGTTCAGGCAACTGACCCGAAACCCGAACTCGCACAGCAAATAGCCAACACCTTTGCCAAGGAGTTCATTCGATTCAGAGCAAGAGCAGATCGATCGCAACTACTTACCGCAAAGGCTTTGGCCGATCGAGAATTTCAAGGGCTGACAGCTGAAGAGAGGAATGGGCCCCGCGGCGAGCAGCTTAGCCGTGGTGCCGAGCGCCTGGGTATCCTAGCTTCGCTGCAGACGGGAAACGTTGAATTGGTCGAGCTCGCGGGGCTACCGACATCGCCCTCATCGCCTAAACCGGTCCGCAACGGCATTCTTGGCATCCTCTTGGGCCTTCTGCTCGGGGTAGGGGCAGCATTCATCTCTGAAAGATTGAACCGTCGGCTGCGTACCTCCGAGGAGGCCGGGCGGAGCATCGGAGCTCCCGTAATCGGGGAAATCCCCATGAGTAGGGAACTAGCCGAGTCTGATAAAGGTCGAGGAACCGAGCCCCTGCCCTTTCGCGAGGAAGAGGCCTTTCGGATGTTGCGAGCCTCACTGCGCTATTTCAGTATCGATCAGGAGGTGAAGCTGCTGGTGATTTCGTCCGCCTCCGCCAAAGTTGGGAAGACGACGGTCGCATGGCATCTCGCCCGCGTCGCAGCGAAGACCTCATCGGTCTTGCTGCTTGAAACCGACCTCCGGAACCCAAGCGTATCCAGAGAGGATTCCGAATTAGTGGATGGTCCGGGATTGGCGGAGGTCCTAACCAGACAGTGCCCGTTCGAAGAGGTGATTCAAGAAGTGAGTATCGCTTTGCCAAGCGCAAGTGGTGAAGATGTGTCAGGAGCGAAGCTGAGTGTGGTGACTGCTGGCTCTTCGCCGCCCAATCCCGCGGAACTTCTCGAGAGCCGAGGCATGCTACAAGTGCTTGATCGAGCCAGAGCAGAGTTTGAATTCATAGTAATCGATACACCCCCGATCGGCGTCGTGTCCGACGCTTTTCCGCTGGTCAAGCAAGCGGATGGCGTAGTTCCAGTTGTCAACATGAAGTCCACATCACGTGATTCGGCCCGCGATCTGGGAGAACAGCTGAGGAGGCTGGATTCGCCCTTGCTTGGAGTGGTCGCCAATATGATAATCGAGCGTAGAGCCAATGACGGATACGGATACGGATACGGAAGTGATGACGCGACCAAGGCGAGTAGCAAGGCCACTAATTCCGTTCCATCCTAGAGGTCGCGCCTAGCGAGAAACCGAACCAGAGCCGAATTCGGGGACCGCAACTTGATTACAACGGATGTTCATGCCCACATACTGCCAAGCGTAGACGACGGCCCGGCGACCATGGCTGAAGCCCTTATCCTGGCCCAAGCCTACCTAAGGGTGGGAACCAGCAGGGTGGTTGCAACCCCACACGTTAATCGCCGCTGGGGGGTGAAGCCTGACGAGGTTCGTGAGAGCTATACCTCACTTGTCAATGCACTAAGGAGTGAATCGATCAACATCGAATTAGAGCTCGGTGGCGAAGTAGAGTTGACCACCGCAGTCGAGTTAGGTAACGACGAACTCGATGCTTTCCGGATAGCGGGCGGAGAGTGGGTCCTGATTGAGCCGCCCGCCGCGGGACCCTCCACGGTCGTACACCATCTGTTCTATCAGTTACAGTCGCGCGGCTACCGAATCATCATCGCTCACCCGGAGCGCTGTCAAGTGTTTCAGCAGGATATCGCGCTGCTTGAGTCACTCATAGCTGGCGGTGCAATCTCTCAGGTAACCGCAGGGGCTTTGACTGGTCAGTTCGGTAGGACCGCCGAGAGAGTTTCCAAGGAGATTCTGGGAATGGGCCTGGTGCATACTGTGTCCGCCGACGCCCACGACACCGAGTTCAGGCCGCCCGGAACCCTCAACTGTCTAGAACTCTCCGGCTTCGAATGGCTGAATGAATGGCTTTGTCAGGACATCCCCGAGATGATCATTGGCGGAGGACCAAGGCCAGAGAGACCATCTGCACCGGTGAGAGGCTCAGCTTGGCGACGGGCGCGGAGACGCCGGATTTGAATGGTGAATGCCTGGCAAGTCACGAGCACGGGCGTGGCATACTCCCAAGTGAAATCTCCTTTGGGTTGGTTCGAATACCGTTATCAAACTCACGAGCAGAGTTCCCACCGAACCCCCGGTTGGCAGCAGACCACCTGTCGAATCGAGACAAGCTTGAGGTGAATGTGTGTTAGGTCTGAATCAGACGGGGACGGACCCGGCTTCGATGGTGGATTCCGGGCCTGAGTCGGGGAATATGTCCCCCTCGGTGGCCTTGGCTGGATCGACTGAGATTCCGGGACCCATTGTTGTCGAGAGGGAAACGGAAATGATGTAGCGACCCTTGGCGGAAGCGGGCTTGGCCTTGGTTATCTCGTCCATCACGGCGGCGTAGTTCTCGAGCAGCTTCTCGGCGTCGAAGGAAGCCTTGCCGATCACCAGGTGAACGATCGCCTGACGGTCGGTGCGGTACTCGATCTTGCCTGCCTTCGACTCACCGACAGCCTTTTCGACATCATCGGTAACGGTGCCGACCTTCGGGTTCGGCATCTTGCCCGACGGACCGAGCACGCGGCCCAGACGGCCAACGGTCGGCATCATGTCGGGGGTCGCGATGACCACGTCGAAGTCGTCGAAGCCCTCTTCGATCTTGGCGGCGAGATCATCGGCACCGACGATGTCGGCCCCGGCGGCCTCGGCGTCACGGGCCTTGTCACCCTGCGCGAAGACGGCGACGCGAACGTCCTTGCCCAGCCCGTTCGGGAGGGCGAGGGTGCCGCGAAGCTGCTCTTCGGCGTGACGTACGTTGACTCCAAGACGGATGTGTACTTCGACCGTCTCGTCGAAGTTCGCCGACGCGGTCTCCTTGATCAGGTTGATCGCCTCTGCGGGCGGATAGACATGATCACGCTGGACCTTCTGGAACTGCTGGCGAAAGCGCTTGCCGTGAGCCATGATTACTTGACCTCCACGCCCATCGAACGGGCTGTGCCGGCGATGATCTTCGAAGCTGCGTCCAGGTCGTTGGCGTTCAGATCGGGCATCTTGCGCTCCGCGATCTGACGGACCTGGGCCTCGGTGATGGTGCCGACCTTGTTGATGTGAGGCTCTCCCGAGCCCTTCTTGAGTCCGATCGCTTCCTTGATCAGCACGGCCGCGGGGGGCGTCTTGGTGATGAAGTCGAAGCTGCGGTCCTCGTAGACCGTGATCTCGACCGGAATGATCGTGCCACCCTCCTGCTGCGTCTGCGCGTTGAACGCCTTGCAGAAGTCCATGATGTTGACCCCGTGCTGGCCCAGGGCCGGACCTACCGGCGGTGCCGGGTTGGCCTGGCCGGCCGGAATCTGGAGCTTGATGAGGGTCATTACTTTCTTAGCCATGGGACTGAATGCCTTAAAGGTTGGTGGTGGGGTTAGAGCTTCTTGACCTGTTCGTAGCCGACCTCGGAGGGCGTCTCGCGCCCGAAGATCGAAACCAGAACCTTGAGCTTCTGCTGGTCGTCGTTGATTTCGGCGATTTCGCCGGAGAAATCTGAAAGCGGACCACTGATGATCTTGACGGTCTCGCCGATCTCGAACTGGGCCTGGGTCCTGGGCCGTTCGGTGGTTTCACGATGGAGCAGGCGATCGATCTCCGCCTTGGTCAGCGGAACCGGGGTATCACGAGGACCGACGAAACCGGTGACGCCCTGGGTGTTTGCCACCAGGCTCCACGCGTTGTCGGTCATCTCCATGTTGATCAGCACGTAGCCGGGCATGGTCCGCTTCTCGACCTGGATCTTCTGGCCGTCCTTGACTTCCGAGACCTGCTCGGTGGGAACGACAACCTTTCGGACACGGTGGCCCTGGCCCATCGACTCGATGCGGTGCTCGAGCTTCTGCTTGACCTTGTTCTCCTGGCCGGAGTATGTGTTGATTACGTACCAGCGATACATGAAATTTCCTTAGATGATCCTCTGCATCAGCCAGTTGAAGGCCAGATCCAGAACACCGAGATAGACGGCGGCGACGATTACGAAGACGACGGTCACAGCGGTCGCCTGGATCAGGGTATCCCGATCCGGCCACTGGACACGCTTGAGCTCGGCGATGCAGGATGACAGGAAGGCGATTACTCCGCCGCGCTTGCGCTCGGTCTTGGCCTGCTTCTGACGCTTGGCGAGCTGCTGCTCTTCCTGCTTCTTCTGTTCGGCCTTCTTGCGCTTCTCTTCCTGCCTGGCCTTTCGCTTCTCTTCTTTAGAACTCAGCTTCGGGGCGTCAGGAGTCTCGAGATCCTCCTCCTGGGCGCCGGCCGCGATTCCGGCTTCGACAGCCTCGATCTCGGCAATATCCCCGGACTTGGGCACCTGGGTGTCGTGCTGGGCCTTCGCCTCAGCATTCTCACCCTGCGCCGCAGCTTCGCGCGCGCGGCGCTCAGCCTTCCTCTGTGCCCGGGACTTGGCCACTAGCGGGTTTCCTTGTGGGGCTGGTGCTTGCCGCACCAGCGACAGTACT
>WBZM01000781.1_pt1 | contig 35995 bp, 28 predicted proteins | sample 5204271 | NCBI WGS metagenome assembly WBZM01 (sample SAMN12344346, study PRJNA552823) | activated sludge metagenome | biome: Activated sludge suspended growth; feature: Nitrification reactor; material: Wastewater; isolation source: activated sludge from nitrification reactor of wastewater... | reverse complement strand
GCTCATCTGCTGCAACGACGCCGTCGTCTGCTCCACGCTCGCCGCCTGTTCCGAGGCCGCCTGTGACAACGACTGCGACGTCCCCGACACCTGCTCGGCCGCCGCCGTCAGCGCACCCGCCGCCTGGGACACATCGTGGAAGGTCCGGCTGACCAGCTCCAACAGGCGGTTCAGGTCGTTGCCGACCTGGGCGAAGAACGTCGTCTTTCCGTCGGTCGACAGGCGACGGGTGAGATCACCCTCGACCGCCGCGAGCACCAGCGACGAGAGTTCCTGCTCCATCGCGACCTGGTCGGTCCGATCACGCCACTGACCAACGGTCGCGATGACCTCGCCCTGAGACGAGAGGATCGGCGTGGTGATCACCTCGTAGGTTCGCCCGCCCAGCACCATCGACGAGGTCGTGCGCTCGCGCAGCTTGCGAAGCCGCTCGACGGCCGCCTTCGGGTCGGCATAGAACACCCCGATCGAGCTGCCGATGATGCGTTCCGGATCGAAGCCCGGATTCGCGGCGCGAAAAGCGGCCGCGTCGCGAAACAGCACTTCGCGCAGCGCCTCGTTCACATAGACCACGGTGCCGTCATTCGAGGCGATGCGCACCGGCATTGCCACCGAGTCGAGCGCCTGCTTCGCCAGACTGCGGTCTTCCTCCCCGGACGCGGCCACCGCGTCACGCACCCGCTTGACCCTCATCGCGAACCCGGCGCCCACCGCGACCAGCGTCGCCAGCGCGACGCCGCCCCAGCCGAGCGCATCGTTTCGGGTCGAAGCCCACGCCGCGAGTACGCCCGCCCCGAGCCCGACCAGAACGCCAGCCAGGGCATCCCCCGCTCCGATCGTATTCCCGGCGGAACCGGCCCGCATCGATCGATTGCCATCACTCATCAGCTCACCGCCCTTGATTCACGAGGTGCATTGCGCCGCGCCGCGGCCGCGGCGCCCAGCCGTTCGGTGGCCAGGTCGAGCAGCGCCGGCACGTCCAGGATCAACGCCACTTCGCCGCTGCCCAGGATCGTCGAGCCGGCCAACCCGCGGATGTTCTGGAAGACCTGGCCCAGCGGCTTGATCACCGTCTGGTGTTCCCCGTGCAGGCGGTCGACCACCAGTCCCACCCGCGTCGCCCCGTCGCGCACGAGGACCAGGCTGCGCCGGCCCGTGGCGTTCGCCGGCTCGTGCCGGTAGAAGCGTCCGATGTCCAGATAGGGCAGCACCTCGCCGCGCAGGTCGAAGTGTCCGGCCACCCGCTCGGGATCCAGCCGGCACTCGGGCGGCACCTCGAGGCACTCGGCGACCAGTTCGAGCGGCATCACGTAGCTGACGCCACCCACGCTGGTCAGGAAGCCGTCGATGATCGCCAACGTCAGCGGCAGCCGGATCTGGATCGTCGCGCCCATCCCGGGGCGCGAGCGCACCCGGATCTGTCCGCGCAGCGCCTCGACGTTGCGCTTGACCACGTCCATCCCGACACCGCGGCCCGACAGGTTGGTCACCTGCTCGGCCGTCGAGAAACCCGGCATGAAGATCAGCTGGTAGACCTGTTCGTCCTCGAGCTCGGCGTCCGGGCTCACCAGTCCGCGTTCGACCGCCTTGGCCAGGATCCGTTCCCGGTTCAGGCCACGACCGTCGTCGCTGACCTCCAGGATCACGCTGCCCGACTCGTGATACGCGTTCAGCGACAACCGCCCCTGCGGCGACTTGCCGGCCGCGACCCGCTCCTGGGGCGTCTCCAACCCGTGGTCCAGGCTGTTGCGCACCAGGTGCATCAGCGGGTCGGCGATGGTCTCGACCATCGTCTTGTCCATCTCGGTGTCGCCGCCGCTGATCACCAGCTCGACATCCTTCGCGAGCTGCTTGCTGACGTCGCGCACGACCCGCTGGAAGCGCGAGAAGGTCTCGCCGATCGGCATCATCCGAAGACCGAGGGCGCCATCACGCGCTTCCTGGACCAGGTCGTTGATCCGCTGGGCCGCCTCGCCGAACCGCGGCGACTGCTCGTCGCGCGCCACCATCTGCGCGCCCGAGCTCGCGATCACCAGCTCGCCGATCAGATCGATCAGGTGGTCGAGCTTGTCGGCGCGCACCCGGATGAAGCGGGCCTCGTCGCCGCCGCGCCGCTCCTTCGGACCGGTGCGTCGCTCCGGTTCGTTGACGCGTCGGTCGGCTTCGGCCTCGCGGCGCTCGATGAACGGGGGAACCCCGTCGCCGGCGAGCGCCTGCCAGTGCGCCAGCAGCCGCTCGCGGGCCGCCGGCTCGGGCGCCCGCGCGGTCAGCAGCGCCTCGTAGTCGGCCGGCGTCGCGTCCGGCGCGAGAATCGTCAGCGTGCAGTCCTCCATCAGGAACTCGAACACGCCCTCGATCACGGACCGCTCGGCGCCGCTGGACAGACGGATCTCGAACCCGAGGTAGCACCCCTCCGGATCGAGCGCCGACAGCGGCGGCACCGCCTCGGTCAACGTGCGGATGCCCTTGACCTCGCCGATCGAGTCCAGATAGCGGATGAACGACACCGGATCGAGCCCGTTGCGAAGCGCGTCCTGGCCCATCCGGAGCGACACGTGCCAGAGACCGGACTTGCCCGCCTCGGATTCGCTGTCGCCCGGGGCGTCCGACGCGACGGCCGCGCTCGCGACGCCGGCGGGCGCACCACCCGGTTCGCCGCGCTGGCGCTGGCGCCGAAGCTGCTCGCCGAGGATCTCGCTGGTGCGCGCGACCTCGGGATCGGCGCTGCCCTGACCCACCTCGTCGAGCAGTCGCTCCATCTGGTCACGGCCTTGCAGCAGCAGCGCCATCGCCTCGTCGGTTCGTGGCACGTCGCCGCTGCGCATCGACTCCAGCAGGCTCTCGACCTCGTGCGTGAATCCGACGACCGCGTCATAGCCGAACAGTCCCGCGGTCCCCTTGACCGTGTGGGCCGCGCGGAACGCGCTGTTCATCGCCTCGGTGTCGTCCGGATCCTGTTCCATCGCGAGCAGCCCCTGCTCGAACTGGCGCAGCATGTCGCGGGCCTCGTCGAGGAAGCCCTCGCGCGCGGCGGCCAGGATGTCGTCGTCTTGTCGGCTCATCGGAAACTCCGTCGGTCAATCGGCGGCGCGGTCGGCCAGGTGTTCGCCCAGGCCGTAGCGCGAGAAGATCTCGCGCACCGATGCGCTCGGATTGAGGATCGCCAGCGGCTGGCCCAGGCCCGCCGCCGTGTGGCGCGCGGCCAGCAGCAACTGCACGCCCGCGCTGTCGCATTGTTCGACGCCGGCCAGGTCGATCGCTCGAACGCCGCCGTCGAGCCAGTCGCGCAGTCGCTGCACGACGTCGCCTGCCTGGTAGATCGTCAGGTCACCGGTCAGCGCCGCAGGCGTCACCGCCGCGCCGCCATCACCGCCTTGCGCGTGTTCGGTCATCGCGCACCCCGCTCAAGGGCACAGCCGGGCGACCGCGTCGACCAGTTGCGAGGGTTGGAAGGGCTTGGTGATCCAGGCGCGCACGCCGGCCGCCTTGCCTTCGGCCTTCTTCGATTCCTGCGACTCGGTCGTCAGCATGATGATCGGCGTGAACTTGTGCACCGGGCTGTCCTTGACGTGCCGAGCGAACGACAAGCCGTCCATCCGGGGCATGTTCACGTCGCAGACGATCAGGTTGGGCTTCACGTTGCCGATCTTCTCGGCCGCGTCCTTGCCGTCGACCGCCTCCACCACCGCATAGCCGGCCTTTTGCAGCGCCAGCTTGACGACGGTGCGGAAGCTGCCCGAATCGTCCACCACCATGATGGTCTTGCTCATTGCATCGTTCCTTATGCTCGAATCAAATCAAAAGAACTCGACAGCGGCGGTCCGCTCGACGGCCACGGTGTTGTGATGACTGCTGCGCATCTCTTCCATCGTGTAACTGCTTTCCAGGCGCTCGAGCCACGCGGTCGGTGACGCCGCGGTCTCGTCCGGCTCGCCCTGTTGCCAGGCGGTGTAGCGAGCCATGTCCTCGGTGACCGAGTTCAGCATCTGCGTGAGCCGGTCTTGTGACTGCAGGCTGACGTAGATCCGCTCGAGGTCGGCCTGCACCTGCCGGCTCGCGTCGCGCAGACCGCGCGACGAGCGGGAGATCTCTGCCAGGGTCCCGACCAACGCGATCACCACCGCCCTGGCGTTCTCCTCCGCCTGAAGGCTGATCTCGTCCTCGTCGGTGTCCGCCTGCCGGACCTCGGCCACCATGTCGGCGATCCGTTCACGCATGCCCTGCACGTGCGCACCGATGCGCGTGCCGGTGTCTCGAACCTGCCCGGCCAGCGATTGGACCTCCTGGGCGACGACCGCGAAGCCACCGCCGGCCTCGCCGGCGCGGGTCGCTTCGACCGATGCGTTCAATGCCAACAGGTGTGTCGCCCGCCCGATCGACTGCACTTCCTTGCTGAGCAACACCATCTCGTCGAGCGTGCCCGCCAGCGAGCGAACGCCCTCGAGCATCCGGTCCTTCATCTGGACCGCCAGCCGGGTCGTGCCGAGCAAGGTGTCGATCTGCGGCCGATGCCGCTCGATCAGTTCGTCGCTGCCGCCCATCTCGATGTTCAGGCTCACCTTGTCGGCGTTCAGCGCCTCGTCGAGATGCCCGGACACCCGGGTGAAGCTCTCGAGCAGTGCCGCGATGCTCTGCTCGGAGTGGTCACGCGCGGCATCGACATTGCGCTTCCACACCGGCACCACGTGCTGCGACAGCGTGCTCGCCACCGCCGCCTGCGGCGCCACCGGCCCGCTGGCCGGCACGGGGTCCGACGACACCGGCTGGCGCCCTCGCGCGAACTGCAGCACGGCAGCGCCGATCGCCCCCAGCGCGAGCGCGATCCAGCCGCCGGCTTCCCAGAGCAGCGCCCCGAGCGCCACGCAGCCGGCGCCCAGCAACATCCCGGGAACCGCCGACCGCCGCCCCTCGGCCGCCACCGCAGGGCGTTGACCCGGGTCGGTTGCTGGGACGTTGGGCGAGTTCTCGGGCGGCATGCGGACGATCTCCGGGTGCTGGACATGGGTACGGCAATGGGCTCCGATGGTGCCGTCCGAGCGAGTCCGCCAGTGCACCGAACAGCGGGGGCTAGCACCATCAATTCCGCCCACCGACGCCACCGCCGATGCCTATCATCTTCAGGAAAGTCTCGATTCCCCTACACGCCTGCTTCCCCGCCCAACCGGCCGCAGAGCCCGAGGACCGCCCCATGGTCAGTGATCCGCCTTCGTCGAACATCCCCGCGCCGGATGGCCTGTGGTCGCGCACGCGCGACGCCTTCGTGGGGTGGCGCTCGACGGTGCGGTATCACGGCATATGGACCCCCGGCGTGCGGCTGCTACGCAACCTCGATCTGCGCGCCAAGGCGATCCTGGTGGTCGCCTGCATGCTGTTGCCGCTGTCGGTGATGCTGATCCGATCGGTGCACGACGGCGTGCAGCACGAGCAGTTGATGGAGCAGGAGAGCCTCGCGTTGTCGCGCTACGAGGCCCTGGTGGCCAGCAGCCAGGCGACCGCGGCCCTCGAGCGCGCACTGCGCACCCCCGGGGCACGCCTGCCCGCGAGCGCCCTGCCCGCCTTGCTGGCCGCCGAGCAGACCACCCACGACCAGCTGATCGCCGAGTTCGCCGGGGACGACCGCCAGGCCGTCGACCTCGCCCGGGCCGTGCAGGCGGTCGGGCGCAGCCGGACCGCGTTCCGGTCACTGGCGCCCGACGCCCCCGCTCTCGCCAAGCCCAAGCCGGCGGCGCTCGAGGCCCTGGCCGACTATCGAAAGGAACTCAGCCTGCTGCGCGACCCGGTGCTGCGCCTGGCTGCCCAGGTGCGCGGCAACGATGTCGAGACCGCGGCGATCGTCGAGGGCACCGTGCGTTGGCTGCCGCTGCTGCGCGACGCGCTCCAGGACGTCACGATGGACGGCCTGCGCTTGTGGACCACCGACGACCGGCGCGGATTCGCCTCACGGATCTCGATGCGCGCCACCGAGGCGCGCCTGCTCGATGGCTTCTCGCAGTCCTCGCTCGACTACGCGCTCGCGCTCGGCCTGGTCGATGCAAGGCTGGCCGAGGAACGCACGACCGCGGTGCACCACCACCTCGAGCAGGTGACCCTGGCGGTCTCCGCGGCACTGGTCTCCGACGACGATCGTCGTGGGTGGCAACAGCTCGGATTGAAGGCCGAGCCCTTCGCGCAGGCCGGCATCGCCGCGATCGAGTCCTGTGACCGCCTCGAAACCGACAGCGTGCGTCGGCTGACACGGCGCATCGACGAACACCACGCGGCCGCGCATCGCGCCTTGCGCCATGCGGCGCTGCTGCTGCTGATCTGTCTGGGCGTGTCGTCGTACCTGTTGATCTGCATCCACAAGGTGCTTGGCGGCGGATTGAAGGTGCTGTGCGAGCAGGTCGGCGAGCTCGGCCGCGGCAACCTGACGATCCGTCCGAAGGGCCACGGCAAGGACGAGATCGGTGCCGCGCTCACCGCGCTGGGGGTGTCCGCCGCGCAGATGTCGGCCCTGTTCGAGGCGGTCACCCAGGGCGTGTCGGCCGTCTCGCACGCGTCGCGGGAGGTCGCGATCGGCAATTCGAGGCTGAACGGCCGCACCCAGTCGATCCGCGGCGCGATCGAGGACGTCACGCAGAAGGCGAAGTCGTTCTCGAACGCGATGGACATCTGCGGTTGCGAGGTCCAGCACGCGGCCGAGCACGTGCGCGCGATGCGCGCCGATGCCCATCGCAGCCGCAAGGCGATCGCGGGACTGCGCGACCGGATGCGTACGCTGCAGGGGCGCAGCAACGAGATCAAGCAGGTCGTCGGATTGGTGGAATCGGTCGCCTACCAGACGAAGCTGTTGTCGTTGAACGCCTCGATCGAGGCCGCCCGTGCCGGCGCGGCCGGCAAGGGCTTCGCGGTGGTCGCCCAGGAGGTCCGGCTGCTGGCCAAGCGCAGCGAGGATGCCGCGCACCGGATCGAGGCGATCGTCGGCGCTTCCGTGCAGGAGATCGAGGAAGGTGGCCTGATGACCGATCGCGCGGTGCAGGCGGTGCACGAAACGGACGAGAAGGTCGAGTCGGTCAACCGGATCATGGACGAGATCGTCCGGCTGACCCGAAACAGCCTGAGCGAATCGCAGGACGTGCTTCGGATCACGCAGGACGTCGAGGAGGCCGCGTCCGGCAACGCGCGGCTGGTCGAGCAGTTGTCGGTCGCCTCCGACGGACTTCGCGAGCAGGGCGATGCATTGAAGCGCTCGGTGCAGCACTTCGTCTTAGGCTGAATCTCCACCGGGTGAACCCACGATGAGTCTCATCAACGAATTCACGCAACGGGCCCCCGGCCCGCGCCTGATGGCGCCCCACCCCCGGGGTTGGCTGGGGCCGGGCGTGCGTCTGATGCGGCACGCCACCTTCCCGATGAAGCTCGGGATCCTGTGCGCGGTGCTGCTGCTGCCGGCCTGCCTGATGACCGTCACGCTGCTGCAGGAATCCCTCGCGGCGATGCGGCACGCCGAACGCGCGCGGCAGGGCATCGAGATCACGAACCCGATCGTCGAGACGGTCGCCGAACTGGTGCAGTTCCGGGGGTTCGTGCACCGCGCGCTGTCCGGTGAGGACGGGGCGCGACGCCGGGCCACCGAGATCCAGAAGCACCTCGCCGAAAGAGTCCGATCGATCGACGACGCGGTCCGGGCACTCGGGGACCCCCAGCTCTCCGAGCTGTGGCAGGCACCGCGGGCCACATTGACCCAGGCCAGCCAGGGGCCGCTGCCGCGCGACCGTGCCCGGGCGTACGAGGACAACACCGCCCGGCTCGAAGCGCTGCGCTCGATGCTGCGTGTGACCGCCGAGCGCAGCGGCCTGGTGGTCGCGCCGGGCGTCGCCGATCATTTCCTGGTCGACATCCTGGTGAACCTGTGGGCCCCCTGGAACGACCGGGTCGGCCGGGTGATGACCCAGGGCGGCGGCTTTCTCACCCGCGGGGACGCGAACCGCGTCGAGAAGGCCTCGTTGCTGCAGATGGTCGGCACCACCGATCGCCTCGGCGCCGAGATCGCGACCCGGATCGCCGGTCTGCACCGCGAACGCGCCGCACCGGCGGCCAGTTGGGCGTCCGCGCGCGACCATGTCGATCGGCTACTGCAGACCACGCGGGATCTCTTCGAGGCGGAAGCCCTGGTCGGTGAACCCGAGCCGCATCTGCGCCTCGGTGACGAAGCCACGACCACGGTGTTGCGCTTTGGTCGCGACATCGTCGCCGCCCTGGAGGGCCGCCTGGCCAGCCAGGTGGCGTCGACCCGTGCTCGGCTGCTCAAGCTGCTGGGGATCAACCTGGTGGGCCTGCTGCTGCTCGCCTACGTGGTGGCGTCCTTCCACATCAGCTTCAGCGGTGCGATGCGCCGCGCGCTTCGGCTGATGCGGGCGATGACCGCGGGCGATCTGTCCCAACCGGTGCGCATCGAAGGTCGCGACGAGATCGCGCAACTCGGCGCCGAAATGGAGACGATGAGCGCCACCCTGTCACGACTGGTGGCCGAGATCCGCAGCAGCGCGGTGCGGGTCGGCAAGGCCGGGCAACTGGTCGCCGACGAGGGGCGTTCGCTGTCGCAGCGCACCGAGGCCCAGGCGAAGAACCTGCGCCAGTCGGTGTCCAGCGTCGAGCATCTCGGCTCGGCCGTCTCGCAGACGGCCCAGGCGACCGCCGACCTCGACCAGCTCGCGGCCAACCTCGCCGAGCACGCCGAGCGCGGCGGCCAGGCGATGCGCGAGACGATCCAGTCGATCGCGGCACTGCAGTCGACCACCCGGCGCGTGGCCGAGATCAACGGGGTGATCGACGAGATCGCGTTCCAGACGAACCTGCTGGCGCTGAACGCCGCGGTCGAGGCCTCGCACGCCGGCGAGGCCGGCAAGGGCTTCGCGGTCGTGGCCGGCGAGGTCCGGGAACTCGCCCAGCGATGCGCCGAGGCGGCGGGCGAGATCCGCGAACTGATCGCCCAGACCACGCAGCAGACCGACCATTCGGCGATCCAGGTGCGCGACGTCGATGTCGCGCTGGTCTCGGTGGTCAGCGGCATCGGGGAGGTGGCGAGCCGCCTGCGCGGCATCGCACAGTCCAGCGCCGAGCAGAGCGAGGAGCTCGGCCAGGTCTCCCGAGGTGTCGAGGGACTCGACCAGATCACCCGCCAGAACGCCGAGATGGTGGCCGTTTCCGCGCGCTCGTCCCAGGCGCTGGTGCGTCAGGCCGATGCGCTGACCAATTCGGTGGCCGCGATCCGGCTGCGCTTCGGCAGCGCCGACGAGGCGATGGCGATCGTGCAGCACGCGATGGAGCTGCTGTCCCAGCAGGGCTGGGAGACGGCACGCAAGGCGTTCAACGACCCGGACGGTCCGTTCCACGATCGGGACATGGCCTTGTTCGTGGCCGACCGCGAGGGCAGACTGCTCGCCTTCAGCGCCCGCCCCGAGTGGGTCGGTCGTGCGCTGCACGACCTGCCGGGCATCACCTCGGTGGTGGCCGATCGGATGTTCGATGCGGTGACGCACGCCGCCGCACAGGGCGGCGGTTGGGCCGAGTACGAATGGCTGAACTTCGACACCGGCCAGCCCGCGCACAAGACCGCCTGGATCGCTCCGCTCGAAGATGGCGCCTTGATGGGCTGCGCCTGCTACCGGGCCGGTGCCGAGGCACTGCTGGCCGCCTGAGCCCATCGCCGGGAGCGCTTGCCGGTTTCGGATACCGCCGTGTCGGCGAGCTGACCTAGGCTAGCCGCTTCGCGCGCGGTACACCCCCTGCGGCCGCCGGCCGATCCGCGCGCCACGCGGAGTCTCCGGGATGAGTTCGAGCATCGACCTGAAGGCGAACAACGCCCGCTTCCTCTGGCACCCGATGGCCGACCCCAAGGCGATGCAGGCGCAACGCCCCGACATCATCGCCCGCGGCGAGGGTTGCTGGATCTGGGACGTCGACGGGCATCGGATGATCGACGGCGTGGCCGGGCTGTGGAGCTCGAACCTCGGCCACAGCTGCCGCCCGGTGCGCGATGCGATCGTCGCGCAGCTCGACGAGCTGCCGTTCTTCAACACCTTCCGTGGCACCACGCACCCCCGCGCGATCGAACTCTCCACCCGCCTGGTGGGGCTGATGCAGCCCGATGGCGTGCGCGCGGTGGTCTTCGGCAACGGCGGCTCCGACGCGGTCGAGAGCGCGCTGAAGATCGCCCGCCAGTACTGGAAGCTGCGCGGCCAATCCGATCGCACCAAGTTCATCAGCCTTCGCCAGGGCTACCACGGGGTGCACTTCGGCGGCGCGAGCGTGAACGGCAACACGAACTTCCGCCGGCCCTACGAGCCCTTGCTCGCCGGCTGTTTCCACGTCGACACGCCCTGGCTCTATCGCAACCCCTACACCCAGGACCCGCAGGCGCTGGGGCGGCTGTGCGCGGAACTGCTCGAACGCGAGATCCTCTTCCAGGGGCCGGACACGGTGGCGGCGTTCATCGCCGAGCCGGTGCAGGGCGCGGGCGGCGTGATCGTGCCGCCGCCCAACTACTGGCCGCTGGTCCGCGAGGTCTGCGATCGGCACGGCGTGCTGCTGATCGCCGACGAGGTGGTGACCGGATTCGGTCGCACCGGCGAGATGTTCGGCACGCGCACCTGGGGGGTCAAGGCGGACCTCTGGTGCCTGGCCAAGGGGATCAGCTCGGGCTACATCCCGCTGGGCGCCACCGCGGTCGGCGAGCGCGTCGCCGAGGCCTTCCTCGCGCCCGGGACGAGCGCGGCGCTGTCGCACGGCTACACCTACAGCGCCCACCCGGTCGCCGCGGCCGCCGCCCTGGCCACGCTGGACCTGCTCGAGCGCGAGCGCGTCACCGAGCACGTCGCCCGGGTGGGCCCCTACTTCCAGCGGCGACTGGTGGCGCTGGGCGAGCGCTTCGCGCTGATCGGCGACGTCCGTGGCATCGGCCTGATGGCCTGCCTGGAGATGGTCTCGGACAAGGCCACTCGCCAGCCCTTGCCGCGCACGAGCGAGCTTCCCGCGCGCGTCGCCCGCGCCGCCTACGAGCGCGGCGCGATGGTCCGGATCTCGGGGGCGAACATGATCCTCTCGCCACCGCTGATCATCACCGAATCCGAGATCGACTTCCTCGTCGATGCGCTGACCGAGGCCTTCGCCGTCGTCGCGGGCGGCTGAGCGATGGCGGCCTCCACGCACGGGCCGGCCCGGGGGCTCGCCCCGCGCATCCTGCTGATCGGCACGGCCGACACCAAGAGCGACGAGATCGCCTTCCTCGACGAGACGATCCGCGCCCAGGGCGCCCAATGCCGCACGCTCGATGTCGGCGTGCTGGGGGGCGGCGCCTGCCGCGTCGACATCCCCAATGACGAGGTCGCGCGCGCCGCGGGATACGACCTGGCGACAGTGCGCGCCAGCACCGATGAGAACGAGGCGATGTCGCGAATGGCCCTCGGGGCGGCCCGGATCGCCGCGGGCCTGCAGGCGGCGGGCGAGATCGACGGCATGCTGGCGCTGGGGGGCACGATGGGCACCGACCTCGCGTTGACCGTCGCCTCGGCGCTGCCGCTGGGCGTGCCCAAGGTGGTGCTCTCGACGGTGGCGGGGTCGCCGCTGATCGCCCCGGACCGGATCAGCCCGGACATCATCACCGTGTTGTGGGCCGGCGGTCTCTACGGCCTGAACGAGCTGTGCCGGGCCACGCTCGCGCAGGCCGCGGGCGCGGTCGTCGGCGCCGCGCGGGCGGCCCGCCGGCCCGGGAACCAGCGTCCGCTGGTCGGCATGACCAGCCTGGGCAAGAGCTGCCTGTCGTACATGGTCGAGCTGCTGCCCGCGTTGCAGGCGCGGGGCTTCGAGGTCGCCGTGTTCCACACCACGGGCATGGGTGGGCGCGCCTTCGAGGCGATGGCGCGCGAGGGACGTTTCGCCGCGGTGTTCGACTTCAGCCTGCAGGAACTGGCCAACGAGATCGGCGGCTCGGCGGTGAGCGCGGGCGCCGATCGCCTGCTCGGCGCCGGGGCCGCGGGCGTACCCCAGCTCGTGGCGCCCGGCGCGGCGGACATGATCGACTTCCCGGCCTGGATGGCGGCGCCCGCGAGCGTCGCCGGACGCCCGGTCCATGTGCACAACCGCCTGATCGCCTCGGCGACCTCGCCCCCGGCGCTGCGCGCCCGCATCGCCGGGGAGATCGTCGAGCGGCTCGCGACGGCGCGCGGACCGACCTGTCTGCTGCTGCCGGTGCGCGGGATCCAGGCCTGGGACCGACCGGGCGAGCCCTTGCACGACCCGGCGGGGCTGCGCGCCTTCGTGGACGCCTTGCGCCAGGCGTCGCCCGGACGCATCGACCGGCGTGAGGTCGATGCGCACATCAATGACCGTGCCTTCGCCGACGCCGCGCTCGCGGTGTTCGACGAATGGGTGGCCCGCGGGGTGATCCGCACCGCGGATCACGACACCACTCGGCCCGGCGCATGAGAGCCCCACCCGCCGCGCTGGTCCTCGACTTCGGCGGCGTGATCAGCCGCACGCTGTTCGAGACCCACCGGGAATCGGAAGCGGCCCTCGGCCTGCCCGTCGGCACGCTGCAGTGGCGCGGCCCCTTCGATCCCGCGGGCGATCCCCTGTGGCGGCGCCAGCAGGCCGGCGAGATCAGCGAGCGCGACTACTGGCGCGAGCGCGCGCGGGAGGTCGGTGCGCTGCTGGGCGAAGACTGGGACGACATGCAGACGCTGGTGATCCGGGCCCGTGGCGCGGAGCCGGCCCGGGTGATCCGGCCCGAAGCGATCGACGCGGTCGAGCGGGTGCGTCGCGCCGGGTTGCGCCTGGCGATCCTCTCCAACGAACTCGACCTCTTCTACGGCGAGGGCCTGCGATCACGCCTGCCGCTGCTGGAGCGCTTCGAGTGCATCGTCGACGCGACCCACACCGGCGTGCTCAAGCCCGACCCCCGCGCCTATCACGACTGCCTGCAGCGGCTCGGCCTGCCCGCGCCGGCCTGCGTGTTCGTCGACGACCAGCCCCGCAATGTCGAGGGCGCCCGGGCGGTCGGCATGACCGCGATCGCGTTCGACGTCCGTGACCCCGCGCGGTCGTTCTCGCAGGCGCTGAGCGCCCTGGGTCTCGCGCCGTGAAATGCGGGCCGGGGCCGATGCAGGGATCGGACCCCGGTCGGCCGAACCCCGCGGGTCGGCCCGCCGGGATCGGCTAAGATCGATCGACACGCTGGCGGCCCGCTCCTCGGCGGTCCGCGCCAGCCCGACCCGATCCCCCTTCGCCCGGAGAGCCCCGCATGAGCGCCAAACCCGCGCCCGCCAAGGCGGTCCCCGTCGCCACGCCGACCACGCAACCGTTCTGGGACGGCACCCAGGCCGGCGAGCTGCGGCTGCAACGCTGCGACGACTGCCAGCACCACTTCCTGTACCCGAGGATCCGCTGCCCGCAGTGCGGATCGGCCCGGACCACCTGGATCACCGCCAGCGGCAAGGCGAAGCTGTATTCCTACGTGATCAACCACATGCCGGCACCCGGTTGGGAGGCCGAGGTGCCCTACGTGATCGCGCTGGTGCAGCTCGCCGAGGGCCCGAGGTTGATGAGCAGCCTGAAGGGCGTGCCCCCGGATCCGGCCAGGCTGGTGCTCGACATGCCGCTGCGCGTGGGCTTCGAGCCCCGAGGCAACCAGAAGGTGCCCTACTTCGAACCCGCCGGGAGCACGCCATGAAGCGCACCGCCATCGCGATCGCCGGCGCCGCCGAGACCGATCTCGGCTCGTTGCCGCACCTCTCGGAGCTCGACCTGCGCGCCGATGCCGCGCACCGGGCGCTGGCCGACGCCGGTCTCACCCTGGCCGATGTCGACGGCATCACCAGCGCGGTCGAGTCGCCGATCGACGTCGCCCACTACCTGGGCGTCACCCCCACCTGGTACGACGGCACCTCGGTGGGCGGCTGCTCCTTCCTCGTGCACGTGCGCCACGCGGCCGCCGCGATCCGTGCCGGCCTGTGCACCACCGTGCTGGTGCTGCACGGCGAGTCGGGCCGCTCGCGCGTGGGCTCCATCCCGCGCAACCGGCCGCCCTACGGCATGCTGGGCCAATTCGAGCTGCCCTATGGCGCGTTCGCGCCGCCGAACATGTTCACGTTGCCGGTGATGCGCTACCTGCACGAGACCGGCACCACGCACGAGCAGCTCGCCGAGGTGGTGGTCGCGCAGAGCCACTGGGTGGAAGGCAACCCGCGCGCCAGCCGCAACAAGCGGCTCACCGTGGCCGACGTCATGGCCTCGCCGATGATCGCCTACCCGTTCCACAAGCTCGAGTGCTGCGTGGTGACCGACGGCGGCGGCGCGCTCGTGATCACCAGCGCCGATCGCGCCAAGGACCTCAGGCGCGCCCAATCCCCCGTCTACCTGCTGGGCTCGGGCGAGGGCTGCGACAGCCCCATGGTCTCGATGATGGCCGACCCCACCTCCTCGAAAGCCTTCAAGGTGTCGAGCAAGGCGGCGTTCGCCGAGGCCGGCATCACCACCCGCGATGTCGACCACCTGATGGTCTACGACGCCTTCGCGCACCTGCCGCTGTACGGCCTGGAGGACCTTGGTTTCGTCGGTCGCGGCGAGGCCGGCGCCTTCATCCAGGCAGGCCACACGCGCCCCGGGGGCAAGCTGCCGCTAAACACCAACGGTGGCGGCATCCTCTACACGCACACCGGCATGTACGGCATGTTCGCGATCCAGGAATCGGTGCGCCAGCTGCGCGGCGAGGCCTTCCGCCAGGTGAACGGTGTGCGCACCAGCGTCGTCCAGGGCGTGGGCGGCATGTTCACGGCCGCCGCCACGCTCGTGCTGTCCAATCAGCAACCCTGAGATCCGGGAGCCCCTGATGAACTTCGATTTCTCCGACGAGCTCAAGCAGCTTCGCGAGGAGGCCCGACGCTTCCTGAAGGACAAGTCCTCGACCAAGGCGGTGCGTCGCATCCTCGAGGGTGGCGACCTGTACGACCGCGATCTCTGGCGCGGCATGGCCGAGATGGGCTGGCTCGGTGCCGCGGTGCCCGAGGCCTATGGCGGCGCCGAACTCGGCCGTGAAAGCATCTGCGTGCTCGCCGAGGAGATCGGCCGGGCGATCTCGCCGGTGCCCTTCGCCTCCTCGGCGGTGATCGCCACCGATGCCCTGCTCGCGCTGGGCAGCGAGGCGCAGCGCCGCCAGTGGCTGCCGGCGATGGTCGCCGGCGAGCGCATCGGCGGCTTCGCGCTCGCCGAAGGCCTGGGCAACCCGTCGCCCGCCGGCATCGGCGCGACGGTGACCGACGGCCGGCTCACCGGCGAGAAGTGGCCGGTCGCCGATGGCGACATCGCCGACGTCCTGGTCGTGGCGGCCCGCGACGCGGCCGGTGCCATCGGCCTGTACCTCGTCGAGACCGCCGGTGCCGGCGTGCAGCGCACCACGCTCAAGAGCGTCGACCCCTCGCGCAACCAGTCGCGCATCCGGTTCGACCAGGCGCCCGTGCAGCCGCTGGGCGATGGCGCGCAGGGCTGGCCGGCGGTGCAGGCGCTGCTCGACCGCGCCGCGGTGCCGATCGCCTTCGAGCAGGTGGGCGGTGCGAGCGCCTGCCTGGAGATGGCCACCGGCTATGCGAAGGAGCGCTTCGCGTTCGGCCGCCCGATCGGCTCGTTCCAGGCGATCAAGCACAAGCTGGCCGATGTCTACATCGCCACCGAGCTCGCGCGCTCCAACGCGTACTACGGCGCCTGGGCGCTGTCCACCGGCGCCGACGAGCTCCCCTTGGCGGCCGCCACTGCGCGCGCCGCGGCGATCGAGGCCTACCACCTCGCGTCCAAGGAGAACATCCAAACGCACGGCGGCATGGGCTTCACCTGGGAGATGGACTGCCACCTCTTCTATCGGCGCAGCAAGCAGCTCGCGCTGCAGATCGGCAGCGCGCCGTTCTGGAAGGACCGACTCGTCACCCTGTGGGATGCGCAGGCCGCCTAGGCCCCGCCCGAACCGAGCCAGAGAGGATCCCCGAATGGACTTCAACGACACCCCGGAAGAAGCGGCGTTCCGCGCCGAAGTGCGCGCCTTCCTGAGCGCCAACGCCACCCTGAAGCGCCCCGACGAACCCGCGCAGCGCAGCCGCTACAACGAGGGGCCCGAAGCGCTGGCGCGCGGCAAGGCCTGGCAGGCGAAGAAGGCCGACGCCGGCTTCGCCGGCATCACCTGGGACCCGCAGTGGGGCGGGCGTGGCGGCACCCCGATCCAGCAGGTGATCTACGGCCAGGAAGAGGGCCGCTACAACGTGCCGCGTGGCTACTTCGAGATCGGCCTGGGCATGTGCATCCCCACGCTGATGCACTACGGCAAGCCCGAGCAGCTGCGCCGCTACGTGCGTCCGGCGCTGCGCGGCGAGGAGATCTGGTGCCAGCTGTTCTCCGAGCCGGCCGGTGGCTCGGACGTGGCCGGCCTGCGCACGCGCGCCGAGCGCGACGGCGACGACTGGATCATCAACGGCCAGAAGATCTGGACGTCCGGCGCGCACTACTGCGACTACGGCATCCTGCTGGTGCGCACCGACCCCGATGCGCCCAAGCACGCGGGCCTGACGATGTTCTTCCTGGACATGAAGTCGCCCGGCGTCGAGGTGCGCCGCATCAAGCAGATCTCGGGCACCTCGAACTTCAACGAGGTCTTCTTCACGAACGTGCGCATCCCGGACGCGCAGCGTCTGGGGGCCGTCGGCGGCGGCTGGAAGGTGTCGATCACCACGCTGATGAACGAGCGCCTGGCGGTGGGCGAGGCCCCCGGTCCGGACAGCGCCGATATCCTGCAGCTGGTGCGCGCGCTCTCCATCGACGGCGAGCCCGCGATCCGCAACGCCGCGGTGCGCGAACGCCTGGCCGACTGGTACGTGAAGACCCAGGGCCTGAAGTACACGCGCTTTCGCTCGATCACTGCGCTGTCTCGCGGCGAGACCCCGGGACCGGAGAACTCGATCACCAAGGTGGTCAGCGCCAACAAGCTGCAGGAGATCGCCTCGTTCGGCATGGACCTGCTCGGGCAGGCCGGCGGCGTGATGGAGGCCGACCTGATGCCGATGCAGGCCTGGTTCGCCGAGGCGCTGCTCTACGCGCCGGGCATGCGGATCGCCGGGGGCACCGACGAGATCCTGCGCAACATCATCGCCGAACGCGTGCTCGGCCTGCCCAGCGACGTTCGCGTCGACAAGGAGATCCCGTTCTCGCAGATGCCCAGCGGGGCCGCGCAGGGCTGGAGCCACGCCGGGCGGGCGAACTGAACCGGGCCGCGGCCCGATCCTGGAGCGACATCCGATGAAGACCTGGCAGATCGGCGACGTACGCATCACGCAGGTGGTGGAGTCCGGCGGCATCCCCACCTCGGGCTTGTTCTTCTTTCCGGTGGCCAACCCGGAATTCGTCAAGCGCTACGAGTGGCTCAAACCCCACTTCGCCAACGACGAGGGCAAGCTGTTCGCCTCGATCCACGCCTTCATCATCGAGTCGCAGGGCAAGCGGATCATCGTCGACACCTGCGTGGGCAACGACAAGCCGCGCCGGGTGAAGGCCTGGAACCGCCTGCAGACGCCGTTCCTCGAGAACCTCGCGAAGGCCGGCCATCCGATCGAGTCGATCGACATGGTGATCTGCACCCACCTGCACATCGACCACGTGGGCTGGAACACCCGCCTGGTCGACGGGCGCTGGGTGCCCACCTTCCCGAAGGCGCGCTACCTGTTCGGGCGCATCGAGTGGGAGCACTGGTCCCGCGAGACGCCGGGACCGGACGACGACGACATCGTCGGCGATTCGGTGCGTCCGGTGGTCGACGCCGGCCTGGCCGACCTGGTCGAGATGGACCACCGGCTCACCGACGAGGTCTGGCTCGAGCCCACGCCCGGCCACACGCCCGGGCACGTCAGCATCCGCATCGCCTCGCGCGGCGAGCAGGCGGTGATCACCGGCGATCTGATGCACCACCCGATCCAGTGCGCCGAGCCCGACATGCGCAACAACTTCGACAGCGATCCGGAGGCCGCGCGACAGACCCGTCGCGCCTTCCTGTCGCGCTACGAGGGCAAGCCGGTGCTGGTGCTCGGCACGCACTTCGCGCCGCCCACCGGTGGATGGATCGTGCGCTCGGGCGAGGCCTGGCGCTTCGCCGTGGAACCACCGCCACCGGCCCGGTGAGCGCGATGGGCGAGCCACTGATCCTCGAGGCGGCCCTGAATGGGGCCACCCCGAAGCGCCTGAACCCGCGCGTGCCGGTGAGCACCGACGAGATCGTCGCCGATGCGATCGCCTGCCTGGATGCCGGCGCGGCGATCATCCACCACCACACCGCCGACCCGGTGCTGGGGGGCAATGGCATCCACGACCCGCAACCCTACCTGGACGCCTGGCGGGCGATCCTCGCGCAGCGCCCCGATGCCCTGCTCTACCCCACGATGGCCGGGGGTGGCCCGCACGTCACCATCGAGCAGCGCTACGCGCATGTGATCGCGCTGGCCCGCGCCGGCGTGCTCGCGCAAGGCCTGGTGGACCCGGGCACGACGAACTTCGGCCGCCTGGACGAGCGCGGCCTGCCCCGCCCGGACGAGATCGTCTACCAGAACACCTACCGAGACGCGGTCACGATGATCGAGACCTGCCGGGAACTGCGGGTGGGGCTGTCGATCTCCATCTTCGAGCCCGGCTTCCTGCGCGTGATCCTCGCCTATCACGCGGCCGGCGCGCTGCCACCGGGCTCGCTGGTGAAGCTGTACTTCGGCGCCGGCAAGACCCTGTTCGGACTGCCCCCCACGCGCGCGGCGCTCGAGGCCTATCTCGACATGCTCGAGGGCACCGGACTGCCGTGGCTGGTCTCGACCCAGGGCGGGGATGTGGTGGGCTGCGGGCTGGCGCGGCTGGCGCTCGAGCGCGGCGGCCACCTGCAGGTCGGCCTGGAGCCATCGGCCGATCGGCGCCGCAGCAACCTCGAGCTCGTGCGGGAAGCGGTGGCGCTGGCCGAATCGGTGGGCCGGCCGATCGCCACCTGCGCCCAGACGGCCGACCTGCTGGCCCTGCCCTCGCGCCCCGCGCCGCACTGACGCCGACGAGCTGCACCCGGCCAGCCGCCCTTGACGCCGCCCCGCGCCGACACCGCTGCCGCCCGCCCGGTGATCCCACCCGAGGAGCGGTTCGGCCGGCCCCTGGGCGGCTGGCGCGCGCGCGGCTACCGCGTGATCTTCGAATCCGATTCGGCCGCGGGCCGGGCGTTCGACATCACGCTGATCGTGCTGATCCTCGCGAGCATCGCTGTCGTGGTGCTCGACAGCGTCGGACCGATCCGCGCGCGCTATGGCGACTGGTTCAACGGCCTCGAGTGGGCCTTCACGCTGGCCTTCACGCTGGAGTACCTCGCACGCCTGCTGTGCGTGCGCCGGCCGCTGCGATACGCGCTGAGCCTGTTCGGCCTGATCGACCTGCTCGCGTTGTTGCCCACCTGGCTGGCCGTGATCTTCCCGGAACTGCACGCGCTGATCGACGTCCGGGTGCTGCGACTGCTGCGCGTGTTCCGCATCTTCAAGCTCGGCGCCTACGTGGCCGAGTTCGGCGCCCTGGGGCGCGCGCTGATGGCCTCGCGCCGCAAGATCCTGGTGTTCCTGTCCTTCGTACTGGTGGTGGTCGTGGTGATGGGCACGCTGATGTACGTCGTCGAGGGCCCGGAGAACGGCTTCACCAGCATCCCGGTGGGCGTCTACTGGGCGATCACCACGATGACCACGGTGGGCTTCGGCGACATCACCCCGAAGACCGACCTGGGGCGGCTGATCGCCTCGGTGATGATGCTGATCGGCTGGGGCACCCTGGCGGTGCCGACCGGCATCGTCAGCGCCGAGTTCACCGCGCAGAAGCTGCCCCGCGAGCCCTTGGCACGCACCTGTCCGGAGTGCCTGACCGAGGGCCATCACCCACAGGCCCTGCACTGCCACGCCTGCGGCGCACGGCTGGACGCGCCGGCCTGACCCGGCACCCGCGCCCGGCCGAGTCGCCTCGCAGGGCGCGAGCGACCGCGCGCCACGGCTTTCGGAACGCCGCCGTCCGGTCCCGCGGCGGCGGGCACTCGCGCCGCGCGCGCACCGCTACACTTGACCGATCCCAATCCCGAGGAGGAGAGCACCATGCCTGAATTCTGCAAAGTCGAGCGCGAAGGCCACCTGACCATCGTCACGTTGAACCGGCCGGACGTCATGAACGCGCTGCACTACCCGGCGCACCTCGAGCTCGAGCAGGTCTGGAACGCATTCGAGGCCGACCCCGAGCAGTGGGTGGCGATCGTCACCGGCGCCGGGCCCAGGGCCTTCAGCGCCGGCAACGACCTGAAGTTCCAGGCCGCCGGTGGCAAGCGCGGCTTCGTGGCCAGCGGCTTCGCCGGACTGACCTCTCGCTTCAACATGTCCAAGCCGGTGATCGCGGCGGTCAATGGCGTGGCGATGGGCGGCGGCTTCGAGATCGCGCTGGCCTGCGACATCATCATCGCGGCGGCCAACGCGAAGTTCGCGCTGCCCGAGCCGCGCGTGGGCCTGGCCGCGCTGGCCGGCGGCGTGCACCGGCTGCCGCGCACCATCGGCCTGAAGCGGGCGATGGGCATGATGCTGACCGGCCGGCACGTGTCGGCGCAGGAAGGTTACGAACTCGGCTTCGTCACCGCGCTGGCCGCCGAGGGCGAGGCGCTGAACGAAGCCCGCAAGTGGGCCGCGCAGATCCTCGAGTGCTCGCCGATGTCGATCCGCGCCACCAAGCAGGCGGCGATGCAGGGCCTGACGGTCGCCGATGTCGCCACCGCCTACAAGGTGGAGTACGACGCGGTCGCCCGGATGCGCGCCAGCAGCGACTTCATCGAAGGGCCGAAGGCGTTCTCCGAGAAGCGCAAGCCGAACTGGAAGTCGGAGTGAACGCGATGGGCACGCCCGCGCTGCCCTTGCAGGGCATCCGCGTCGTCGAGATCGCGCAGAACATCGCGGGCCCGTTCGCCAGCGAGATCCTGGCCTCGCTCGGCGCGGACGTGCTCAAGATCGAACGGCCCGACGGCGGGGATGACGCCCGTGGCTGGGGGCCGCCGTTCTGGAAGGGCACCTCGGCCACGTTCCAGACGGTCAATCGCAACAAGCGCGGCATCACGCTCGACCTGAAGGACCCTTCCGCGATCGCCTGGCTCAAGGGCTACCTCGCCAGCGCCGACGTGCTGGTGCAGAACCTGCGGCCGGGCGTGATGGACGAGATCGGACTGGACGCCGCCAGCCTGATGGCGGCCAATCCGCGCCTGATCTATTGCTCGCTGTGGGCGTTCGGCGCGAAGGGGCCCAAGCACCTGCACCCCGGCTACGAGCCGATGGTCCAGGCCTTCGCCGGCCTGTTCAGCGTGAACGGCGCCGAAGGCTCGCCCACCGCGCGGATCGGCACCCAGGTGCTCGACCTGGGCACCGGCGTCTGGGCGGCGCTGGGTTGCCTCGCGGCGCTGATGCGCCGCCACAGCACCGGGCAAGGCGGTGTGGTGGACACCTCGCTGTTCGAGACAGCGTTGGGCTGGCTCACCGTGCACTTCGCGGCCTTCCACGCCAGTGGCGATCTGCCCAAGCGCGATCGTGGCGGCAACCAGCGGGTGGTCGTGTTCCAGGCCTTCGACACCAGTGACGGCGAGGTCGTGATCGCGGCCGCGAACGATCGCCTGTACGCGAAGCTGGTGCGCGAACTCGGCCACCCGGAGTGGGCGACCGACCCGCGCTTCGCGACCAACGCGCTGCGGGTGGCCAACCGCGAGCACGTGGTGCCGCACATCGCGGCGATCCTGCGCACCAACACGATGGCCCATTGGAGCGAACGCCTGGAGGCGATCGGCGTGCCCTGCGCCCCGATCCACGACCTGCGCCAGGTCGAGGCCCAACCGCAGACGGCGGCGATCGGCATCTTCCAACGCGTGCCCGACGGCATCGACCTGGACACCGTCGGCTTGCCGGTCAGCTTCGATGGCGAGCGCCCGCCCATTCGCCTGCGCGCCCCGCGGCTGGGCGAGCACAACGCCGATCTGGGTGCGCCCAGCGCACCGAAGGAGACCTGATGCATCGACGAGAATTCCACCGTGGCCTGGCAGCGCTGGCCGCCTCGGCGGTGCCGGGCGCGGCCATCGCGCAGGGCGCCCGACGCACGATGCAGATCATCGTGCCGTTCGCGCCCGGAGGCTCCGGCGACATCACCGGCCGTGGTCTGGCCGCGCACATCGAAACGCGCACCGGTCAGAAGGTGCTGGTCGAGAACCGGCCGGGCGCCAATGGCATCATCGGCGTGGAGGCGGCCAAGATCGCGCCGGCCGACGGCCAGACGCTGCTGCTGGCCACCACGTCCACGCATGCGGCCAATCCCAGCCTGTACCGCAAGCTCCCCTACGACCCCGAACGCGATTTCCAGATCGTCGGCGTGTTCGGCTCCGGCGGCAGCTATCTGCTGGTCAAGCCCGACGCACCGTACAAGACCTTCGCGGAGTTCATCGCGCACCTGAAGGCGCGCCCGGGGGCGTTGAACTACGGCCACTTCAACGCGTCCTCGCAGGTGCCCGGACATCTGCTGAACAACCTGGCGGGCACCGACATCCGTCCCGTGGCCTACAAGCAGATCGGCGCGGCGATGACCGACCTGATCGCCGGCCAGATCCAGGCCATCTTCGTCGACACCGCGGCGGGCGACGTCTACGTGAACTCCGGGCAGTTGCGCGCGCTCGCGGTCACCCGGGCCGACCGGATGTCCCGACACCCGAACCTGCCGACCATCGCCGAGACCTATCCCGAGTTCGTGATGACCGGGTTCCTGGGGATCGCCGTGCCCGCGGCGACGCCGCGGCCCGCGATGCAGGTGGTCAACGACCTCGTCAACGATGCGATCACCTCGGACCCGCTGCGCGGGCAACTCGAGAACTTCGGCTTCACACCGAAGCGGATGACGATCGACGAGGCCGCCGCGCACGTTCGCAACGAGCGCGAGAAGTGGAAGCGCTACATCGCGCTGGCCCGGATCGAGCCGCAGTGAACGCGGTGCGCCGGCGGGGGGCGGCTCGCTCACCCGCTGGCGCCCCGACCCCATCGCCCCGGTCGCCGTCGGGCCCGGGGGCGGCCGACCCGATCGCCGGCCGGGTCCACCCATCCCGATCAGGCGGCCTTCGCGTGCTCGCCGTATTTCACGTCGATGCCGCAGATGTGCGACTTCAACCAGGTTTTCAGGAACGCGAAGAAGTCGTCGGTCAGCTTGCCGCTGGCATCGAACTTGGCCTTGTGCGCGTTGATCTGCTCGAGCAGATTCTTGTGGATGATCTTGTGCTGGGCCAACCCCGGAAACTGGATCGAGGCCATGTAGGTCTCCTCGGCCGAGAAGTGCGCGACCGTCACCTTCGCGAGGTCGTTCAGCGCGTTGGACAACTGGACGACCGGCGCCTTCGCGCTGTACAGGGTGTGCAGCTTGTTCATCCCATCGATGATGCGCTGGTGATCGGCGTCCATCTTGGGCACGTGGATGCTGTACTTGGCGGCATCCCATTCGAAGTATTGGCTCATGCTGGCTCTCCGTTCCGCTCGGAACCGTGCCGCCGGGTGCGCGTTGGGCACCCGCCGCGGGGTCTCCCGTCTTATCGACCCGCGACGCGCCCGCATGAGGAAGATTCCGCCGCCCGGCAGCCGGACCTTCGAACGCTTGATCGACATCAAGATGTCAGGGCGGGCGGGTCCGGCCGTCGCCGTCGGTCCCCGGACAACGACCGTTGGGGCGAGTTGGGCTGCCCTGTCGGCCCAATTCGACCACCCGCCGACACACGGTTCGGACTACCCTGCGGGCAGGTGAAACTGCCGCCAGGCCCCTCCGGATCCCGACCGCCGTGTTCCGTCTGACGCGATACTTCTCGATCACGAGCCTCGTGGCGGTCGCCCTCGTGGCCGCGCTGCTCGGGCACGCCTATCAGCGTGCGGCGATCGCGGACCTGTCGGAACTCACCGAGGCGAACAACCAGGCGCTGAGCACGGTGCTCGCCAACACGCTGTGGCCCGAGTACGGTGATCACCTGACGAAAGCCTCGGCGCTCTCGGCCGATGCCCTGCGGGATCACCCGCTCACCGTGGCGCTGCGCCGGGCGATCGTCGAGAAGACCCGCGGGCTCACCGTGGTCAAGGTGAAGATCTACGACCTGTCGGGCCGGACCGTGTTCTCGTCGGAGGCCCGCCAGATCGGCGAGGACAAGTCGGCCAACGCGGGGTTCCGACGCGCGCGCGACGGCCATCCCGCCAGCGAGATCTCGCATCGCGACCGCTTCAGCGCGTTCGAGCAGCAGATCGAGAACCGCGATCTCGTGTCCTCCTACATCCCGGTCCGGCGGGCGCCCGAGGCTCCGGTCGAGGCGGTGTTCGAGGTCTACGACGACGTGACGCCGCACCTCGAGCACATCGCGAGAACGCAGCGCGAGATCGTCGGGGCGGTGGTGTTCCTGCTCGCGTTGCTGTACGGCGTGCTGTTCCTGATCGTGCGCCACGCCGATCGGCTGATCCGTCGGCAGGCGCTGATGCTCGAGCAGCACGTCGACGCCCTGCGCGAATCACACGAAACGCTGGAGCACCGTGTCAATGCGCGCACCCATGCCCTGGCGGTGGCCAACCGCAGCCTGTCCGACGAGGTCGAGACCCGGCAGCGGATCGCGCAGGAACTCGCCGCGGCGCGCGATCGCGCCGAGGCGGCCAGCCAGGCCAAGTCTCGCTTCGTGGCCAACATGAGCCACGAGATCCGCACGCCGATGATCGGCGTGCTCGGGATGACCGAACTGCTGCTCGCGTCGCCCCTGAGCCCGGAGCAGGCCGAACTCGCCCGCCAGGCGATGGCCTCCGGCCAGCAGATGATGGCGGTGATCAACGAGATCCTCGACTTCGCGAAGATCGAGTACGGCAAGATCGAGATCGAGTCGATCGCCTTCGAGCCTCGGACGCTGCTCGAGGAGACCCGCGATGCGCTGGCCTCGCTCGCGCGCGCGAAGGGACTCGATCTGGTGATCGATGTCGACCCCGCCCTGCCGGCACGCCTGATCGGCGACCCGACCCGCATTCGACAGGTGCTGCTGAACCTGGGAAGCAACGCGGTGAAGTTCACCGAGCGCGGGGTGATCCGGATCGAGGTGCGACCCGAGCGCCGGGAAGCGCCGGGCGCCCAGACGGACAGTGCTGCCGTCACGCCGGGCATGCCGGTGGTGTTCGCGGTGCAGGACACCGGCATCGGGATCGACCCGACGGCGCGCGAGCGGCTCTTCCTGCCCTTCAGCCAGGCCGACGATTCGACCACCCGACGGTTCGGTGGCACCGGCCTGGGCCTGGCGATCTGTCGCGAACTGGTCGATCGCATGGGCGGCGAGATCGGCGTGGACAGCGAGTCCGGTGCGGGCTCGAGGTTCTGGTTCCGGTTGCCGCTGGGTGTGGCCTCGGCAGCCGAGCCGGCACGGGCCGCGGCCGCGCCCAAGACCGACCTCGACGCCCCGGCCGCGGCGCTGGCCCCGCTCAATGCACGGGTGTTGCTGGCGGAGGACCACCCGATCAACCAGGCGGTCGCGCGGAAGATGCTGGCAAGCCTCGGTTGCCAGGTGCAGGTCGCCGGCGACGGTCAGGCCGCCTTGGCCGCCTTTCGGGAAGGCGACTTCGACCTGGTGCTGATGGACTGCCAGATGCCGGTGATGGATGGGTTCGAGGCCACCCGCGAGATCCGGGCCTGGGAGGCCCTGCACGCCGGGGGGCGCCGCGTGCCGATCATCGCGCTCACCGCGAACGCGATGGCCCAGGACCGGCAAGCCTGCCTGGACGCCGGGATGGACGGGCACCTGGGCAAGCCCTACCGGCGCGAGCAGATGCACGAGGCGATCGCGCCGTTCCTCACGAGCAGCCCGGTGCTCGACGACGGCGCCTGATTCCTCGGCGTCGTGCCAACGCCGGGCGCCGCCCCGCGGCGTCGCGTGTCGATCCCTGCCGGAAACGCCGCCCGAAACCCGATCAGTGGCGCGCCAGCAGCGCCGGCAGCACCCGATCGGCAAACGCGTCCAGGGTCGCCATCGATTCGTCGCGATTGAGATCGCCGAACGCGAAGCGCGCCAGCAGGTAGTTCACGCCCGAGCGCTCGACGTGGTCGAGCAGCGTGTCGCGGACTTCGTCGGCCGTGCCCGCCACGATCAGGCCGAGGGCGCGCGCCTCCGAATAGGCTTCCGGGAAGGCCGCGTAGGGCGCCGTGGCGCCGTGCACCCGCCACAGGTGCATGAAGCTGCGGTGCCAGACCGCGTACGCGCGCGCCGCGATCGCGTGGGCCGCCGTGCTGTCGCGCGCGATCACCAGGTGACGGCTCATGCCCATCCAGGGGATCGGGCGCCCCGCGCCCCGTTCGCGCCAGCCCGCGCGGTACCGGTCGGTGATCTCACGCACCCGGCCCAGCGGGCCGTTGGCCACCGCGTTGACCGCGTTGGCGACGCACCAATCGACACCGTCGAGCTGGCCCACGCCGTACCACAGGGGCGGGTGCGGGCGTTGCAACGGATGGATCTCGATCGGCACGTTCTCGAACCGGAAGTGCTCGCCGACGTGGTTGAGCACCGGCTCGCGCAGCGCCTTCAGGATCAGCTCGAAGCCCTCACGGTAGATCGAGGGCGCGCGCGGCACGTCCACGCCATAGAAGCCCGCCTCGATCGGCGAGATGCCTCGACCCACGCCCACCTGCAGTCGCCCGCCGCTCAGGTGGTCGAGCATGCAGATCTCCTCGGCCAGGCGAAGCGGGTGGTACAGCGGCAACGTGTAGACCAGCGGCCCGAAGCGCAGCCGCCGTGTCCGCTGCGCCACCGCCGACAGGAACACCGACGGCGACGGCGACATGCCCAGCGGCGTGTGGTGGTGCTCGGCGACGTGGTACGCGTACAGGCCGATCGCGTCGTAGCGCTCGACCAGCGCGAGCCGGTCCTCGTAGAACTGCGCCAGCGGCACGTCGCGCCGGTCGAGATGATCGAAGACACCCACCTGCATCGCGAACCCTTCCCCGGCGCCACGCGCCGGACTCAACGATCGGCCATCGCCTCGCCCATCCGGATCGGCGCGCCGGGGCGCCAGTCGGGATTGAAGCGCCAGGGGCCGGCGGGCCAGAGCATCACCACGGTCGAACCGAGCAGGAAGCGGCCCATCTCGGCGCCGCGCGACAGCCGGATCGGCTCGCCATCGTCGTAGCGCCACTCGCGCGGGATGCCGGGTCGCGGCGGGTTCACCACGCCGTGCCACACGGTGGCCATGCTGCCGACGATCGTCGCGCCGACCAGCACCATCACGAAGGGACCGAAAGGCCCGTCGAACTCGCAGACGACCCTCTCGTTGCGCGCGAACAGGCCCGGCACCGCCGCCGCGGTGGCCGGATTCACCGAATAGAGGTCGCCAGGCACGTGGATCATCCGCCGCAACCGGCCCTCGCAGGGCATGTGGATGCGGTGGTAGTCGCGCGGGCTCAGGTACAGCGTCGCGAAGCTGCCGTTGGCGAAGCGCGCGGCCAGCGTCGCGTCGCCGCCCACCAGCGCCGCGGTGCTGTAGTGGTGGCCCTTCGCCTGAAACACGCGGTCCCCGTCGATCGCGCCGAACTGGCTGATCGCGCCGTCCACCGGGCACAGCATCGCCGCGTCGGCGAGTGGCCGCACGCCGGCGCGCAGCGGCCGGGTGAAGAACGCGTTGAAGCTCGGGTAGGCGGCGATGTCGGGCTGCTCGGCCAGCGACATGTCCACGCGGTAGCGCGCCACGAAGCGCCGGATCGCCCAGGTGGTGAGCGCCCCGGCCTGCGCGCCCGCCAGGCGGCCGGCCAACTGCGTCAGTGCGCGCTTGGGCAGCAGCGTCTGCAGCCAGGCGCTCATCGGGTGACCCCGCTCGAGGGCGCGGGCCGGTTCACGCACCCCCTCCCCCGGTGGCCGCCGCCCGGTGCGCGATCACGCCGCGCGGGCCTTCAGCTCGAGTCGGCGCTGGTGCAGCACCGGCTCGGTGTAGCCCGAGGGCTGCTCGACGCCCTTGAACACCAGGTCGCAGGCGGCCTTGAACGCGAAACCGTCGAAGGACGGCGCCATCGGCGTGTAGGCCGGGTCGCCGGCATTCTGCTTGTCGACCACCGCGGCCATCCGCTTCATCACCTCCATCACCTGCTTCTGGTCGGCCACGCCGTGCAGCAGCCAGTTGGCCATGTGCTGCGAGGAGATCCGGCAGGTCGCCCGGTCTTCCATCAGCCCCACGTTGTTGATGTCCGGCACCTTCGAGCAGCCCACGCCCTGGTCGACCCAGCGCACCACGTAGCCGAGGATGCCCTGCGCGTTGTTCTCGAGCTCGGCGGTGATGTCGGCCGCCGACCAGTTCGGGCTCTCGGCCACCGGAATGCGCAGGATGTCGTCGAGCTTCGCGCGACGCCCGCCCTTGGCGATCTCGGCCTGACGCGCGAGCACGTCGACGCGGTGGTAGTGCGTGGCGTGCAGCGTCGCCGCGGTGGGGCTGGGCACCCACGCGCAGTTGGCGCCGGCCTGCGGGTGGCCGATCTTCTGCGCCAGCATCGCGGCCATCAGGTCGGGCATCGCCCACATGCCCTTGCCGATCTGGGCCCGGCCGGCTAGGCCGCAGGCCAGGCCGACGTCGACGTTCCAGAGTTCGTAGGCGGTGATCCAGGCCTGCGATTTCATGTCGGCCTTGCGCACCATCGGGCCCATGCGCATCGAGGTGTGGATCTCGTCGCCGGTGCGGTCGAGGAAGCCGGTGTTGATGAACGCCACCCGACGGCGCGCGGCGCGGATGCACTCCTTCAGGTTCACCGTGGTGCGGCGCTCCTCGTCCATGATGCCGATCTTCACCGTGTTGGCCGGCAGGCCGAGCGCGCGCTCGACGTGCGTGAAGATCTCGTCGGCGAAGGCGACCTCGTCGGGGCCGTGCATCTTCGGCTTCACGACGTAGATGGAGCCCTGCGTCGAATTGCGCAGGCCGGCGGTCTTGCGCAGGTCGTGCATCGCGATCAGCACGGTGCACATCGCGTCGAGCAGGCCTTCGCCCACCTCTCGGCCGTCGCGGTCGAGCACGGCCGGGTTCGTCATCAGGTGGCCGACATTGCGCACCAGCATCAGCGAACGGCCCTTCAGCGAGAAGGCCTTGCCGTCCGGGCCGGTGTAGTCGCGATCGGGGTTCAGCTTGCGATCGAAGCGGCTGCCGCCCTTGGCGACCGGCTCGACGAGATCGCCCTTCATCAGGCCCAGCCAGTTGCGGTAGGCCAGCGCCTTGTCCTCGGCGTCGACCGCCGCGACGGAGTCCTCGCAGTCCATGATCGTGGTGACGGCCGCCTCGAGCAGCACGTCGGCGACGCCCGCGGCGTCACCCCGGCCGATCGAATGCTGCCGATCGATCGAGATCTCCAGGTGCAGGCCGTGATGGCGCAGCAGCACCGCGGCCGGATCGGATGCGGCGCCCCGGTGACCGGCGAAGGCCTTCGGATCGGCCAGGCCACGCGCGCCCTGCGCGGTGACGGCCTGCAGCGCGCCGCCCTCGACGCGGTACCCGGTGACGTCGGCGTGGCTGCCCGAGGCGAGCGGCACCACCTCGTCGAGGAAACGCTTGGCCCAAGCGATCACGCGCGCCCCGCGAACCGGGTCGTAGCCGCCGGGGCCGGGGGCGTCACCCATCGCGTCGGTGCCGTACAGCGCGTCGTACAGGCTGCCCCAGCGGGCGTTCGCCGCGTTCAGGGCATAGCGGGCGTTCATCACCGGCACGACGAGCTGCGGGCCGGGAATGCGCGCGATCTCGGGATCGACACCCTGCGTCTCGGCCTGGAAATCCGGGCCCTCCGGCACCAGGTAGCCGATGCGCTCGAGAAAGGCGCGGTAGACGGCGGCGTCGTGCGGCTTGCCCTTGTTCGAATCGTGCCACGCGTCGATCGCCGATTGCAGCTCGTCGCGCCGCGCGAGCAACGCGCGGTTCTTCGGGCCGAGGGTGTGGACGAGATCGGACAAGCCCTTCCAGAACTGGTCGCTGGCGACACCGGTACCGGGCAGCGCCTCGGTCTCGATCATCTGGTGAAGGCTGGCGGCCACCTGCAGGCCATGGGTCTGGATCCGGGAGCTCATCGGGGGTCCTCGAGGGGTTCGAAAGGCGGATGCCGAGCGGGCGCGGGCCGCGTCGCCGCTGGCGGAAGGCCGCCAGCATAACCGCTGTTTCAGTGAGGTAAAAGTCGATCCCCGTTCAAGCAGCTTTTACCAAACCGGGCACAATCCCGGCCATCCCTCCCAACCCACCGGAGACCCCGATGACGATCACCCTGCACGGTGTGGCGGCCTCGCGCGCCGCGCGCCCCCTGTGGCTGCTGGAAGAACTCGGCGTGCCGTACACGCACGTGTCGCAGGCCTACCGTGACGGGGCCACCCGCACCCCCGCCTTCCTGGCCCTGAACCCGAACGGCCACATCCCCGTGCTGCAGGACGACGCCATCGTGGTCTGGGAATCGATGGCGATCAACCTGTACCTGGCCCGGCGCTTCGCGGGCCCGCTGTCGGCGGCCAACCTGGCCGAGGAGGCCGAGTTCCTGCGCTGGACCTTCTGGGCGGTCACCGAGTGCGAGAAGGACGCGCTCACCGTGCTAATGCACCGGGTGGGCCTGCCGCCCGAGCGGCGCAACACGGCCTCGGCCGAGCAGAGCGAACGGTCGCTCGCGCGCCCGATGTCGGTGCTGGAGGGGCACCTCGCCGCCCGCCCGTACCTCGCCGGCGATCGGTTCACCGCGGTCGACGTCAACGTCGCGTCGGTGCTGAGCTGGGCGCAGCCGGCGCGCGAGCTGATGGCCGCGCACCCGACCGTGCGCGACTGGCTCGAGCGTTGCCTGGATCGACCCGCGCAGAAGAAGGTCCGGCAAATGGCACGCGACGGGCGCTGACCCGCGCAGTGTCGGGCAGCGGACAGTCGTCGGCGCACGCGGGTCCTACACTGCCCGACACCCGGCGTCGCGCGAGCCATGCGAGCGCCCTTGCCCACCCGCGCCCCGAAAGCCGACGATGACCGACTCCCGCCCCGCTCCTCCGCCCGGCTGGCACGGCCGGATCGAGCGCTCCCGCGACGATTCCGAGCCGCATTTCACCCCACCCCCCACCGCCCGGCCGGGCAGCCCGAACATCGTCGTGATCTACATGGACGACATGGGCTACTCGGACGTGGGCTGCTTCGGCTCCGAGATCGCCACGCCGAACATCGATTCGATCGCGGCGGCGGGCCTGCGCTTCAACCACTACACGACGCACCCGATCTGCTCGCCGGCACGGGCCGCGCTGCTCACCGGGCGCAATGCGCACGCGGTGAACACGGGGTGGCTGTCGAACAACAACGCCGGCTTCCCCGGGTACTCCGGCGATCTGCCACTGGCCGCGCCCACGCTGGCCGAGTCGCTGCGGGCGGCCGGCTACGCGACGATCGGCATCGGCAAGTGGCACAACTCCACCAACAGCGCCACGCCCAACGCCACCTGGCCCACGCAGCGCGGCTTCGATCGTTTCTACGGCTTCCTGGAGGGCGAGACCAGCTACTTCTTCCCGGCGCGCATCCTCTACAACAACACGGTCGCGCCGATCGACGAGTACCCGCCGGACTACTACGCCACCGACGACTGGACCGACAAAGGCATCGCCTTCGTGCGGGCGGTGCGCAACGAGAGCCCCACGCAACCGTTCCTGCTGTACATGGCCTACAACGCGGTGCACGGCCCGTTGCAGGCGAAGGAATCGGATCTCGCCCGATACCGGGGACGCTACGACGCCGGCTGGGACGCGATCCGCGAACAGCGCCTGGCCCGGCAGAAGGCGCTGGGCCTCGTGCCTGCGGACACGACGCTGTCGCCGCGCGACGAGTCGGTGCTCGCGTGGGACACGATTCCCGCCGACCAGCGGGCGCTGTACGTGCGGCACATGGAGACCTACGCGGCGATGCTCGATTGCGTCGACCAGAACGTGGGACGGCTGCTGGCGCTGCTCGACGAACTGGGTGAGCGCGAGAACACGATCATCGTGTTCTCGGCCGACAACGGCGGCACGAGCTCCGGCGGGCCCACCGGCGCGGTGCACTTCAACCGGCGCTTCGCCGGCCTCGCGCCGCTGCCGGTGGAACACGATCTCACGCAGGCCGACTGGGTGGGCACCGGACGCGTGTCGGCGCTCTATCCGATGGGCTGGGGCCAGGTGAGCAACACGCCCTTTCCCTCGTTCAAGACGTACACCGGCGGCGGTGGGCGTCGCGTCAGCCTGATCCTGTCCTGGCCGGCCCGCATCGCCGATGGCGGCAGCGTGCGCACGCAGTTCGCCCACGTGACCGATGTGATGCCCACGCTGCTCGACCTGGCCGGCGCCCCGCCACTGGCCCGCTCGCATGGCGAGGCGGCGCTGCCGATGCAAGGCGCCAGCCTCGGCCCGGTGATCTTCGACGCGGCGGCGGCCCCGGTGCGCACCGAGCAGTACTACGAATGCTGGGCGAATCGCGCGTACTACCGCGACGGCTGGCTCGCGGTGTCGCTGCAAAAGCGCGGCGGACCGGTCGATTTCGACAACTGGACGCTGCACGACCTGCGCACCGACTTCTCCGAGTCGGTGGACCTCGCCGCCCGGCATCCGCAGCGGCTGACCGAGCTGGTGGCGGCCTTCGACGCCGCCGCCTGGGCGAACTGGGTCTATCCCCTGGACAACCGGCTGCCGATCCAGAAGTTCAACCAACAACCGCCGCACCTGCGCCCGCCGCCCGCCGGCGAGAAGCGTCGCTTCCTGCCCGGCGGGCAGACGGTGCACCGGTGGTCGATCGTGCCGCTGATCGCCGACCGGGCCTTCGAGATCCGCGTGCGCCTGCGCCACGGCGAGGGCGACCAGGGCGTGCTCTTCTCGCTGGGCGAGGTGATGGGCGGCATGGTGATGTACATCGAGTCGGGGCGGGTGCACCTGTACTACAACGGCTTTGGCCAGGTGCGCACGCTGGCCGGCCTGCCGATTCCCGCGGGCGAACGCGAGGTCGTGCTCGCCTACGAGGCCCAGGGCAAGCGCCGTGGCCAGGGGCAGCTGCGGCTCGACGACGGCAGCGCGGGGCCCTGGCAGGACCTCAGCCCGACCCTGATGTACGGCTTTCACGAAGGGCTGGACATCGGCCTGGACCGGCGTGCGCCGGTGAGCTGGGAGTTGCGCGAGCGGCACGGCGTCTTTCGGTACCCGGGGCCGATCCGTGATGTCGTGATCCACCCCGGCCCGCTGGCGCCCGATTCGGTGCTGAGCACCCGTCCGTGAGCGGCTCGGCTTTGTCCCCCGAGCCGGCCGCCCCGTGGCGATGCGACCGGAAATGCTGCGTTGCGATATACCGAATTCGTCGCAATTTCGCCAACGCAGCGACTCACTTTGTCATGAATGAGACAGTGGAAGACGGGCCGCCGGATTACGCTTCCTGCTGGCTTGAAAAGCCAGCCGCGAGACGTGGTGCGAGGTCATGACGCACCGGCAGCGCCGACACCGACACGAGACACACAACGAGGAGACCGAACGTGCGCAAGCTCTTGATCGCCAGCCTGCTGAGTGGCCTGGGTACCACCGCGATGGCCCAGACCAACGTCCAGGTGTATGGCTTGGCCGACATGTATCTGGGCCATGGCAAGTCCAGTAACACCTACAAACAAACCCGTGCCAACGAAGGCGGCTATGCCGCGACCCAATTGGGTTTCCGTGGCACGGAAGACCTCGGCGGCGGCCTGAAGGCCCTGTTCAACTTCGAGATGGGCATCTCGATGGACACCGGCAACGGCAACCTGCCTGGGCCGAATCTGTCGTTCACCCGCCAGTCATGGGTGGGTCTCGGAGGCGGATGGGGCACGGTGACGATGGGTCGCCAATACACCCCGCTGTTCCGGGTCACCTGGCGCCCGGATCCGTACGGTGTGAACAGCATCTTCTCGCCCATCGTCCTGTGGGCTCAGACCGAAGGCCAGCCCGGTCTGCTGCCCTGGGCCTCCCGTGCGGACAATGCGGTGATGTACGCGTCGCCCACCAACCTGCCCATCCAGGGCGCGCTGATGTATGCCCCGGGTGAGGCCACCGCGCCCAGCACCCGCAGCGGCGACTACTACGGCGGCTCGCTCACCTACGGCCAGGGCCCGCTGTGGATTGGCTACGGGTTCCAGCAGCGCAAGAGCGGGAACGCCGCCGCGCCAGTGCCCTCGCCCACCAAGACCACGGCGCAAGCGCTGGCGGTGAACTACCAGACCAACCAGTTCCGGCTCGGCGCCTCCTACGGCGAGCAGGACTCGGACGTGGCCGGTAGCCCGAAGGCCAAGCTGCTCTCGCTGCACGGCGAGTACCGCATCACCGGCAACCAGCAGATCGGCGCCACGTACACCCGTCGTGACGTGTCCGGCACCAGCAACGACAACGATGCCCTGCTGCTGGGCTACAACTACGACCTGAGCCGTCGCACCGCCTTGTACGCGCGTCTGCTGATGCTGCGCAACAAGGCCAACGCCAGCGTCTCGCTGGGCGGTGTCACCGTCGCCCCGGGCAGCGGCAACGACTCCCGCCTGATCGGCTTCGGGATGATCCACCGCTTCTGATCGATTCAGAGTCCCGCCGGTGCCTCAACGCCGGCGGTGCGCGCGACGCCGCCCTCGAGCGGCCCTTGTGAAGCCGCCTTCGGGCGGCTTTCTTTTTCCCGGTGGAGGCCGCACCGAGGAAGCATTTCGATCGCCGTCGATTTGAGCGCGGGATCGATCGGTGCGATCCTTGGCCCCGGCACCCCGCCGCCGCATAGCGAACGCTCTCCATGTCCGATCCCGCAGCGCCTGCCGACGACCCCGCCGCGTCGTCGACTCCCGACCCTCAGTCGCCCCCACCGCCGGAGTCCCCGGCCCCCGTCGCGGCCGCGCCCATGGCGGCGGCGGACCCAGCGCCGGCCACGGTCGAGTCCTCCGTCGCCCCGGGTAGCGGTGGCGAACCTCCGCTGCTGGCGACCGAGGCTGGCGCGCCGTCGGTGTCGCCGCCCGAATCGTCACAGCCGCCTGCCGCGGGCGCGACCAAGGCGGCGTCCGGTGACGCCGGGAACGCGATGTCTCCGCGCGAATGCGGTCGTCTGCTCGCCGAGCGCTTCCCCGCGCTGTTCGGCCCCCAACCCAAGCCGCTGAAGCTGCGGATCCAGGGCGACATCCAGGCCCGTGCCCCCGGCGTGTTCACCCGCGCGGTGCTCTCGGCCTTCCTGCGACGGCACACCGGCAGCAACGCCTATCTGCACGCGCTGGCCAAGGGCACCTCGCGCTTCGACCTCGACGGGCAGCCGGCCGGTGAACTGGCCAACGAGCATCGGGAACAGGCACAGGCCGAACTCACCCGTCGCCGCGCGCAGCACCAGGCACGGCGCGAACAGGAGTTCCAGGCCCAGCGTGAACAGCGCCAAGCGCAGCACGAGCAGCAGCAGGCGCAGCGTCGCGAGCAACAGGCCCGCCAGCAGGCGCTCGACGAGGCCTACCGTCGCCGGCAATCGCTGCTGCGCGACTTCGAGACCACCAAACTGTCCACCGCCAATTTCTGCGCGCTGAAGGGCATCGCCCCCGGCGAACTCGACGGCCTGCTCGCCCAGGCCCGCCAGGAAGCCCAGGAACGGGCGGCCTGGCGCGCGGCCACCCCGCCGGCCGGTCCGAGACCCCACGCGCCGTCCGAGCGCCCTGGACCGCGGTACGACGATCGCGGACGGCGCGGCGATCGGCCTCGCCCGCCCGACGCCGGGTCGGATCGACGTCCGCCGCAGGGCCCCCGCGACGACCGACCGCGAGGCGGCCGGCCCCCCGGCGATCGTCCCCCCGGCGATCGTCCCCCCGGCGATCGTCCCCCCGGCGATCGTCCCCCCGGCGATCGTCCCCCCGGCGATCGTCCCCCCGGCGATCGTCCCCCCGGCGATCGTCGGCGAGG
>WBZM01000547.1_pt2 | contig 36002 bp, 29 predicted proteins | sample 5204271 | NCBI WGS metagenome assembly WBZM01 (sample SAMN12344346, study PRJNA552823) | activated sludge metagenome | biome: Activated sludge suspended growth; feature: Nitrification reactor; material: Wastewater; isolation source: activated sludge from nitrification reactor of wastewater... | reverse complement strand
CTGGCGGCAAGCGGGAAGGTCACGGTGGCGAAGGCGCGCGCGGGGCTGATCGCCGCGTTGAACGGGGTCTGCGGGGCTGGCCCGGTCCGGGTCGCCTCCGGGATGGGCTTGGGTCGCTCGTCGTGCTCGATGAGGCGCTCCAGGCCGTCGGCGAGGGTGGCCGCCGTCTCTCGGGTGACGCGCATCAGGGTGCTCGGCGTAACCCCCAAGGCCTTGCCTTCCAACCGCCACGCCGAGGCGACCCAACTGCTGACGTCGGTCACTCGGTGGGCGAAGCGTTCTGCGCGCCCCGGTCCCTGTCCGGGCCGCCAGGATGGCGTGGGGGAGTCGTCGGCGATGTCGGTGCCGAACAGCAGCGCGAGCAGGTCGCGACCACCCACTCCGTCGACAGCGCAGTGGTGCATCTTGGTGACCATGGCGCTATGACCACCGGCGAGGCCGCGCACGAGGCGCAGGTGCCAGAGCGGGCGGTCGCGCGGGAGCTGCTCTGCGGCATACCGTGCGACTTCCTCGTGCAGGGCAGAGTCATCACCGTGGCCACCGAGGTCGACGGCGCTGAGGTGCCGATCGAGATCGAAGTCGCAGTCGTCGATCCACCACGGCCGTCCCATCGGCAGGGTGGGCATCCGTAGCCGGCGCCGGAGGATGGGCGCCAGATGTAGGCGGGCTGAGATCTGGTGGAAGAGTTCCTCGGGTCCCACGTCGTCGTCCAGGCGCGCGAGCAGGCAGACATGACCGGCGCTGACCGGCCCATCGAGGGCCAGGAACGAGGCGTCGAAGGCGGTGAGTTGGCTGGGTTCCAGGGGAGATCACCCATCTCGGCGACGACTGGCGTCACGTTAACAGCATCGAGTCTCCCCGGCCCAGGGACGAATGACCTGCGGGCTCGGTCAGCGAGGGATCGGTGGCGCGTCGCGCAGGGAGCAGGTGAGCCGGCAGGTGCAGGTGCGCCGACCTTGGTCGTCAGTGATGACGATCTCGTAGCAACCCATGCTGCGGCCGACCGAGATCGGCCTGGCCACCCCGGTGACAATGCCCGAGGTCGCCGGGCGGTGGTGGGTGGCGTTGATCTCGACGCCAACCGCCGCGCGCCCCGGGCCGGCGGTGATGACCGCGAGGATCGACCCCAGGCCTTCGGCGAGGACGACCGAGGCACCGCCGTGCAGCAGGCCGTAGGGCTGGGTATTGCCCTCGACCGGCATGGTGCCGGCGACGCGGTCCGGGCCGGCCTCGGTGAGCCGGATGCCCATCCGGTTATGCAGGGCGCCCATCCCGACTGCGTTGATCGAGTCGACATCGGACCAGTCGACCTGGGGCGGCATCGACGGGAAGGTTGCTGCGGCGGGGGAGCTGGGCGAGGAGGGGGTGGTGCTGTCGGGCATGGGCCCTAGGCTGCCATACGTGTCCAGGCTCCTGTTGCTCGACGGTCATTCGCTCGCCTATCGCGCGTTCTACGCGTTGCCGGCCGAGAACTTCTCCACGCAGACCGGCCAGCACACCAATGCCGTCTACGGGTTCACCTCGATGCTCATCAACCTGCTGCGCGACGAGGACCCTACCCATCTCGCGGTGGCCTTCGACGTCTCGCGGCGCACCTTTCGCTCGGAGACCTATGCCGACTACAAGGCCACGAGGTCGGCGACCCCGAGCGAGTTCGAGGGGCAGATCTCGCTGGTCCAGGAGATTCTCGATGCGCTCGCGATCCCGTTCGTCCAGGTCGAGGGTTACGAGGCCGACGACCTCATCGCGACCCTCACCACCCGGGCGGCGGCTGCCGGGATGGAGGTCCTCATCAGTTCGGGCGACCGCGACTGCTTCCAGTTGGTCACCGATCGCGTCACCCTGATCTACCCCGTTCGGGGTGTGTCGGAGGTCTGGCGGATGACACCGTCCGCCGTCGAGGCCAAGTACGGCGTCCCGCCAGAGCGTTACAGCGACCTCGCCGCGCTGGTGGGGGAGTCCTCCGACAACCTCCCCGGAATCCCGGGGGTCGGACCCAAGACCGCGGCCAAGTGGATCCACCAGTTCGGCGGGCTCACCGGCCTGGTCGCCAACGTCGACCAGATCGGCGGCAAGGTCGGCCAAGCGCTGCGGGACCACCTCGACCAGGTGCTGCGCAACCGCAGCCTCAACCAACTGGTCACCGATGTGCCATTGGACGTCGAGCTGGACGACCTCGAGCGTCGGCCCTGGGATCGCGAGCGCGTGCACGCGGTCTTCGATGCGCTGGAGTTCCGGGTGTTGCGCGAGCGCCTCTTCAGCACCTTCCAGGCGGCGCCGGAGGAGGCCGACGCGGGCTTCGAGATCGCCGGACAGGCGCTCTCCGGACCCGAGTTCGCGGGGTGGTTGCAGCGGTATGCCGTGCCCGGCCGCCGCCTGGGCGTCCACGTCGTCGGGCGTTGGGCCCGCGGCACCGGCGACGCACGCGGCCTGGCCGTGGCGACCGACCGCGGCGAGGCGGCATACCTCGCTCTGGAGGATCTCGACCCGACCGCCGATTCCGCCGTCGCGGCCTGGCTGGCCGACCCCGCGCGGCCCAAGGCCATGCACGACGCGAAGGGCCCGATTCAGGCGCTCACTGCCAGGGGGTATGCCGTCGCCGGACTCACCAGTGACACCGCTCTGGCGGCCTATCTCGTCAAGCCGGACCAGCGGGGCTACGACCTGGCCGATCTCGCGCTGCGGTTGTTGCGCCGCGAGCTGCGCACCGACGTCACCGACACCGGCCAGGGGCTGCTCGACTTCGGCGACGGTGACTCGGAGGCCAGCGAGGCCATGCTCACGGCCAACGCGGTCGCCGAGGTCGCCGATGCCCTCGATGCCGAGTTGGAGCGCACCGACGGCACCCGGTTGCTGCGCGAGGTCGAGTTGCCCCTGGCCGGTGTGCTGGCCCGGATGGAGCGAGCCGGCATCGCCGTCGACGTGCCCGAGCTGACGTCCTTGGAGGGGGAGTTCGCCGCGGGCGTGCGCGAGGCGCAAGAGGACGCCTGGGCCGCGATCGATCGGCGGGATGTCAACCTCGGCTCGCCGAAGCAGTTGCAGGAGGTGCTCTTCGACCAGCTCGGGCTGCCCAAGACCAAACGCACCAAGACCGGCTACACCACCGACGCCGACGCGTTGACCGAGCTCTACGCCAAGGAGCCGCACCCCTTCCTGGAGGCATTGCTGCGCCATCGCGACGTCTCGCGGTTGCGGGTCACCGTCGAGGGGCTGCTCAAGTCGGTCGCCGACGACGGGCGCATCCATACCACCTACCTTCAGACCATCGCCGCGACGGGTCGGCTCTCTTCGACCGACCCCAACCTGCAGAACGTCCCCATCCGCACCGAGGAGGGCCGGCGGATCAGGGAGATGTTCGTCGTCGGCGAAGGCTATGAGTCGCTCATGTCTGCCGACTACAGCCAGATCGAGATGCGGGTCATGGCCCACCTCTCCGGCGACGACGGGCTCATCGAGGCGTTCAGATCAGGCGAAGACCTGCATTCCTTCGTCGCTGCGCGGGTCTTCGGGGTGCCCACCGACGAGGTCACCCCGGCGATGCGCTCCAAGATCAAGGCGATGTCCTATGGGCTGGCCTACGGGCTGTCCGCCTTCGGCCTGTCCCGCCAACTCGGCATCTCCACCGGCGAGGCCAAGACCCTCATGGACGAATACTTCCTGCGCTTTGGCGAGGTGCGCGACTACCTGCACCGCCTGGTCGACGATGCCCGGCATACCGGCTACACCGCGACCATGCTGGGCCGGCGGCGTTACCTGCCCGATCTCACGAGTGACAACCGGCAGCGCCGCGAGATGGCCGAGCGGATGGCGCTCAATGCCCCGATTCAGGGCTCGGCCGCCGACATCATGAAGGTCGCCATGCTCCGCGTCGACGAGGCACTCACGGCGGCGCACTTACGGTCGAGGATCCTCCTGCAGGTCCACGACGAGCTCGTCCTGGAGATCGCGCCGGGAGAGCGGGACGAGGTCGAGGCACTGGTGCGCCGCGAGATGGGGGCAGCCGTTGCCCTCGATGTCCCGCTCGACGTGTCAGTCGGGGTCGGCCGGTCCTGGCACGACGCCGCCCACTGATCGGAAGGGCTCGGGTGAGCCTCAGCGCGGCTTGTCGGCGACGATGATGAGGGTGCCGGGGATGAGCCGCCCGCGTAGCGGCGACCACCCGCCCCACTCCTGGTCGTTCGCCTCGGGCCACTCCGGCTCGACGATGTCGACGACGTGCATCCCGGCGGCGACGACGTCCCGGATCCGGTCACCGATGGTGCGGTGGTGCTCGGCATAGGTTGCGTCCCCGGCCTCGTCCTGTTCGACGTAGGGGGTGCGGTCGAAGTACGAGAACCGCACGGTCAGCCCGGTGGAGTCGGGTTCGTCGGGGAAGGCCCAGCGGAACGGGTGGGTCGTCGAGAAGGCGAACCGGCCCCCGGGCCGGAGCACCCGACATACCTCGTTCATCACCCGCTCGGGGTCGGCGACAAAGGGCACCACCCCGTATGCCGTGAAGACGACATCGAAGCTCGCATCGGGGAAGGGGAGCAGCCGACCGTCGCACTGGGCCAACGGGACCGGCGGCGCCGCCGGGCGGCCGGCGTCGATGGCGACGCCCCGACGCAGCATGCCCAGCGACAGATCGGTGGCTACGACCCGAGCCCCTTGCTCGGCCACCCACCGGCTGCATTGCGCCGAACCGGCCCCAATTTCAAGGACGTCTCGGCCGGCCAAGGGGCCCAGGAGGTGAGCGTCCGACTCCCGCAGCCCCTCCGGACCCCAGCAGAAGTCGGCGTCGCCGAGAAAGGCACCATGTTCGGCGTAATAGTCCTGCGCCTCGGCGTCCCACCAGTGCCGGTTGGCGCTGACGGTTTCCGCTGTGCCTGCTGCGCGTCGCACGGCGAAAGAGTCCATAGCGCCATTGTGGACGTACGTCGCGTCTGAGTTTCCGTGCCGCCGCTCCGGATGCCATCCAAACCGTCGCGTTGCGTGGCATTGCTACCGGTTGGTAACACTCCGGCGCAGGCCCTGGTGTCCTGCCTGTGGAGGCGTTACCCTCCGACCATCGGTATGATGGGGGTCACAGATCACACACTCTTGCGGGTCGGAGAAGGAATTCATGCGAAAAGTGCTCGTGACGGGCGCGCTCATCGGCATTGCTGCGGCCCTGGCCGTGCTGCTCGGAGGCGTCCTGGGTCAATCAATGCAGCAGCTCGGACTGCTGGCGGTCGCATTGGGTGGCGTGCTGATTCTGGCGCGCGCCCGCACGTGGTGGGCGGCTCCGGCCGGCCTCGCGATCGGCATGGTGGTGGCGTGGGTGGGCTACGGTCTGCGCGCTCTCGTGCTGCCGGATTCGGCCGGGGGTCGCGCGGTCGCTGCGCTCCTCGTCGTCCTGGTCACCTCCGGGATCATCGCCCTCTCGGCGGAGCGGATCCCGCTCTGGTCGGGGCTGGCCGGCATCGTCGCCATGGTCGCTGGCTATGAGCGTGCCTACACCGACGCACCGTCGGCGTTCCTTACCGAATCCCCGTCCGCGTTCACGACGATGCTCGTTGGCATCGGACTGGGCTTCTTCGCCGCCACCGTGGGGGAGGTCCTGCTGGACCGCAGTCCTGGTGGTCGACACGCCAAGGCCCCCGTCGCCGTCGAGACGACCGACCAGGACTGGGCTGCCAGCCACGCGGAGGGACAGGCATGACAAGCACCAACATTCGACAGGGTCGTGGCCGCACGGCATACCGGCTCTGGGCGGGCCTCGGCACCGGACTAGCGGCTGGGACGGCTGCGTGTCTGGCCCTGGCCCCCACCGCTGCTGCCGCCGACGGTGGTGCCGTCGCGGTGACCAATACCGAGACCGTGCAGGCATACCTGGATGCGACCGGAAAACTTGACGTGGCCCGCATCTACGAGCAGTTGGCCCTGCAGGGCAATGGCACCGTCGAGGTCGTCAACCCGGTCTCGACGTCCAACCTGCGCAACCTCGACGGCTTCGGCGGCGTCGCGGTCAAGGACGGCGCCATGGTCGGCAGTTACACGGTGTCCGGCGACCAGCGCGTGCGCACGGTGAGCAACTTCGACCAGAAGCTGCCGCTCACGGTGGCGGTGTCCTACACCCTGGACGGCAAGCAGGTCGCCCCTGGCGACGTCGCCGGTGCCACGGGTGACCTGGAGGTCCGTTACCGGGTCGAGAACGTCACCGGAACCCCGACCCAGGTCAGCTACGCCGACGGCAAGGGCGGCACCGTGACCTCGACCGAGTCGGTCCCGATCCCCATGGTGGGCTCGTTGTCGCTCGTGCTGCCGTCGTCCTACACCGACGTCACGTCCGCCGAGGCCAACATGGCTGGTGACGGTCGGGGCGGCACGAAGATGTCGTTCACCATGACGCTCTTCCCGCCGATCGGGTCCCCGGTGGCCGAGTTCGGCTACAAGGCGCACATCGCCGGCGGGCCCATCCCGCCGGCCTCGATCACGGCGCTGCCGGTCAGCCCGCTGGAGTCGCCGTCCTTCAAGGGCGGCGCGGGTAGCTATAAGAGCGGTGCCGAGACCGGCGTCAAGCTCACCGACGGGGCGACCCAGATCGACACCAACCTGCTCAAGCTCCGCGACGGTGCCGGCACTCTTTTGGCGGGCCTCATCCAGCTGCGGGACGGCGCAAACCAGCTCAGCGGCGGCTTGACCGGCAAGGCTGCTCCGGGGGCCGAAGACCTGTCGGCCGGAGCGCGCAAGCTCGACGCCGGCGCTCAGCAACTCGCCAGTGGACTGACCCAGGCCGGCGCCAAGGCTCCCGCGCTCATCAGTGGCCTCGCTGCCGTTCAGGATGGCCTGGGCAAGGTCGATGGTGGTCTGACGACGATGTATGCCGGTATCGGCGGACTCCCAGCCAAGGCCCAGCCGTTGCACGACGGAATTGCCCAGCTGAAGGCCGGCATCGGGTCCACGACCACGGCAGACACCCTCCTCTACGGGGTGGACCAGGTGCGCTCCGGTCTCGCTGGGGCGACTGCGACCGGTGGTTCGGTCGACCAGCTCAAGGGCGGGGTCGACCAGGTCAAAGCGGGGTTGAGCGCCGCGCTGGCTCCGGGCGGGTCGATCGACCAGGCCAAGGGCGGCATCCTGTCGATCAAGGGCGTCCCCTCCTGCGCGGCAGACCCGGTTTGCTTGGGCACGGTGGATGCCGTGGCCTCGGCGATCGCCACCTCGATGACGACCAACACCCAACAGGCGGCTGGGGGCCTGGGGCAGGTCTCCGGGGGGATGGCGCAGCTGAAGACCAAACTCTCCGAGGCGGTCATCGGTCTCATCAGGGTGGAGTGCGGGCTGAGCAACACCACGCTCACCGGCTACTGCGACCCGGCGCGTCCGGGCCTGCTGCAGGGCCTCGGCGCTCTGGATGCCGGCGTGACCCAGTTGGTCAGCGGTGTGGTGGCCCAGGTGCAAGGGGGGATCGGTGGCGTCTCCGACACCCCGGCCAACCAGACCCTGCGCGGTGGGATCAACGGCCTGCAGGACGGGGTCGGCCAGATCCAGGCCGGCGGCAGCACGCTGCTCACCGGGCTCAACCAGCTCTCCACGGGGGCCAACCAACTCGCCACGGGCACCGGCCAACTCTCGGCAGGGGCGGGTCAGCTCGCCACCGGCTTGGACGACGCAGCCTCCGGCTCGGTGCGCCTTGCGGATGGCCTCTCGAAGGCGGTCGACGGCGCCACCCAGATCCCCGAGGGCGCTGGGCGCCTGTCGACCGAGGGCACTTCGCAACTGGTCAAGGCCGGTCAGGACACGGCCCTGGACTACGGCAAGAAGTATGCCGTCATCGAGGCCGGCGCGGCCCGGGCCAAGACCGGGTCGATGGCGATCGGCGCCCCGGCCGGTGCGGCGGGTTTCACGGCATACTCGCTGGAAATCGCGGGCGTCGACGGGCAGGGCGGCAAGAACGCACTGCGCCTGCTGCTCGCGGGCCTGGGCTTTGCCGGAGCCGGAGCCCTGGCTTGGCGCCGGCGGCCCGAGCTGGCAGCTCAGGCGGCCTGAGCGCCGAGTAGCACGAGTGCGATAACGGTGGGGTGGGGACGCAACGTCCCCACCCCACTGCCATGCCCTGCGCTCCCATGTCCCGCGGTCCGAGCGAGGTTGGTCGACCCTTCCAGCGCCCGCTAAACTGACCCGGTGCCCTCCGTGGGCACTTGTCGTGCTGCCCTGCGGGGGAGCGCGGCGAGCGTCACCGGCACGACCGTTTCACCCTGTCCATCCCGCTGACCACCCGGCCTAGCGGCATACCGTCCCTGTCCACGTTCGGAGTTCCTACTACATGACCACCACTTCGGTCGCAAAGACCGCCCCTCAGGTTGCCATCAACGACATCGGCACTGAGGAAGACATCCTCGCGGCGATCGACGCCACGATCAAAGATTTCAACGACGGCGACATTGTCGAAGGTCGCATCGTCAAGGTCGACCGGGACGAGGTCCTGCTCGACATCGGCTACAAGACCGAGGGCGTCATTCCCTCGCGCGAGCTGTCCATCAAGCATGACGTCGACCCGGCTGATGTCGTCAAGGTCGGCGACGAGGTCGAGGCCCTGGTCCTGCAGAAGGAGGACAAGGAAGGTCGCCTGATCCTGTCCAAGAAGCGTGCCCAGTACGAGCGCGCCTGGGGCACGATCGAGAAGGTCAAGGAAGAGGACGGCGTCGTCACCGGCACCGTCATCGAGGTCGTCAAGGGTGGCCTCATCCTCGACATCGGCCTGCGCGGCTTCCTGCCCGCCTCCCTCGTCGAGATGCGCCGCGTCCGCGACCTGCAGCCCTATGTCGGCAAGCAGATCGAGGCCAAGATCATCGAGCTGGACAAGAATCGCAACAACGTGGTCCTGTCCCGTCGCGCGTGGCTCGAGCAGACCCAGTCCGAGGTCCGCACCACCTTCCTGCGCGAACTGCAGAAGGGCCAGGTCCGCTCTGGTGTGGTGTCGAGCATCGTCAACTTCGGTGCGTTCGTCGACCTCGGTGGGGTCGACGGTCTGGTCCACGTCTCCGAACTGTCCTGGAAGCACATCGACCACCCGAGCGAGGTCGTCGAGGTCGGCACCGAGGTCACCGTCGAGGTGCTCGATGTCGACATGGACCGCGAGCGCGTTTCGCTATCGCTGAAGGCCACCCAGGAAGACCCGTGGCAGCACTTCGCCCGCACCCACGCGATCGGTCAGGTCGTGCCGGGCAAGGTGACCAAGCTGGTGCCCTTCGGTGCGTTCGTCCGTGTCGACGACGGCATCGAGGGCCTGGTCCACATCTCCGAGCTGGCCGAGCGCCACGTCGAGCTGCCCGAGCAAGTCGCGACCGTCGGTGACGACATCTTCGTCAAGGTCATCGACATCGACCTCGAGCGTCGGCGCATCTCGCTGTCGCTCAAGCAGGCCAACGACGGTGCGGTCGCCTCCTCGGAGTTCGACCCCACGCTCTATGGCATGGCCGCCGAGTACGACGAGCAGGGCAACTACAAGTACCCCGAGGGCTTCGACCCCGAGACCAACGAGTGGCTGCCTGGCTTCGAGGCTCAGCGCGAGCGCTGGGAGAAGCAGTACGCCGAGGCACACGCTCGCTGGGAGGCCCACAAGGCCCAGGTCGAGTCGGCTGCCAAGGCCGACTCCGATGCTGCCGTCGCGGCGGGCGAGGTCCCCTCGTCCTACTCCTCGACGGGTGTCGACCCTTCGCCGGCCACCGGCACGCTGGCCTCCGACGAGGCCCTGGCCGCGCTGCGCGAGAAGCTCACCGGCAACTGAGCCGCACGGCATACCGGCTCTGCTGTAGAGGCAGGACGAGCTCGGTATGCCGTGATACTCACCTCCCGCGGGGGTCCGGACTACGGTCCGGGCCCCTTCGGCCTGTCCGGGAGTGCCTATCCTGCCGGGGTGACCACACCTGTGTCCGGCCCGCCGCGCCCCGCCGCCAGCCCCGTCGACCTGGTGCGGGCGACGCGTTCGGACCGAGCGGTCCTGTCCAACTTGGGCCAGCTCTACCGACACGACCTGTCCGAGGGGATGGGGCTGCTGCCCAACGCCGACGGCACCTTCAACAACCGGAGACTGGACGCCTTCTTCGTCGCCGACGACCCCACCGCGCGAGGGTGGCTGATCCGCGTCGCCGGGCAGACGGCGGGGTTCGTCCTCACCCATGCCGACGACGCCGGGGGACACACCGGGGGGCAGGTGTTGGGGGACTTCTTCGTCGTGCGGGCCCTGCGGCGCACAGGAGTGGGGATGACCGCGGCGGTCGCGGTCATGCGCGCAAGGCCCGGACGATGGACGGTGGGCTTCCAGGACTACAACCGCGGCGCGCGCGCCTTCTGGACCCGGGTCGCGACGGCCGTGGCAGGGGAGAACTGGTCGCTGGAACATCGGCCGGTGCCGGGCAAACCGGAGCTTCCCCCGGACAGCTGGCTGACCATCGTCGACGTCAGCGCGGGTGATCTCAGCGGGACAGGGCCCGCCACAGCCCCTTCTGCCGGCGATACATCGCGGTGAACTCCCGGTAACCCACCGCGTAGGTCGGTTGAGCGGCCGGATCGGGCCGGAAGACCCGGTCGACCTGCACGCACCGACCGGCTTCGGGCAGCGTGAGCGCATCCAACGCGATCGCCGCGACCAGTCCGGCCCCGCGCAGCGGCGCGTTCATCGGATCGGCGACCCGTTCAATGCGTCGACCTGTGACGTCGGCATGGATCTGGCACCACAGGTCGCTCACCGCACCGCCTCCGATGAAGCGCAGCGGGTCCAGGGGCTGGCCGACGAACCGTTCCACGGGGTCGAGCAACCACCGGGTGTTGTAGGCCACCCCCTCCAGGAGACTGCGGACCAGGTCCTCCCGTCGAGTGCCCAGTGAGAGGTTGTGCCAGCCGCCCCGGGCGCTGCGGTCATCCACCGGCGAACGCAGCCCGGCCAGCCACGGGGTGAACAGCACGCCATTCGAGCCGATTGGGGACCGGGCAGCGGCCGTCGTCAGCTCGTCGAAAGATCCACCGAAGACCTCGTCGCGCACCCACGCGAATGCAGCCCCTGCGGCCTCGTGGTTGTTGGCCAGCAGGTGCAGGTCGGGAGTCAGGCCAGGGACCGTCGCGATGGTGTGGTGGATGTCGGTCTTCTTCTTCGGCACGGGCGCCGAGATCCAGGTTGTCGTCGACACGGCGAAATGTCCCTGCCGCGGCAGCACCGCCCCGGACCCCACCGTCGAGGCCAACAGGTCGGTCATCCCGGCTACCGTCACGGTGCCCTCGGGCAAGCCGAGCGCACGGCATACCTCAGGGAGCACGGGACCCACGACGGAACCGGTGCGCACCAGCGGAGGCAACCGCCGGGGCTCGATGCCGGTCCAGGCGACGAGCCGCTCGTCGTAGTCCAGCCGGGAGGGATCACGAGTGTCGGTGAGCCAGGCCAGGGTCATCGAGTTGTGGCTCGCTGTCGCCCGGCCGGTGAAGCGCATCGTGAGGTAGTCGACCGGTTCGAGGAACCACCGCGCCCGGGCCGCGACCTCGGGCTCGTCGTGCTGGATCGCGAGCATGTGGCCGATCGGGTCACCACCTTGTGGCGACGGGGCACCGGCCGTGCGCTGCAGCCACACCAGCGCCCGCGGGTGGTAGCCGAACAGCGGACCGGCGGCGAACTTCTGGGTATGCCGCGCGCCTCGGGTGTCGAGGAACAGCCGCGCCTCACCGACGGGGATGCCGTCTGCGTCGACCGGGACGGTGCTGCCCCACTGCCCGGTCACTGCCACGGCCTCGACCGAGCCCGGGTCGACCCCGCCCACCCGCAGGCCTTCGCTGGCCAGCTCGGTGACGGCCTCCCACCAGCCGGCGGCGTCCTGGACCGCCACGCCGCCCTCGCGCCGGACCGTCGGCACGACCCGGTGCGCCGACCAGCGCAACTGTCCGTCGAAGCTCACCAGGCCGACCTTGGGGCCGCCGGTGCCGAGGTCGACGGTGAGGGTGTGCCGTTGGGCCAGGGGCCGCTCCCGCGAGGGGCTCATGAGGTCACGCCGGGGTGGGGACGCTCTGCTGGGCGTCCATCATCTGGCTCATCACCGCGGTGATGAACATCGTCGCCGCAGGTGTCAGGCCACCGGGGACGCCGCCGTAGAGCGCGGCGCTCTGAGCGGGGGTGCCTGCCTTGGCGCGGGCGTAGTCGAGGGCGTCGCTCAGATCGGCCGCGAAGCGCTCGACGATCCCTTCCTGCAGCTGCGGTCCGGTCACTGCCAAGTGCAGCCCGTTGGGGTACTGCAGCCCGTTGAACCGCCAACCTCGTTGCCGCAGAGCGTCATTGACGTGATAGATGTCCAGCGCGTCAGAGGTGAACGCCACCAAGAAGGTCGGTTCACCCATGAGCCGTAGCTCGGGGTGGGCCCGAATGACGTCGGCCAACCCCGCGGCCGTGGCGAAGATCCCGGCCGCGCGGTCGCGATAGCCGGCCCGCCCCATCGTCACCATCGACGCCCAGGTCGAGGCCAACAGCCCCACCGATCGCGAGCCGGCCATCCCGGGGGAGAAGTACTTGCCGCCCGACCAGTCCGGGACGAAGAAGTAGGCCCGGTTGCGCAGTGCCTTGTCCCGGAAGAGCAGCGTCGAGGTGCCTTTGAGGCCATAGCCGTACTTGTGCGTGTCGGCGGAGATGCTCGTGACCCCTGGGACGCGGAAGTCGAAGGGGGGCACGGCATACCCGAGCTCTTCCCCGAACGGCAGGACGAAGCCGCCCAGGCACCCGTCGACGTGCAAGCCGACCCCACGATCGAGGGCGAGCGCACCGAGCTCGGTGATCGGGTCGATGGTGCCGTAGGGGTAGTTGCCGGCCGAGCCGATGATGACCGCGGTGTCGTCGTCGATGGCGGCGGCCATGGCTGACGGGTCGACCAGAGTGGTCACCGGGTCCACCGGCACGACCGTGAGCCCCATCCCGAACAGGTGCGCCGCCTTGGCGAAGGCCGGGTGGGCCGTCTCGGGCCTGACGATGGTCGGGCGCTTCACGCCGCGGGCCAGCGCGGCCTCGCGGTAGCAGAGCATGGCGTGCAGGATGCTGTCGGTGCCGCCACTGGTGACCAGGCCGGCAGGCGTGGCGCCGGAGATCGCGTCGGCATGCATGAGGTCCAGAGCCATCGCGAGGATCTCGCCCTCGAACCGGGTGGCGCTCGGACACATGTCGCGCTGCAAGGCGTTCTGGTGCGAGAAGAGCGAGAACGCCTCGCCGAGGAAGTCGTAGTGCTCCGTGTCGCCGAGGTAGATCGTCCCGGAGCACTGCCCGCTCTGCCAAGTCTGATCCTCCTCGCCGGCTATCGCGGTGAGCTCGGCCAGCACCTCCGCCCGGTCGCGGCCCTCGTCCGGGAGCGCACGCAGCACCGGATACCGGCCCTGGTAGGGGTAGGCGTTGAACGGATCGCTCATGGCCGGCAACCCTATCGGGCACGTCGCCCGCACTTTCGGGTATGCCGTGCGTCCGGCTCGAATTGCGCGGGGGGACAGTCGGATCGGCGCCGTCCGTAACCAAAACGTGAACTCCGGCAGGCGAACTCGGCAGGCCGCAATGCTTGGTTCGGAGGGCCCGGCGGCATACGGTGAGGATCATGCAGCCCGCTGCCGAGGTCGTCACCGGGGTCCGGAGCGGACCCCCGCCGCCCGTGGGGCCGCCGCCTCGGCGCTCCGGGACCGATCGTCGCGAGTGGTTGCTCGCAGCCGCGTTGCTGCTGCCCAACCTCGCGCTGCTCACCCTCTTCGTCTATCGGCCGCTCATCGACAACTTCCGGTTGTCGTTCACCGACTACAACATCTCCTCGCCCAACGGTGCGACACCCGTCGGTGCGGCCAACTACGTCGAGTGGCTGGGGCGGGAGGACACGCGGATCATCCTGCGCAACACCCTGGTCTTCACCTTCGCCACGGTCATCATCTCGATGGTGCTCGGCCTGGCATTGGCGTTGCTGCTGGACCAGAAACTGCGCGGGCGCAATGTCGTGCGGTCGCTGGTGTTCGCGCCGTTCGTCGTGTCGGGTGCAGCGATCGGGGTGGCCTTCCAGTTCGTCTTCGATCCGAGCTTCGGCCTGATCCGTGACTTGCTCGCGCGGGTCGGCGCGCAGACGCCGGACTTCTTCCAGGACAGTGGCTGGGCGTTGTTCATGGTGACCACGACCTATATCTGGAAGAACCTCGGCTACACCTTCGTCATCTACCTCGCCGCGCTGCAGGGCCGGCGGATCGATCTCGACGAGGCCGCGGAGATCGACGGAGCCTCGCCGTGGACCCACTTCCGCAAGGTGCTCCTGCCTCAGCTGCGGCCCACGACGTTCTTCCTGTCGATCACCGTGCTGCTCAACTCGGTGCAGGTCTTCGACCTCATCTACGCCCAGACCCGCGGTGGCCCGGTCGGCACCGGCACGACCACCCTGGTCTTCCAGGTCTATCAGGAGACCTTCGTCAACATGCGGGCCGGCTATGGCGCCACCGTCGCGACCATCATGTTCCTCATCCTCTTGACGATCACGTTCGTCCAGGTCCGGGTCATGGATCGGGGGACTAGGGCATGAGCACCCACCTGCAGGTGAGCCAAAGCGACCGGCATCGCACGCCACTGATGTCCGTGGCCGGCTATGTCGCGATGACCATCGTGGTCCTCATCATCGCGGTCCCGCTGTTCTGGATCGTCATTACGAGTTTCAAGGAACGCCAGGACATTTACGTCCGGCCCGCGCAGTACTGGCCGTCACCGGCGACCACCGACAACTACCGCGACACGGTCACGTCGATCCCGTTCCCGGCATACTTCCGCAACTCACTCATCATCACCGCCCTGCTGGCCGCAGCGAAGATCACCCTCGGGGTGCTCAGCGCCTATGCCCTGTCGCTGTTGCGCTTCCCCGGACGCAATCTGATCTTCCTCGTCGTCATCGCGGCGCTCATGGTGCCCAACCAGATCACCGTCATCTCCAACTACGCGCTCATCGCCCAGCTCGGGTGGCGCAACACCTTCCAGGGCATCGTCATCCCGCTCGCCGGCGTGGCGTTCGGCACCTTCCTCATGCGCAACCAGTTCCTCTCGCTGCCGCACGAGATCATCGAAGCGGCCCGCCTCGACGGCGCCGGCCCGATGAAGCTGCTGTGGCGGGTGGTCATGCCGATGTCCTGGCCGACCCTCGTGGCGTTCTCGCTCATCACCGTCGTCAACGAGTGGAACGAATACCTCTGGCCGTTCCTCATGAGCGACAACGAGAAGACCGCCCCGCTGCAGGTCGGCCTCACCCTGCTACAGAACAACGAAGGCGGCAACAACTGGGGTCCGGTCATGGCGGGCACGGTGCTCACCGTGCTGCCCATCCTCATCCTCTTCCTCTTCCTGCAACGCCAGATGATCAAGGGCCTCACGGCCGGAGCAGTCAAGAGCTAAGACGTCCGCCCGCACCCGCGGTCGAGCGAGAAGAACCCATCCAACGGGAGGCACGACACATGAACGACCTGACTCGCCGAGGATTTCTCGGACTGGCCGGTGCGGCTGGTGTAGCCGCCGGGCTGGCAGCCTGCGCCGGAAGCGGGAGTTCGCCGACCAGCAGCGGCGGAGGAGCCGGGGGCCCGATCCAGTTCTGGAGCAACCACCCGGGCACCTCCAAGGACACCGAGACCAAGATCATCGAGGCGTTCCAGAAGGCCAACCCCGGCTTTACGGTCTCGCTCATCGACGGTGGGAAGAACTACGAAGAGGTCGCGCAGAAGTTCAACGCTGCCCTCGCCGGTGGCCAGCTGCCCGATGTCATCGTCGCCTCCGACGTCACGTGGTTCAACTTCGCCCTCAACAAGCAGCTGGCCCCGCTGGACGACCTGCTGTCGGCCGCCGGCCTGAAGACCGACGACTACGTCGACGCGCTCTACAACGACTACAAGTTCAACGGCAAGCACTACGCCCTGCCGTTCGCCCGGTCCACGCCGCTCTTCTACTACAACAAGGCGATGTGGTCGGCCGCCGGCCTGCCCGACCGTGGCCCGGCTACCTGGGAGGAGTTCAAGGAGTGGGCTCCCAAGCTCGCCGCCGCCATCGGTGCCGACAAGGTGCCGCTGCAGATGGCCGACGGGTCCAACTACTTGGACTGGTATTTCCAGAACATGGCCTGGTCGATGGGTGGGCAGATGTCCAAGGAGTGGACGGCCACGGCCTCCGACCCCAAGACGGTAGCGGCCGGCACCTTCCTGCAAGACTTGGCCAAGAACAAGTGGGTGAAGTTCTCCAAGAGCCCCGACGCAGAGTTCAGCGCCGGGATCGCTGCGTGCGCCCTGCAGTCCACCGGCACCCTCGGTGGCATCACGAAGAACGCCAAGTTCGACTTCGGGACCGCGTTCCTGCCCGGTGACGGCGCCTGCCCGACCGGTGGCGCCGGCGTGGCGATCCCTGCGGGGCTCTCCGACGAGCGCAAGAAGAACGCCGTGAAGTTCATCGAATACCTCACCAATGTCGAGAGCACGGTGACCTTCACCCAGGCGACCGGATACATGCCGGTGCGCAAGTCGGCCCTGGACAACGAGGCGGAGAAGGCCTTCCTGGAGAAGAACCCGCGCGCCAAGGTCGCGGTCCAGCAGTTGGCCAAGACCCGAAGCCAGGACAACGCCCGGGTGCTCGTTCCCGGTGGTGGCGCCCGGATCGGCAAGGCGCTCGACCAGATCGCCCAGGGTCAGGACGTTGCGACCGTCTTTGCAGCACTCGACAAAGAGACCCAGGCCGCGATCGACAGCCAGATCAAGCCCAAGCTGTGAGTCCGCCGCGCTAAACGGCATACCTGCCGGTATGCCGTGCCACCCGGCTGCTGCCCCCGTCGCCACCGCGGCGGGCTGGGAGTGCTGGCACGGCATACCGGCACCGTTCCACCGACGCAAGGAGGCCTGCCCCCGTGGCGACCGTGTACTTCGATGAGGCGACCCGCCGGTTCACTCCGAACGATCCACCGGCGGTCGACGCGGTGACCCTGGACATCGCCGACGGTGAGTTCCTCGTCCTCGTCGGCCCGTCGGGCTGCGGCAAGTCGACGACCCTGCGGATGCTCGCCGGGTTGGAGCCGATCGACGGTGGCCGGATCCTCATCGACGGACACGACCAGAAGGGCGTCCGCCCGCGTGATCGTGATGTGGCGATGGTCTTCCAGAGCTACGCGCTCTATCCCAATATGACCGCTGCCGAGAACATGGCCTTCGCGTTGCGCAACTTCGGGGTGAGCAAGGCCGATGCCGATGCGCGGGTGGCCGAGGCCGCCAAGATCCTCGAACTCGAGCCGCTGCTGGACCGCAAGCCCGGCGCGATGTCCGGTGGGCAGCGCCAGCGGGTGGCGATGGGGCGGGCCATCGTGCGCAACCCCAAGGTCTTCTGCATGGACGAACCGCTGTCCAACCTCGATGCCAAACTGCGCGTGTCCACCCGCTCGCAGATCGCGGGTCTGCAGCGGCGCCTGGGCATCACGACCTGCTATGTCACCCACGACCAGGTGGAGGCCATGACGATGGGCCACCGGGTCGCCGTGCTCAAAGACGGCAAACTGCAGCAGGTCGACACGCCCGAGGCCCTCTATGACCGCCCGGTCAACGCCTTCGTCGCTTCCTTCATCGGATCGCCGGCGATCTACCTCGCCGAGGCGGCCGTCCGCGACGGCCACGCAACCGTGCACGGTCTGGACCTGCCGATCCCGCGGGAGACCGCTTCCCGAGCGGGGGAGAAGGTGACCATCGGGCTGCGTCCGGAAGCCTGGGAGCTGGTGCCGGATCAGACCGCCCAGAGCGTCGCGATCCACGTCGACCTCGTCGAGATCCTCGGGTCGGAGTCGTTCGTTTATGGCCACCCCGTCGCCGGCGACGAGAAGGACCGCATCACCGTCAAGCTCGACGAGCGGACCAAGATCGCCCTCGGTGACGTCGTCCACGCGCGCCCCGAGGTCGAGCGCACGCACTTCTTCCACGCCGAGACGGGGGAGTCGCTGCGGGCATGACTGCTGTTCCCGGCGTCCCTCGCGCTCGCGCTCGCCGCGCTGACGGTATGCCGTGGCGTCCCGACCTCTCGGCCCACGTCATCCAGGGTCATCGCGGCGCACGCGCGCTGTCGCCCGAGAACACCATTGCCAGCATGCGGGCCGCGATCGATGCCGGGGCGACGGGGATCGAGCTGGATGTGCGGCTCACCGGCGATGGCCAGGTGGTCGTATGGCACGACCCGACCCTGCAGGCCGACAAGTGCCTGATGACGGATGTCGATTACACTCACGCACGGCTGGCTGATCTGACGCTGGACCAGCTGCGGACCGTCGACGTTGGGAGCCGCACCCTCACGGCATACCCCGGGCAGCAGCCGGCGCCGGGTGAGCGGATCGCCACCCTGGCGGAGCTCTTCGCTGCGTGCGCCGACCACCCGGAGTTGTGGTGGACCGTCGAGATCAAGGTCGATCCGACCGATCCGTCGGAAGTGGCGAGTCGCGATCGGCTTGTCGACGGCACCATCGCGGCGATCGAGGCCGCCGGGGTGGGGGAGCGCAGTTTCGTGCACTCCTTCGACTGGGCGGTGCTGGATCGCTCGCGTGAGGTGGCGCCACACCTGCTGCGGTCGGCGCTCGCCGTGGTGGGGCACACCTTTGCTCCCGGAAGCGTCTGGCTGGGGTCGGTCGACTATGCCGGCTTCGCTGGCGACCTCGCAGCAGCCGCGTATGCCGTTGGAGCACAGGCGCTTTCGCCGCACTACCTGTCGTGCGACTCGGAGCTGGTGACGCGGGCACATGAGCTCGGGCTTGCCGTGCTGCCGTGGACGGTCAACGGCGATGACGATATCCGCGCCGTCTTGGCGGCCGGGGCCGACGCGTTCGTTACCGATGATCCGGCGCGTGCTCTGGCGGTGTTCACCGGCTGACCCCACAATGTTCACCCATGAAGCAGATGTGGAAAGAATTCCGGGCCTTCGCCATGGGTGGCAACATGCTCGACCTGGCGCTCGGGTTCATCATCGGGGCAGCCTTCGCCGCGCTCGTCGAGAGCTTGGCCAGCAACATCCTCATGCAGCTGGTCGCAGCGATCTTCGGCAAGCCCGACTTCAGTGAGTTGACCTTCGAGTTCAACAACGCCGAGATCAAGTACGGCGCCTTCCTCACCGACTTCGTGGGCTTCCTGCTCATGGCACTGGTGCTCTTCTCGATCGTCAAGCTGCTCAAGAAGGCCGGACTCGGGAACTTCCGGGCCCAGGGTCAGCGCGAGTGCCCCTACTGCAAGGAGTTCGTCTCGGTCGACGCGCTCAAGTGCAAGTGGTGCACTGCGGACATCGACCCGGACCAGCTCGAGGAAGAGGACCTGGAGATCCTCGAAGCGCGCCGTCGCACAGGAGAAAAGTAGACCCGACAATCGCCTGCTTCTGGCGCGCGTCGGTCAGATCATCAGATCAGCTGTCGTGGTCGGACCGTGAACTGGTCAGCGCTGCGTTGATTAGTGCGACCCCAGTCGGGGCATCGTCGACGGAGACGATGATGTCTGGTCCTCGGGTCCGCACCAGGCGCAAGGCTGGACCGCGTCTGACGATCAACGCTTGCACCCCTGCGCCCACACGCAACCCCCATCCGAACCAGCGCGCAGGGTCGACGGTGACGAGCTCGGCCGCTGCAACTTCGTGAATGGGGATGCTCCACCACGGCCACGGCGTGCCCGGACGCAGCCTCATCCGGTGTCCATCGAAGACTACGGTCGCCTGGCCCAGCGTGCCTGCCCCCGCGATGCCGACGGCGACCACCAGGCCGGGCCACCACCGTAGCCAGATGGCGACAACAAGGCATACTGCCGCAGTCACTCGAGCGGACCGGACCACCTGACGATTGACCGCATAGCCGATCCACGCGGCGCGCTCTCGTCCCGCGAGATCTCGTGGGGACGGCGCGACCATAGGTTCGGGACGCGCGAGCCCGCCCCGCCGAAGCAGAGCAAAGGCGTATCCAGCCGATCCGAGGAACCCCACCCCAGATCCCAGGCCGACGACCCACGCGGCCCACGCCGGCGACCGGGCGTCCTGCCAGCGCACGACATCGAGGTTCGTCGCGACCACCGCCGCTTCGATGAACGACACGGAGAACACGGCATACGTCATGAGGCAGACGAAGGCAACTGCGCGCAGGAGAGCGGGGCAACCCACCCGACGTACGAGTGTCGCCCAGGCGAGAGCGGGTACCGCTCCAACCGCCACGGGGACGGCCACGATGACCCACAGTGGGGCGGAATCGTCGGGGACCCCATGGGTCAGGTGGGCGGCGACGTCCGCCGGAAGGCGATGACGGACGATGGCTGGCAGGATCAACCCGGCCATGAGCGTGGCCAGGGGGAGCAGTTCCAAGCGGGCCGGCAGCTGCGTCCGCGCGTCAGCGGCGCAGGTCTGGGAGCCCCGCACGATTAGGTTCCGTACGCCTGGGTGAGGTATCGAGCTGCGTCTTCGGCGGACAACCCCAGGCGCCGACCGTGAGCTGCCGCGGCTCCGAGCGCCTGATGAAACAACGCCTGGTCGGCACTGGCGCCAGCCACGACCCGCGCGGTCCGACCGTGGTGAATGTCAAGGATGCCTTCGTCACGCAGAACTCGCAGCGCACGCAGCACTGTGTGCAGATTGATCCCCAGGGCGCCAGCCAGGGTGCGCGCCGACGGCAACTCGTCGCCACCCCGGAGAGCGCCCTCCGCGATCTCACGACGGATCGCCGCCGCAACCTGCTCGTACAGGGGCGTCGATGACGCGTGGTCGAGCTCAATCAGCACCCTGACATCGTAGATAGCTGAGGGGCGCTGTGGGAAGTACATGTAGACAGTCGCAGCCCGCCGCACCTACGGGATCCGTCTCAGGTTGACGCACTGTTCTATTTCATATAGAACAGTGTCTACTGCTTCCAAGACACACGGCGAGGCATGGGGTTGAACGAGGAGCGCTCATGACTACGCCGCGAGGGTCATCGCCGAAGGTCTTCCTGCCGGCAGCCTCGCGCGGGTGGATATGGCCCTGGCTGACAGTTGGTCTCGGCGGCGTATTCATCATCACCGCAGGGAGTTCCATAGGTGCGGGCGGCCTCCAAGTCGCCATCGGAGCTCTTCTGGTCACTCTGGGCGGAGCGACCGCCCTCGCGGTGCCCCGGATGCGGTATGAGATCAGCCCAGGGCTGCTGCGAATCTCGTGCCGTCCGGTGTTCGAGGCTGAGGTGCCACTCGCTGAACTCTCGTCGGTTGAAAGGCGCGACTTGGTGCCGAGCGTGTGGGCCGCGGCCCGATTCCCGGGGCTCGCTTTGGGCACCGTCAGATATGTCGGAATGGGACCCATTCGGATGTGTGCGACTCGGGCAGCAAAGGGTGTCCTGGTGCTCAACACAGCTCGCGGTCGGTTTGGAGTCACCCCTGCTGACGAACAAGGGTTCCTTGGGGCGCTCGGCGAAGCTGGGGGGCATATCACTCCCTCTCAGCAGGGATGATCGGTCATGATGACGGGGATTTGGCCGATGGCCGCACTCACTGTGGCAGCCTCTGCGACGGTGGCGTGGGCAGTGATCCGTCACGTCCCGTCCCAGGGCCGTGCCTACGTGCCCTTGCTCATGGTGGGCCTGTTCTCCAGTGCCGGTGTCAACCTCCTGGTCAAAGGTCCGCTCGCCACGGGCGTGGTGACGTTGACCAACACTTCGCGCGGGCTGACGGCAGCCTCCCCTGTGTGGCTTCTGGTCTTCGCCTGGTTGCTCGCACCGATCACCGAAGAAGCCGCCAAGGCAGCGCCGCTTCTCGTGCCTCGACTCCGTCGTCGTCTCCACACCTCCGAGGACGCCCTCTGGTCGGCGATGGCGCTGGGGATGAGCTACGGAATTGGTGAGGCAGTGTGGGTGGCCTTCACCATCTCTCGAGATGTTTCGTATGCCGGGACTCCGTCCTGGGCTTTCGTCGGCTACGCGACAGAACGCTTTATCGTCTGCTTCGGCCACGGCGTGATGACCGCGCTCTTTGTGGTCGGGTGCTACCGAGGGCTCCGCGCCCGAGGCTACTTCTTGGCTGTCGCCCTGCACGCGTTCGCGAACATCGGGCCGTTTACGGCTCTCATCGGTGCCTGGACTCCGGAAGGGGCGTCGCTGTGGTCGGGAGGAGCCCTGCTCCTGATGGCCTTCTTCTTCGAGCGGATGCGGGGGTCCGACCGACCGGAGGTGCAGCGACACGAGCTTCTGTTGGTGAGATCCACGCGCGGGGCGTTGCCAGGATCCAGGAGCGGCCAGTGGCTGGAAGCTGATCAGAAGGCCACTGACGTCTAGGACGGTGAGGCGCCTGACCCCGGGCCCTACGCTGGGGCCATGCTGCGGGTGGGCCTCACGGGTGGGATCGGTTCCGGGAAGTCCACGGTCGCAGCCCTGCTGCGCGAGCTCGGGGCCGCAGTCACCGACGCCGACGCAGTCGCCCGGGAGGTGGTCCAGTCGGGCCAGCCTGCGCTCGGGGCGATCGCCGCTGAATTTGGTCGCGGGGTCATCCGCCCAGACGGATCGCTGGATCGGGCTGCCCTGGCCGCCATCGTCTTCCCCGATCAGCAGCGGTTGCAGGCCTTGGAGGCGATCACCGGGCCGGCTATTGCCGCTCGGGTTGCGAGCCTGCGGGGTGCCGTCCCGCCCGACACGGTCGACGTCTACGACATGCCGTTGTTGGTGGAGAAGGGACTGTGGGTCCACGAACACCTGACCGTCGTCGTCGCCGTGTCGGCCGACGAGAGGGTGCGCCGGCTGGTGAGCTTCCGAGGAATGCCCGAAGCCGACGCACGCGCCCGGATCGCGGCACAGGCCACCGACGAGCAGCGGCGCCAGGCCGCGGACATCTGGCTCCCCAACGAGGGGACACGGGAGGAGTTGACCGATGCCGTGCAACGGGTCTGGCGCGAGCGGTTGCTGCCGTACGACGAGAACCTGCGGCACGGCATACCGGTCCGGCGTCCGCGCCCGGTGCGGTTGTGTGAGCCCGACCCGAATTGGGCCGCTGAGGGATCCAGGGCGGTGGCCCGGATCGCCCACGCCCTGGCTGGGCAGGGCGTCGAGGTCGAGCATGTGGGTTCCACGAGCATCCGTGATCTGGTGGCCAAGGACGTCATCGACGTGCAGGTGGGCGTGCGCCGGCTGGCCGACGCCGACAGCCCGGCTTTCGAAAATGCGCTCACTCGCGCGGGTTACGTGGTGCGCCGCGACAACCGCAGCGACACCCCGCATCCCGCTGGAGCGGACGGGGAAGGATGGGCCAAGCGCTACTACAGCGGATGCGATCCGGAGCAGGTCGTCCACGTCCACGTGCGCGAGATCGGCTCTCCCGGCTATGTTTTCGCGTTGGCGTTCCGGGACTGGCTGCGGGCTGAACCCAGCGCGCGCACGGCATACGCGACCGAGAAGCATCGGGTCGCCCACCTGGAACTGAGCGGGGTCGGTGACTACACGGTGGCCAAGGAGCCCTGGTTCGAGGTCGCCTACCCCCAGGTGCAGGACTGGGTCCGGCGCTCCGGCTGGACCGAGCGCGGTCACCGTGGCTGAACCGGCCTTCGTGCGTCGATCGGTGACCGTCGCCGGACGACGGATCGCCTACCGCGAGGAACTCGAGCCGCGCAACGATCCGCCCTTGGTCTTCATCCATGGCCTGGGGATGTCTAGCCGCTCGTTCCGGCCGCTGCTGCCGTATCTCCACGACGGCTTTCACGTGCTCGCCCCCGACTTGCCCGGTGCGGGCCACAGCGACAAGCCGGATGAGCCGCTCAGCGTCGACGCCCTCGTGACCACCCTGGTCGGCTGGATGGATGCCGTCGGACTCGGCGAGGCGGCCTTCGTCGGGCACTCACTCGGCGGGCAGGTGGTGACCCACCTGTGCCAGCGGTATCCAGAGCGGGTCACTCGCGCGGTGCTCGTGGCGGCCACCCCCGACCCGGATGTGGCGCCGGCCTGGCGCAAGGCGCTGTGGTTGCTGGTCGACGGTGCCTTGGAGCCGCCGGCGATGGTGGCGATGGCGACGGGTGATTACCTCAAGGCGCATCCGGGGCGAATGTGGCGGCAGCTGAAGAAGGCCCTCCGGGTCGACGTCGAGGCTCGCGCGTCTCGAATCGAGGTGCCGGTGCTCGTCGTGCGCGGAAGTTGGGACCTCGTGGTCCGTGAACCCTGGTCGCGACGGCTGGCTGAGGCGATCCCGGATGGGCGCTACCTGGCGGTGCCGCGTGGCTCGCATGGCCTGCCGGCGCAGAAACCTGCCGAGTTGGCCGCCATCATCCGGGAGTTCCTCACGGCTTAGCCCGACGGTGCCCGAGCGAGCAGGGATCACATCTCCATCGAGGCGAGGACGTAGATGAGGATGAACCCGAGGAAGAACATCGCTCCCAGCCAGACGGATTCGCGCTCCTCGTGGGCCTCCACCAGCAACTCCTCGACGACGAGGTAGAGCAGTGCCGCGGCTCCGAAGGCCAGCACGAACGACATGATGTTCGTGCTCACGCCACCGAGGAAGAGCGCAGCGCCGATGGCCCCCACGGCCGTCGTGAGGCCGAGCCCGATCGTCATCATGACCGCGTGCCGGCGAGCGAGGCCGCCCTCGTGGAGCTCGGAGACGACCGAGAGCCCGAGGAAGAGGATCTCCAGGGTGAGCGCGATGGTGAGGATGACCCCCTGGGTGGTGCCCAGGCGCACGCCCAGCCCGACGAGGACGCCGTCGAGCAGCAGGTCGACGGCGACGGCACCGAGCATCCCGATGGGAAGGGTCTTGGCGCCGGCAGCGGCAACGGCCTGACGCCGCCAGGCGCCGAATCGCGGCTGATGCGGCGGGAGTTCGCCGGCGGCATGGGCTTCGGTATGCCGTCCGTAGGCTCCCAGCCCCAACACCAGGGCCGTCCCGCACACAAAGCCAGCCACCGTCCAGTCCAGGTGACCCTCGGCCCGCAGCTCTGGCATGACCTCGCCGACCAGCGCAGCCATGACCACGCCGGCGGCGAAATGCTGGACCCCGCTGACAATGCGCGGGCCCGGAGGTCGGAGGGCGGCGACGATCGCGCCGATGGCGGACGCGAGGACCGGGAAGGCGACCAGCACGGCCGCCTGTCCGACAAGGCTCATGAGGGTGTCGTCCTACTCGACGGGCGGTGCGACTGACCCGTTCACCCTAGCGCCGGGCAGGGGGGTGTCGGTGGCACGGCATACCGTGTCTGTCATGCGTCCCACGACCGACCTGCAGCGTCGCGTTGCCCCCTTCGAGGTGGTGTCCGACTTCCAGCCCAGCGGTGACCAGCCCGAGGCGATCGCCGAGCTCGCGCGGCGGATCCGCGGCGGCGCCACTGACGTCGTGCTCCTCGGCGCCACCGGCACCGGCAAGTCGGCGACGACGGCCTGGCTCATCGAGGAGGTGCAGCGGCCGACTCTGGTGTTGGCGCCCAACAAGACATTGGCAGCGCAGCTGGCCAACGAGTTCCGAGAGTTGTTCCCGCGCAACGCTGTTGAATATTTCGTCAGCTACTACGACTACTACCAGCCCGAGGCCTACATTCCCCAGACCGACACCTACATCGAGAAGGACTCCTCGATCAACGAGGAGGTGGAGCGGCTGCGGCACTCGGCGACCAACTCGCTGCTGACCCGCCGTGACGTCATCGTTGTGGCGTCGGTGTCGTGCATCTATGGCCTGGGCACGCCGCAGGAATACGTCGACCGGATGGTGCGGCTGCGGGTCGGCCAGGAGCTTGAGCGTGACCAGTTGCTGCGTCGGTTCGTGGGGATGCAATACACGCGCAACGACATTGCCTTCACCCGCGGCACGTTCCGGGTTCGCGGTGACACCGTCGAGATCATCCCGATGTACGAAGAGCTCGCGGTGCGCATCGAGTTCTTCGGCGACGAGATCGAGCGGCTCTACACGTTGCACCCGCTGACCGGCGAGATCGTCCACGAGGAACAGGAGATGTATGTCTTCCCGGCCTCGCACTATGTCGCCGGACCCGAGCGGATGGAGCGAGCGATCGGGGGCATCGAGGCCGAACTTGAGGCTCGATTGGGCGAATTGGAGCGCCAGGGCAAGCTGCTGGAGGCCCAGCGGCTGCGGATGCGCACCACCTATGACATCGAGATGATGCGTCAGGTTGGGTTCTGCTCCGGCATCGAGAACTACTCGCGGCACATCGACGGCCGTGATGCCGGATCGGCACCCAACTGCCTGCTCGACTACTTCCCCGAAGACTTCCTGCTCGTCATCGACGAGTCGCACCAGACCGTGCCCCAGATTGGCGCGATGTACGAAGGCGACATGTCCCGCAAGCGGATGCTCGTCGATCACGGCTTCCGGTTGCCCTCGGCGATGGACAACCGACCGCTCAGATGGGAGGAATTCCTCGAGCGGATCGGCCAGACCATCTATCTGTCGGCGACGCCGGGGGACTACGAGCAGGCCAAGGGGCGCCCTTTCGGCGGACCGGTCGAGCAGATCATCCGCCCGACCGGGCTCATCGACCCCGAGATCGTCCTCAAGCCGACCAAGGGCCAGATCGACGACCTCATCCACGAGATTCGACTGCGGACGGCCCGCAACGAGCGCGTTCTCGTGACCACGCTGACCAAGAAGATGGCCGAAGACCTCACCGACTACCTGCTCGACAAGGGCATCCGGGTGCGCTATCTGCACTCCGAGGTCGACACCCTGCGCCGGGTCGAGTTGCTGCGTGAGCTGCGCTTGGGGGAGTACGACGTGCTCGTCGGCATCAACCTGCTCCGCGAAGGCCTCGACCTGCCCGAGGTGTCGCTGGTGAGCATCCTCGACGCCGACAAAGAGGGCTTCCTGCGGTCGGCCCGCTCGCTCATCCAGACCATCGGCCGGGCCGCGCGGCACGTCACCGGTCAGGTGCACATGTATGCCGACAAGATCACCCCGTCGATGGCCGAGGCGATCGACGAGACCAACCGGCGGCGCGCCAAGCAGGTGGCCTATAACACCGCCCGCGGAGTCGACCCTCAACCCTTGCGCAAACGGATCGCCGACATCACCGATCTGCTCGGCCGTGAGGACGCCGACACTGAGGAGTTGCTCGGCTCGGGCCGGTCCCGATCCCGGGGCAAGAGCTCCGGTATGCCGTCCGGTGGCCGCGCCGGGGTCGCCGCCGACACGGGGCTGGCGGCCGGCGCCGCTGCGGTGCGAGGTGACCTCCCGGCGACCGAGCTGGCCACCCTGATCCACGAGCTGAGCGATCAGATGCACCAGGCGGCTGCCGAGCTGCACTTCGAGTTGGCGGCGCGTCTGCGTGACGAGATTCGCGAGCTCAAACGCGAACTGCGCCAGATGACCGAAGCCACCCGCTAGCGAGTGTCCGCGACCCGGTCGGCGGAAATCGTCCCGCAGGGGCTCGGTGAGAATGGGCGTTATGCCTGCTGTTCGACGCGTTGAGTGGACCCTCGTCGCCCCGCTGCTGGCCCTGGTCGCGCTCGCCGCGGTATGGGGGAGTGAGATCGCCGGAGTCGTCGTGGCGGTCGTGGCGGTGCTGCTCATTGCCGCGGTGCTCGCCGCCGTGCACCACGCCGAAGTGGTCGCTCACCGCGTGGGGGAGCCCTATGGCTCGATCGTGCTCGCTGTCGCGGTGACCGTCATCGAGGTCGGGCTCATCGTCACTCTGATGCTCTCCAGCGGGGACAAAGCGAGCACACTGGCGCGTGACACGGTCTTCGCCGCGGTGATGATCACCTGCAACGGCATCATGGGGCTGTCCATCCTGCTGGGATCGATCAAGCACGAGATCACCCATTTCAACGCCGAGGGGTCCGGCGGGGCGCTGGCAACGGTCGTCGTGCTGGCGGGCACCTGTCTGGTGCTGCCGAGCTTCACGTTGGGGGAGCCAGGGCCGCAGTTCACCGGCCCGCAGTTGGCCTTCTCGGCCGTCGCCTCGTTGGTGCTCTACGGCCTGTTCATCTCCACCCAGACCCGTCGGCACCGGGACTTCTTCCTCCCGGTCACTCCACAAGGCACCGTCATCAGTGTCGACGATGACCACGCCACGCCCCCGAGCTCACGCGCCGCCGTGAGCAGCCTCGGCCTGCTCGTCGTGGCGCTGATCGCGGTCGTGGGTCTGGCCAAGGTCGAGTCACCCGCCATCGAGGCTGCGGTGTCGGCAGCCGGCTTCCCGGCCACCTTTGTCGGAGTGGTCATCGCGCTGGTTGTCCTGGCTCCCGAGTCCATCGCCGCAGCCAAGGCAGCACGGCGCAACCGACTCCAGACCAGCCTCAACCTTGCGCTGGGTTCGGCTATGGCGAGTATTGGGCTGACCATCCCGACCCTCGCCCTGGCCTCACTCTGGTTGCCCGGCGAACTGTTGCTCGGGCTAGGCCCCACGGAGTTGGTCTTGCTGGCCATGACAGTGGTCGTCGCCCTGCTGACCATCGTCCCCGGCCGGGCAACCCGGTTGCAGGGGGGAGTGCATCTCGTGTTGCTGGCGGCCTATCTCTTCCTCAGCGCCAAGCCCTGATGATCACCACTTGGCGCAGGACGTGACCGATTCCACGCACCTCGGGACCAGGTTTGTTAGGTATGCCTAACCTGGCCCGCTAGCATCGCGACCGTGACCCCGGCCGGAGCGACCCTGCACAGCCTTGCGCTGCACGACAGCGCTCGACTGATGCCGCCCTCCGAGCCGAGCTTGCGCCACGCGCTGGCCCGCCTGGGTCTGCGGGTCGGTGCCCTCGTCCGAGTGGTCCAGCGCACGCCGGGTGGTGGTCGAGTCGTCTCCTGTGGCGACGTCCGGATCGCCATCGACGGCCCGACTGCCCGGCTCGTCGGTGTCACGCTGATCGGCGACTACGGGTCCCCTCCTCGGGGTGACGCGCCATGACTCAGCTGGCCGACTCTCCCCACACCCCTGTCCCGTCTTGCCACGACGACGGGATCTCGCGGGTCGCCCCGGCCGGGGCCCCGGTCGTCGCCTTGGCCGGCACCCCCAATGTCGGCAAATCGACGCTGTTCAATGCCCTCACCGGCGCCCGACGCACGATGGGCAACTGGCCCGGCACCACGGTGGAGGTGGGCCGGGGGCTGTGGCGCCCGGAGCCGAGCGGCACGGCATACGATCTCGTCGATCTGCCCGGTGCCTACTCCCTGGACGCCTCATCTCCCGACGAGGAACTCACCCGAGACCTGGTCGTCACCGCACCCGACAAGCGCCCTGATGTCGTCGTTCTCGTCGCCGATGCAGCGCACCTGAGCCGCAGCCTCTACCTGCTGGCCGAGCTGCGCGAGCGCGAGCAGCGCGTCATCGTCGCCCTCACCATGACCGATGTAGCCCATCGCCGGGGCATCTCCGTCGATCCGCAGCGGCTGTCCGCCGCCACCGGAGTGCCCGTCGTCGCGCTCGACCCGCGAGCCCGCACCGGCCTGGCGCCGCTGGCCCAGAGCATTGCCCAGGTGCTGGCCCTACCCCACCCGAGCGCCCGCACCCGCGGCCCCGGACACGCGGGGGACGCCCTCGACCAGGCCGACGAGCGCTTCGCCTGGCTCGACGGAGCAGTCGAGGAGTCCGTCGACCGCCACGCCCAGGTCCGGCGGACCTGGAGCGATCGGGTCGACGCCCTGGTCATGCACCGTTTCCTCGGCCCGGTCATCTTCCTGGCCGTCATGTGGCTGGTCTTTCAGGTCACGACGACGGTGGCGGCACCACTGCAGGATGCCCTCGACGGATTCTTCTCTGGCCCCCTGACCGATGCGGCGAATTCGCTTCTGGCGCAAGCTCCGACAATCGTCCGAGGCCTGGTCGTCAACGGCCTGATTGCCGGTGTCGGCATGCTGCTCACTTTTGTGCCGTTGATGGCGCTGATGTTCCTCCTGCTCGCGTTGCTGGAGGACTCGGGTTACATGGCCCGGGCCGCCGTCGTCGCCGACCGCGCCATGCGAGCGATGGGACTGCCGGGCCGGGCGTTCCTGCCGCTCATCGTCGGCTTCGGCTGCAATGTGCCGGCGATCGCGGCCACCCGGGTGCTGACCGGGGCGCGCCAGCGAGTCCTTACCGCGCTGTTGGTCCCCTTCACGTCCTGCTCGGCGCGTCTCACGGTCTACGTCATGCTCGCCACCACGTTTTTTCAGGAGTGGGCTGGCACGATCGTGTTCGGGATGTACCTGCTGTCCATCGCCCTGGTCATCACGGTCGGGTTTGCCCTGCGCAAGACGCTGTGGCGGACCATGGGCTCGGAGCCACTCCTGCTGGACCTGCCGGCATACCAGCGTCCCACCCTGCGGGTGATGTCGTCGGTGACCTGGGTGCGGCTGCAGGGGTTCCTTCGGACCGCCGGGGGCGTGGTCGTCGCGACGGTGTGCATCGTGTGGCTGTTGCAAGCGGTGCCGGTGCGCGGAGGGGTCCCGATGGGGGAGGCGCCGATCCAGGACAGCGCGTATGCCGCGGTGTCTGGGGCGCTCGCTCCGGTCTTCGCCCCCGCTGGTTTCGCCCAATGGCAGACGGCCGGCGCGCTGGTCACCGGGTTCGTCGCCAAGGAGGCGGTGATCTCGTCCTGGGCGCAGACGTATGCCGTGTCCGACGCCGAGCAGGGGGCCGGGACGCCGCTGGGCGAGGCGATCAGGGCCGACTTCGTCACCTCCTCGGGAGGACATGTCACTGCGGCGGTGCTGGCCTTCATGGCCTTCCTCCTGGCCTACACGCCATGTGTGGCCACACTCGCGGCTCAGCGCCGCGAGATCGGTTGGCGGTGGTCGCTCTTCGGGGTGGGGATGCAGCTGGCCGTCGCCTGGGTGCTGGCCGTCCTGGTCTTCCAGGTCGGTAGGTTGTTCGGGTGACCGAATCCCCCCACCCGAGCGGTGCCGGTCCGTTGCGGCAGGTGCTCGAGCGCATCGGCGAGGGTGTCCGTGACCGTCGCGAGGTGTCGATCCGCACCGGCCTGGCCCCCGATGTCGTGGATTCGGCGATCGAGACGCTCACCCGAATGGGTGTGCTCGCCGCCACCCCGCTGGGCAGTGGGTGCCCTGATCAGGGCTGTGGCTCGTGTGGCTCTGGCCGAGCCGATGCATCGCCCGGGTGCGGGGCTCCCGGACCGGGGCCAGGACGCGGACCCGTCGCGCTCACCCTCACTCGGCGTCGGTGACCGAGGTGTCCTGCTCGTGACCCAGCGCTCTACCCCCGCGCCAGCGGGTCCGCTGCTGCTCGTCCTCGCGGCCGTCGTCTCGGTTCAGTTCGGGGGAGCGGTCGCCGCGACCCTCGTACCGGTCGTCGGTGCCGCCGGTTCGGTGCTGCTGCGCCTCGGTATCGGTGCGCTCATCCTCTGGGTGGCGGTCCGGCCCACGCTCCGGGGACACAGCCCGGGTGCGTGGCGCACGGTGGTGCTCTTCGGGCTGGCTCTCGGCGCCATGAACTGGTCGTTCTATGCCTCGCTGGCCCGGTTGCCGATCGGGGTGGCCGTCACCATCGAGTTCATCGGCCCGCTCACCCTCGCCGCCGTGCTCTCCCGACGAGGCAAGGACCTCATCGCGGTCGCCGCCGCCGCCCTCGGGGTGCTGCTCATCTCGCATGCCCTGACCGTGCCGTGGTCGGAGCTCGACCATGCCGGAATCGGGTTGGCCCTGCTCGCCGGTGCCTTCTGGGCGGCTTATGTCGTGCTCTCCCAGCGCACCGGGGCGGCCTTCGACAAACTCGACGGCCTCGCCATCGCCATGCTCGTCGCCTTGGCGTTCATCCTTCCCTTTGGGGTCGGGTCGATGGGTGAGTGGACAGCCAGCGTGTGGGGCAAGGGGGCAGCGATTGCTGTCCTGTCGAGCGTCTTGCCCTACTCCCTGGAGCTGTTGGCGCTGCGCAGCCTCAGCCGACAGGCCTTCGGCATCCTGCTCAGCCTGGAACCCGCCGTCGCCGCGCTCGCCGGTCTCATCGTCCTCGGTCAGCGCCTGGAACCCCTGCAACTGGCCGGGATGGCGCTCGTCGTGGGAGCCAGCGCTCTCGTCCTGGGAGGCGGCGCACGGCATACCCCCCTGGACGGCGGCTGACCCGCAGCGGTGAGCCGCTGGCGTCAGGCGAGCGGGTTGTCGTCGTCCTCGGGGGAGAGCACCTGGTCCTGCAGACTCGCGGCAGCAGCCTCGGCATGTCGATCGCGGGAAGACTTCATCAGGCTGGCGATGGTCGTGACTCCGAGGATGGCGACGATCGCCCCTAGCGAGACCGAGATGGGGATGTCCGGAACGCCGTGCAGTGGCTGACCGCCATTGATGAACGGCAGGTTGTTCTCGTGCAGGGCGTGCAGGATGAGCTTGACGCCGATGAAGGCGAGCAACACGGCCAAGCCGATGCTGAGATAAACCAGCCTCTTGAGCAGACCGCCGATGAGGAAATAGAGCTGCCGCAGGCCCATCAGCGCGAAGATGTTGGCGGTCAGGACCAGATAGGGCTCTTTGGTGAGGCCGTAGATCGCGGGGATCGAGTCGAGCGCGAAGAGCAGGTCGGTTGTGCCGAGCGCCAGGATGACGATGAACATCGGCGTGATGAGCCGCTTGCCGTTCTGCAGGACCGTGAGATGCGACCCGTGGAACTCGCTGGTGGCGGGGAACCGACGCTCCACCGCTTTGAGCAGGCGGTTCTCCTCGAACTCGTCGTCGTCGCTCTCACCTTCGCGGGCCAGCTTGACTGCCGTGTAGATGAGGAACGCGCCGAAGATGTAGAAGACCCACGCGTAGGAGTTGATGACCGCCGCGCCCAACGCGATGAAGATGCCGCGCAGCACGATGGCGATGATGATGCCGACCAGGAGCGCGGACTGCTGCAGCCGCTCGGGCACCCGAAATTTCGCCATGATGAGCAGGAAGACGAAGAGATTGTCGACGGACAGTGAATACTCCGTCAGCCACCCGGCGTAGAACTCACCGGCATACTGCCCGCCCCAGGTGCGCCACACAAACAGCCCGAACAGCACAGCGAGGGACACATAGAAGACGAGGTATGCCGTGCACTCCCGCATCGAGGGGGTGTGCGGTTTGCGCGCCACGACGAGGACGTCCGCGAGGAGGAACAGCGCCAGCACCCCGAGCGTGAGCTCCCACGTAAGCGACGAAACCTGCACGGGTGGGGGCCTTTCGGAGGGGGCGCTGGATCCCGGGGAACGGCCTGTCGGCCACCGAGTGCCCCGACTTTACCCCGCCGATGCTGCCGGACGTTGGGAGCGCGGCAGCTTGCCGACGATGGCGTCATAGGACTCGTCGATGGCCGCGTGGATCTCGTCAACGGGAATCTGGCCGCCGGTGTGCAGGGTGTTCCACCCAAAGCGGCCGATGTAGGCCATCACGGAGGCGTCCTCGGGATAGCGATGCAGCCACTCGTCGGCCTCGGTGCGGTTGGCGCCTAGCTTGATCCCGACCGAGTCGGAGCCGAGGAAGGCGAAGATCTTGGGCCCGACTTTGGCGACGACATCGCCCTCCCAGGGGGTGTCGCGCCAGGCACCGGGTTTGGCCAGGGCGTAGGCCTCCAACTCGTCGCGGGTCATGGCCGAAGGCTACCCGCGACCAAGCCAGGGGAGGGCTGTGGCCGACGGGCCCGGGCACCGAGATACTGGGCGTCATGACCCACGCGGAGCTCAGTGATCGTCTCGCCGCCATCGTCGCCGCAGCGCCGGGGCGGGTCAGCGTCGCGGTCCGCGGCTGGGACGGTTTCCGCTGGGACCACGACTCCGCGCGGGTCGTGCCTGCGGCCAGCACGGTGAAGGTCCCGATCCTGCTGGCCTACCTCGAATCCGGTATGCCGTGGGACCTGCCCCTGTCGATCCCTGCCACGCGGGTCGGTGGGTGTGGCCCGCTCTCGTTGCTGCCGTCCGTGACCACACTGCCCTCCGGCGAGATGCTGCGGCTCATGGTGGCCCTGTCCGACAACGATGCAACGAACGCCGTGCTCGGGGTGGTCGGCTTCGGTGGAGTCTCGCGACTACTCACTCGCGCGCGGGCACGGCATACCGAAGTCCGTCGTCCGATGATGGACCCCGCCGCCGTCGCCGCGGGCCGCGACAATGTCACCACGGCTGCCGACCTCGCGGAACTGCTGGCCGCCGTGCGCGCGGGTGCCCTGGTCGACGGACGGACCGCCGCGATGGCGCTGGCTGTCATGCGGGAGCAGCAGTTCCGGGAGGGGCTGCCGGCGTATCTCCCTGCGGACGTCCATTGCGCGTCCAAGACCGGCACGTTGCCCGGCATCCGGCACGACATCGCGGTCATCGAGCGCGACCAACGCTGGGTGGTGGTCACCGCCCTGGGCACCGACCTGCTCGACGGCACGACCGACCGAGGGACCGCAGTGCTGCCCTCGTATGCCGCCCTCGGCGAAGCGGTGACGACCCTGCTCTGATCGTCACCGCTGGGGAGGCGATCAGGCGCGGCCGAGCCAGCTGAGCAGCTTGACCGCGGCCGTCATCACCCCGGCATACGCCTCGTCGGTCATGCCCCAGTGCGGGCCGAACCGCAGGATGTACTGCGTGGCGACCGATTGGACCTCGGTGTAGCGCAGGATGCCCTCGGCGCCCTGGCGACGGCCCATTCCAGACGATCGCATGCCACCCATGGGCGCGTCGATGCTCGCGAAGGTCGCCCCGAACGCCTCGTTGACGTTGACCGTGCCGCAATGCACCCGGGTGGCGAGGGCGCGGGCGCGTTCGACATCGCGGCTGTAGATCGCGGCGTTGAGGCCGTAGTCGCCGGTGTTGGCCAGCTCGATCGCCTCGTCCTCCGAGTCGAACGGGTAGACCGAGATCACCGGGCCGAAGGTCTCGTCACCATGGCAGGCCATCGCCGGGGTGACGTCTTCCAGGATGGTCGGCTCGTAGAAGTGCGGACCGAGGTCTGGGCGCGCCTTGCCTCCGGCGAGGACCCGGGCGCCGTGTTTGACGGCATCGCGGACGTGCTCGTCGACCACCGCCAGCTGTTCGGCCGAGATGAGCGAGCCCATGTCGACGCCCCAGCCGTGGCTGCTGCCCAGGCGCATCGACTTGGTGCGGGCGACGAATTTCGCGACAAAGTCGTCGTAGACCTCCCGGGCTACATAGAGGCGTTCGGTCGAGACGCAGAGCTGGCCACCGTTGGAGAAGGCGGCACGCACGGCACCCTCGGCCGCCCGGTCGAGGTCGGCGTCGGCGAGCACGAGGATGGGGTTCTTGCCGCCAAGTTCCAGAGAGCAGCCCGTGAGCCGCTCGGCGCATTGGGTGGCAATGAGCTTGCCGGTGGCCGTCGAACCGGTGAAGCAGACGTAGTCGGCCCGCTCGATCATCGGCGTGCCGAGCTCACGACCTGACCCGACGAGCACCTGCCACACGCCGGGTGGGAAGCCGGCCTCACGGAGCAGGTCGGCACCGAGCAGCGCGCTCAACGGGGTGTGGTGGTCGGGTTTGGCCACCACGGTGTTGCCGGCGGCCAGGGCGGCGAGGCCGTCCACCATCGCCATGGTGAACGGGTAGTTCCACGGGGAGATGATCGCCACGACGCCTTTGGGGGTGCGGTGTTCGTCGATCCGGGTGAGGAACGGGACGACGCCGTCCCGACGTTTGGGCCCGAGGTGCTTGTGCAACGTCCGGGCGTAGTAGCGGGCGGTGAGGGCCACATGCAGGGGTTCGTCGAAGGCGTGGATACGTGCCTTACCGGACTCCCAGCAGATGAGGTCCATGATCTCGTCCTGGCGATCGAGGATGAGGTCATGTAGCCGCATGAGCAGCTGCTCGCGTTCCTCGAAGCTCGTCTCTGCCCAGGTGCGGGCGGCATCGCGCGCCACGTCGAAGGCGACTGCGACATCGGCCGCCGTGGATGTCGAGACCGACCCCACGGGCTGGCCGGTGGCGGGGGAGACGACCAGCATCTCGGCTGTGCCGGAATGGACGACATGATCGTTGAGGCGTCGAACGTAGGCCCGGTCAAGGGCGTAGGTGGCGCGGAGGACGTGTTGGGGGTCGAGCGGCGCTACGGGTGCCTTCGCCGCCCTGGGCTTGCTGGCACGGGGGCTCATTACTCAAGAGTAGGCACGAGGCGGGTGCGCGCGAGAGCAATCATCGGAACCT
>WBZM01000837.1_pt1 | contig 36172 bp, 36 predicted proteins | sample 5204271 | NCBI WGS metagenome assembly WBZM01 (sample SAMN12344346, study PRJNA552823) | activated sludge metagenome | biome: Activated sludge suspended growth; feature: Nitrification reactor; material: Wastewater; isolation source: activated sludge from nitrification reactor of wastewater... | reverse complement strand
TCGGCGGGACCCTCGGCACCATCTCCGCCAAGTCGCCCACCAGCATCACGGTGACCGTCCCCAAGCTCAACCCGGGCGTCTACCAGATCCTGGTCATCAACTTCGACAGCCAGTTCAGCGTCTCGCCCGGCACCTTCACCGTGCCCGGGCCGTGAGCGACCGCCGCCGGGCCGCGCTGCGCCACCGGGCGGGTGGCGCGCCGGCCTGGCGGCGGGGCAGTAGGAAGGGTCAGGCGCCCGCCGCCACCGCCTCGGCGGCCTTGAGCCCGCGGTCCAGCGCCTCCACGTTCACCGCCACCAGCTGCGGCTTGGCGTGGAGCGCCTGCTTGATGGCCTCGACGAAGGTCGGCTCGGGGAAGAGGCGGGTGGCGCCGAGGAGGGCGCCCAGGGCCACCACGTTCTTCACCATGGGCTTGCCCAGCTCCAGCGCCACCGAGGTGCAGGGGACGCCCACCAGCCGGACGCCCGGGGCGGCCGGCGGCGGCGTGGAGATGACCGAGCTGTCGTAGATCACCACCCCGCCCGGCACCACCTCGGGGCCGAACTTGGCCAGGCTGGGGGCGTTGAAGGCCACCAGCGCGTGGGGGTGCGGCGCGGCCGGTGAGAGCACCTCGCCCTCGGCGATGCGCACGTCGGCGTAGGAGGTGCCGCCGCGCGACTCCGGGCCGTAGCTCGGGATGTGGGTGGCGTCGAAGCCCTCGTTGATGGCCGCCTTGGTGACCAGCAGCGCCGCGGTCTGGGCGCCGTCGCCGCCGGCGCCGGCCAGCTTGATGGCGATGTCGTCGCCCCAGGCGGTCCGCGGGAAGCCCCGGCAGTGGCGCGGCACCGGCTCGGCCAGGCCGCCGATGGCGCCGAGCACCCGCGCCGGGTCGAAGGTGGGCTCGGGCCAGGCCGGGAAGGGCTCGTGGGCCACGTCCTTCTTCGGCCCGAGGGGGAAGACCGGCACCATCTGGTCGCGCACCCAGGCCTCGGTCTCGGGCGGCGTCATCCCCAGGTGCGTCGGGCACTCGGCCAGGACCTCCACGAAGGCGAAGCCCACCCGGTCGCGCTGGAGCCTGAGGGCCTTGGTGATGGCCTTCTGCGCCCGGGTGCGCTGCTTCGCGTCGTAGAGCGCCACCCGCTCCACGTAGACCGGCCCGTCGAGCTGGGCGATCAGCTCGGCCATGCGCATGGGGGCGCCCATGGTCCGGTCGCGCCCGCCGGGGCTGGTGGAGGTGCGCTGGCCCATCAGCGTGGTGGGGGCCAGCTGGCCGCCGGTCATGCCGTAGATGGCGTTGTTGACGAAGAGGACGGTGATGGGGAGGCCGAGCTGGGCCGCCTGGAAGATCTCGGCCAGGCCGATGGAGGCGAGGTCGCCGTCGCCCTGGTAGCTCACCACGACCGCCTCGGGGTTGGCCACCTTGTGGCCGATGGCCACGGCCGGCGCGCGCCCGTGGGCCGCCTGGCTGTTGCCGACGTCGAGGTAGTAGTGGAGGAAGACGCTGCACCCCACCGGCGAGATGGCGATGGTGCGGTCCTGCACCCCCAGCTCGCCGATGGCCTCGGCCAGCATCTTGTGGACCAGGCCGTGGCCGCAGCCCGGGCAGTAGTGGGTGGACTGGGCCTTCACGCCGGTGGCGTGGTCGTGCCGCTCGAACCGCTCGTAGAAGGTGCTCACGCGCGAACCCTCCGCCGCGCCGCCGCGGCCCGGACGCCGTCCACGATCTCCCGCTGCGAGGGGAGCACCCCGCCCATGCGCCGGACGTGGCGGATGTCGATCCCCTGGCACTCGCCGGCGTGGGAGAGGGCCAGCCGCAGCTCGTCCTCCAGCTGCCCCTCGCTGGCCTCCACCACCACGATCCGCTTCACGTGCTCCAGCACCGGGAGCAGCTTCTTCACCGGGAAGGGCCAGAGCGTCTGGGGCCGGAACAGGCCGGCGTGGATCCCCTCGTCGCGCAGGGCCCGCACCGCCCCCTTGGCCATGCGCGCCGGCGTGTTGCAGGCCACCAGCAGCACCTCGGCGTCGTCGCAGCGGTAGAGGTCGGCCCGCTGCTCGGCCTTGGTCATGCGCAGGTACTTGGCCTCCAGATGGCGGTTGTGCGCCTCCAGGTCGGGCTCGGAGAGGTGGATGGAGCTGATGAGGTTGCCGCGGTGGTCGCGGTCGCCGAAGGAGGCCCAGGCCGGCAGCCCGGGCCTCACCATGGCGGGCGGCAGCGAGACCTTGCCGGTCATCTGGCCCAGGTAGCCGTCGGCGGCGATGAAGACCGGGTTGCGGTACTTGAAGGTCAGCTCGAAGGCCAGCAGCGTGAAGTCGAGCATCTCCTGCGGCGTGGCCGGCGCCAGCACCACCGCGTGGGTGTTGCCGTGCCCCAGGCCGCGGCAGAGCAGCTTGATGTCCGACTGCTCGGGGGCGATGTTGCCGAGCCCCGGGCCGCCGCGCATCACGTCCACGATGACGCCGGGCACCTCGGCGCCGATGAGGTAGCTCACCCCCTCCAGCATCAGGCTGAAGCCGGGGGAGGAGGTGAAGGTCATGCAGGGCAGGCCGGCGCCGCCGCAGCCGTACATCATGTTGACCGCCGCCACCTCGCTGACCGCCTGCACGAAGTGGCCGCCGAGCTGCGGCAGGAGCCGCGCCATCAGCTCCGCCCCCTCGGTGGAGGGCGTGATGGGGTAGCCGAAGAAGTGGCGGCAGCCGGCCAGCAGGGCGCCGATGGCCGAGGCGTGCGCGCCCTTGAGGATGAGCGGCTTCCCTTCCGGCAGCGCCACCCGCTCGGCCGGCCGGTCGACCGGGGCGGGCCGCGGCGCGGGCGGCCCGGGCGGCTGGCCGGAGCGCAGGCCGAAGGGCTCGGGGCAGGCGTCCACGCACAGCTCGCAGCCGTTGCAGGCGCGGGTGTCGAGAGCCACCGGCACCAGGCCGGTGAGCGGGTTGATCTCCTGCCCTGGGGCGAGGCACTGGTGCGGGCAGACGTCGATGCAGCGCCCACAGGCCTTGCACAGCTCGGGCTGGAGCACGGGCCTCGGACGGACCTCGGCGTTGGCCATGCGACCTCCTGAAGCGGTAGGTCGATTCTGGCAGAGCCCCGGGGGGAAGGCGAGGCGCGCCCCGGCGACGGCGCCGTGTCGGACAGCCGCCCACCCGGCGTCCAGCCGACGCCCCGGCCGAGGCCCCGCCGGTCACGCGCCCGGCGGATGCTTCGAGGTCCAACCGGGCGCCTTCGCGGCGGGCCAGTCGGCCTCGCGCACCAGGCCGCGCCGCAGCGCGGCGAGGGGGTAGCGGGTGCCGCGCCAGACCACCGCGCCGCGCAGCGTGGCGGCCAGGGCGCTGCCGGCGATGACCGCGGCGAGGGTGAGGGCCATGGCCGGCCAGAGCAGCCCCTCCAGCCCCGAGCCGCCGGCCAGCCGCCGGGCCACCGCGCCGTGGATGGCGCAGGCCAGGAGCGCCGCCAGGCCCGCCAGCGCCGCTGCCCAGGGCGCCCCGAGCAGGAGGGCCAGGGCCAGGGTGGCGAGCGGCCCCGCGCCGAGGAGGGCCACCAGCAGCGCCGCGCCCGCCGCCACGCCGGGCCGGAAGTCGCAGGCGGCGAAGGCGTTCTTCACCAGGCCGAGGACGGTGCGCAGGAAGCCGTGCTGCCAGCGGACCGACACCAGGGGGCCGGCCGCCACCATGCCCTGGGGCACGCCGCTGCGCCGCAGCACCAGCCCCAGCTTCACGTCGTCCACCACCTCCATGGCCAGGCGCCGGTGGCCGCCCACCGCCAGCCAGGCGTCGCGCCGCACCAGGTTGAAGGCCCCCACGCCGGCGAAGGCGCGGGTGCCGGCGCGGGGCAGGTCGTGGACGCGGAAGGCCAGGGCGCCGAATGCGGCGAAGCAGGCCACGAAGGCCCGCTCCAGCAGCTCCGGCGCCACGAAGCGCGGCGCCGCCGCCAGGTGCCCCAGGCCGCGGGCGCGGGCGAAGGCCAGGGCCCGGCGCAGCGCGTCCGGGGCGAAGACCACGTCGCCGTCGGTGAACAGGAGCCACTCGCCGCAGGCCCGCTCGCCGCCCGACTGCAGCGCGTGGTTCTTGCCGAGCCAGCCCGGCGGCAGCGCCGCCACGTGGACCACCGCGAGGCGGGGGTCGCCGGCGGCCAGCGCGTCGAGGATGGCGCCGGTGCCGTCGTCGGAGCGGTCGTCCACCGCCACCACCTCCAGGTCGGGCAGGTCGAGGGCCAGCAGGGAGCGGACGGCCGCCTCCACGCCGCGGGCCTCGTTGCGGCAGGGCACGACGACCGAGACGGGGGGTGGACGGGGGTCGGGGGCCACGTCCGGGAGGCGGATCAGCACCCGATCGGTCCAAAGGGCCATCCCGAGGAACCAGATCCATGCACCCGCAAGGGTGAGCCCGAGAAGGAAAAGACTCATGCAATTCAAACGTTACACTGAGAAGCCCCCACCGGGGGTGCCCGTCTGTCCCGTGAATTGGGTAGGGGTATGTGGCCGGTTGCGATCGTGTGAGGTCCGAGGAATTGGAATGGGTGCCAAGCTCCTGAAAGAGACCGAGGCCGAGCTCGAGACCGACCAGCGTGAGCTGGGGCAGGTGCTCGAGTTCATGCGTGCCCTCTGGGCAGTGGACCACGAGCTGCAGTCGTCGTCGAAGCGGATGGAGGCCTCCTCCGGGGTCACCGGTCCGCAGCGGCTCGTGATCCGGATCGTCGGACGGTTCCCGGGCATCTCCGCCGGGAAGGTCTCCGAGATCCTCCACCTCCACCCGAGCACGCTCACCGGCGTGCTCAAGCGGCTCGAGGCCCACGGCCTCGTCGAGCGCAAGGCCGACCCGGCCGACGCCCGGCGGGCGTTGCTGGCCCTGACCGCCCGCGGCCGCGCGGTGGACGCCGTGCGCGGCGGCACGGTGGAGGCCGCGGTGCGCCGCGCCCTCGGGAAGCTGCCGGCCAAGTCGGTCACGGCGGCCCACGAGGTGCTGGACGCGCTGGCCGCGGAACTCGCCAAGACCGTCTAGCTGGGTCCGGTCGCCGGCTCACCCGCACGGCCCGCCGGATGGCGGGCCGGCGGGCGCGCTGCTACTCTCCCCGCACCGTGCGGGTCCTCCTCTCCAACGACGACGGCGTCCACGCCGCGGGGCTGAAGGCGCTGGCCGCCGCCTTCGAGAGCGACGAGGTCTGGGTCTGCGCCCCCGACCGCGAGCAGTCGGCCTCCTCGCACGCCATCTCGCTCCACCGGCCCCTGCGCCTCCACGAGGTGGCGCCGCGTTGGTACTGCGTGGACGGCACGCCCACCGACGCGGTCTACGTGGGGCTCAACCTGGTGCTGAAGGGGCGCTGGCCCGACGTGGTGGTCTCCGGCGTCAACCACGGCCCCAACCTCGGCAACGACGTCCACTACTCGGGCACGGTGGCGGCGGCCATGGAGGGGGCGCTGCTCGGCGTGCCGGCGGTGGCGGTCTCGCTGGCCCACCCGCCGCCCCACGACTTCGCCGTGGCGGCCCGCTTCGCCGCCGACCTGGCCCGGGCGCTGGTGGCCTCGCGCCCGGCCGCCCCGGTGCTCCTCAACGTCAACGTCCCCCCGGGCCCGGTGCGCGGGTGGCGGCCGGTGCGCCTCGGCCGGCGCACCTACGGCAACGAGGTGGTGGAGAAGACCGACCCGCGCGGCCGGAAGTACTACTGGATCGGCGGGGAGGGCGGGGCCACCAACGAGGACATCCCCGGCTCCGACTGCAACTGCGTGCTCCGTGAGGGGCTGGTCTCGGTGACGCCCCTCGATCTCGACGCCACCCACGACGGCGCGCTGGGCGCCCTGGCGGCGCTCTCCGTCCCGGGCATCCCCCGGGAGCCCGGGCCGTGACCCTCCGGGCGGCGCGGGTCGCCGCCGCGCTCCTGCCGCTCGCCGCGGCCGCGCTGGCCGGGTGTCCGGCGCCGCGCCAGGTGATCCGCCCCCCGCCGCCGCGCCCCATCGTCGGCACCGGCGAGGGGCGCCCGCCGCCCGCCTCGGCCGCCCGGCCCCAGCGTCCGCTCCCGGTGCCGCTGGCGGCGTCCGAGTACCACGAGGAGCCGGAGGTGGTGGGCGTGGTCCACACCGTGCGGCGCGGCGAGACCGTCTACCGCATCGCCCGCGCCTACGGCGTCGATCCGGCCGACCTCCTGGAGGTGAACGGCATCGCCGATCCGCGCCAGGTGGCCACCGGCTCCGAGCTCTTCGTGCCCGGCGCCAGCCGCGTGGTGGACCTGGAGGAGGTGACCGGCGGCGCGCCGCCGGCGCACCCGGCCGCGCCGGCCGGCCGCCCCGGGCCGGCCCACGGCGGGCCGCAGGGCGCCCAGCGGCCCGCCGCCCCGGCCCCCGGCGCCACGCCGCCCGCCGCGTCCGCGGCGCCGGTCCCCTCCGGCCCCTCGGGCCCGGCCCCCGCCGCCCGCGAGGGGAAGCTGGCCTGGCCGCTCAAGGGCGTCCTCTACGGCCGCTACGGCGTCCGCTCCGGCCGCCGCCACGACGGCATCGACCTGGCCGCGCCGGAGGGCTCCGTCATCGGCGCCGCCGGCGCCGGCGCCGTGATCTTCGCCGGAGAGCAGTCGGGCTACGGCTCCATCGTCATCCTGCGCCACGACGACGGCCTGGTGACCCTCTACGCCCACTGCAGCGCCGTGCTGGTGGAGGAGGGCGCCCGGGTCAAGCGCGGCCAGCCCATCGCCAGGGTGGGCCAGACCGGCCGGACCTCCGGGCCCCACCTGCACTTCGAGGTGCGCGAGGGGACCAGGCCGAGGAACCCGCTGCTGTTCCTGCCGTGATAAAGGATCGCCCCATGCTCGACGCCGTCAGCGCCGCCATCCGCGACGTCCCCGACTTCCCCAAGCCGGGCATCGTCTTCAAGGACATCACGCCCATCCTCTCGGACGGGAAGCACTTCCGCACCGTCATCGACGCCCTGGTGGCGCGCTGGAAGGGCGAGCGCATCGACAAGGTGACCGGCATCGAGTCGCGCGGCTTCGTCTTCGCGGCGCCGCTGGCCTACGCCCTCGGGGCCGGCCTCACCATCGTGCGCAAGCCGGGCAAGCTCCCCTGGCGCACCATGCGCGAGGCCTACGCGCTGGAGTACGGCGAGAACGTGCTGGAGATGCACGAGGACGCCTTCCGCCCCGGCGAGCGGGTGCTGGTGGTGGACGACGTGCTGGCCACCGGCGGCACCGCCGAGGCGGTCGGCCGCCTGGTGGCGCGCCAGAAGGCCACCCTGGTCAGCTACTCCTTCGTGGTCGAGCTGGGCTTCCTCGGCGGCGGCGCGCGCCTCGGGCCGGAGAAGGTGCACGCGCTGCTGAAGTACTGAGCCCTACATCACCAGGCCGCCGTCCACGTCCACGCAGCGGCCGTCGAAGTAGTCGCACTCGATGACGAAGCGGACGGCGCGCCAGATGTCCTCGGGCTCGCCGATGCGCCCCACCGGCACCGCGGCCACCAGGGCCTCGCGCGCCTTCTGGTTCATCCCCTTGGTCATGGGCGTCTCGATCATGCCGGGCGCCACCGCGCCGACGCGCACGCCGAAGGGGGCGAACTCGCGCGCCCAGGTCACGGTGTTGGCGGCCAGCGAGGCCTTGGCGGCCACGTAGTTGGACTGGCCGCGGTTGCCGTGGCGGGCCACCGACGAGATGTTGACCACCACGCCGGGCCGGGCGCCGGCGCGGGCCATCCAGGCCACCACCTCGCGGGCCATCAGCGTGGCGCCGGTGAGGTTGACGCCGATGACGGCGTCCCAGTCCGCCTTGGGGAGGGTGGTGACGGCCCCGGTGGTGCGGTCCCGCCTCACCAGCAGGCCGTCGCGGATGATGCCGGCGTTGTTGACCAGCGCGTTGAGGCCGCCCAGCCGGTCGGCGGCCCAGGCCACGAAGGCCGCCACGTCGGCCTCGTCGGCCACGTCGAGGCGGCGCCGCTCGATGCCGGCGGGGAGCGCCGCCAGGCCGGCCTCGTCCACGTCGCCGGCGGCCACCCGGGCGCCGGCCTCCAGCAGCCGGGTGGCGAAGTGGGCACCCATCCCCCGGGCCCCGCCGGTCACGATCACCTTGAGGTCCTTCAGCTCCATGGCGCTCCTCCTGGGGCCGGGCTTTGACTTCCTCCGCCGGCCCGGCTACCCATAGCTGAAACATGAATCAGGATTCAACTCCAGCCCCCGCCCAGGCCCCCGCCACCGCCCGCGGCCAGCGCACCCGCCAGAAGCTGGTCGAGGCCGCCGAGGTGGTCTTCGGCGAGAAGGGCTTCGAGCGGGCCTCCATCGCCGACATCACCCGGCAGGCCGGCGTGGCGCTGGGGACCTTCTACGTCTACTTCGCCGACAAGCAGGCGCTGCTGGTCGAGGTGGTGGACGGCCTGGCGGCCCGCCTCAAGGCCGAGCTGGCCGGCGCCATCGGCGGGCGCGGGGACCGGCTGGAGGTCGAGCGGCGGGGGCTCAAGGCCTTCTTCGCCTTCACCGCCCGCCACCGCCAGCTCTACCGCGTGGTGCGGCAGTGCGAGTTCGTCGACGAGGCCTGCTTCCGCCGCTACTACCGCGGCTTCGCGGAGCCCTACGCCCGGGCCCTGGCCCGGGCCCAGGCCGCCGGCGAGGTGCGCCGCCTCGACCCCGAGGCGGTGGCCTACGCGCTGATGGGCGTCGCCGACTTCCTGGGCATGCGCTACGTGCTCTGGGGGCGCGGCAAGGGGCAGGCGGCGGCGCTCGACGCCGCCGTGGAGTTCATCCGCGCCGGCCTGGCGGCCCCCGGGGCCCCGGCCGCGCGCCCGCGCCGCGCGCCGCGGCGGAGGTCGCCATGAGGCGGGCCCGCATCCTCGCCACCGGCCGCTACGTGCCGGAGCGCGTCGTCACCAACGCCGACCTGGAGGCCCGCCTGGGCCAGCCGGTCGACGCCTGGCTCCGGGAGAACGTGGGCATCCGCCAGCGCCACGTCATGGCCGAGGGCGAGGTGACCTCCGACCTCGCGGTGGCCGCCGCCCGCGACGCCCTGGCCCGCGCCGGCCTGGCGCCGGCCGACCTGGACCTGATCATCGTGGCCACCGACACCCCGGACCAGCCCAGCCCGGCCACCGCCACGGTGGTGCAGCACAAGCTGGGCGCCCGGGGCGCCGGCACCTACGACCTCAACTGCGCCTGCGCCGGCTTCGTCACCGCCGTGGACGTGGCCGCCAAGACCATCGCCGCCGACGACGCCTACCGCCACGTGCTGGTGGTGGGCGCCTACGGCATGACCCGCCACGTCGACTGGACCGACAAGAAGACCTGCACGCTCTTCGCCGACGGCGCCGGCGCGGTGATCCTGGGGGCCGGCGAGGCGCCCGGCTTCCTGGGGGCCAAGCTGGAGGCCCACGGCGAGTACCACGACGCGCTGGGCATCTACGGCGGCGGCACGCTCCACCCGGCCACGCCGGCCTTCGTGGCCGAGGCCGGCCAGCCGGTGGTGCGCTTCGTCCGCAAGTTCCCCGCCACCTTCAACACCGAGCGCTGGCCGGCGCTGCTCCGGGCGGTGGCCGGCCGCGCCGGGGTCTCCCTGGACGAGGTGGGGCTCTTCGTCTTCACGCAGCTCAACCTGCGCACCATCGAGGCCACCATGGCGGCCATGGGCCAGCCCATGTCGCGCACCCACTGGACCATGGACAAGTGGGGCTACACCGGCTCGGCCTGCATCCCCATGACGCTCGACGACGCGGTGCGGGACGGCCGGGTCCACCCCGGCCAGCTGGTGGCGCTCTGCGCCAGCGGCGGCGGCCTCGCCATGGCGGCGGCGCTCTTCCGCTGGACGGCCTGAGGGCGGGGGGAGGGGGCGTGCACTTCGGCGACTGGACGGCGCGCGGCGCCCATTACTGGCCCGACCGGGTGGCGGTGGTCGACGTGGCCAAGGGCCCGGCCGGCCGCCTCACCTACGCGGCGCTGGAGGACCGGGCGGCCCGGCTGGCCGGCTGGCTCCGCGGCCGCGGGGTGGGGCCGGGCGACCGGGTGGGCCTGCTGGCCCACAACGGCGTGGAGGTGCTGGACGCCCTCTTCGCCTGCGCGCGCCTGGGCGCCGTGGCGGTCCCCTACAACTGGCGGCTGGCCGCCGCCGAGCTGGCCGACGCCCTGCGCCGCACCACCCCGGCCGCGCTGATCACCTCCGGCGAGCTGGCGCCGCTCCTCGCCGCCGCCGGCGCCGAGGCCGGCCTGCCGCCCCACCTGCTCCACCTGGAGGCGCCGGGCCTGCCCGGCTCGGTCCCGTACCAGGAGGCCCTGGCCGCCGCGCCGGTGGCGGCCGCCGAGGCGGCCCGCCGCCCCTGGCGCGAGGAGGACGTGCTCTGCCTCCTCTTCACCGGCGGCACCACCGGCCTCCCCAAGGCGGCCCGGGTCACCTACCGGCAGGTGGCCTGGAACAGCTTCACCACGCTCATCCACGAGCTCCGCCCCGGCGACGTCACCATCACCCACACGCCCATGTTCCACACCGGCGGGCTCTTCGTGTACACGCTGCCGCTGCTCCTGGTGGGCGGCACGGTGGTGATCATGCGCCGCTGGGACGCCGCCCAGGCGCTGCGCCTGCTGGTGGAGGAGCGGGTCACCGCCTTCTTCGCCGTGCCCACCCAGTACCAGCAGCTCCTCGAGGCCCCCGGCTTCGCCGCCGCCGATCTCTCCGGCCTGCGCTTCCTCACCTCGGGCGGCGCCTCGCTGCCGGTGCCGCTGCGCGACGCCTGGCAGGCGCAGAAGGGCGTCCCCTTCAAGCAGGGCTTCGGCATGACCGAGTTCGGCCCCGGCGTCTTCTCCATGGACCCGCGCGACGCCGCCCGCAAGGCCGGCACGGTGGGGCGCGCCAACCAGTTCGTGGAGGCGCGGCTGGTGGGCGAGGACGGCGCCGACGTGCCGGACGGCGAGGTCGGCGAGCTCTGGCTGCGCGGGCCGGCCTGCTGCGGCGGCTACTGGGACGGCCCGGACGCGGTCCTCCCCGCCACCGACGGCGAGGGCTGGCTCCACACCGGCGACCTGGCGCGGCGCGACGAGGAGGGCTTCTTCTCCATCGCCGGGCGCCGCAAGGACATGTTCATCTCCGGCGGCGAGAACGTCTACCCGCTGGAGATCGAGGTGGCGCTGCTGGCCCACCCGGCGGTGGCCCTGGCCTCGGTGGTGGGCGTGCCGGACGCGCGCTGGGGCGAGGCAGGCCACGCCTTCGTGGTGCTGCAGCCGGGCGCCGCGGTGGCCCCCGAGGCGCTCCTCGAGCACCTGCGCGGGCGGCTGGCCCGCTACAAGCTGCCCAGGGTGGTGACGCGGCTGGAGGCCATGCCGCTCTCGCCGGCGGGCAAGATCCTCAAGACCGAGCTCAGGAAGCTGGCCGCGGCCGGCGCCGGGGGGACGCCGTGAGCGCGAACGTGGCCTGGTGGCGGGAGCCGACCCGCCCGCAGTGGATCTCCTTCCTGGCCGCCTGGTCCGGCTGGGTGCTGGACGGCTTCGACTTCACCATCTTCCTGCTGGCCATGCCGGCCATCGCGGCGGAGTTCGGCGTCACCTGGGTGGCCACCGCCGGCAGCATCACCCTCACGCTGCTCTTCCGCCTGGCCGGCGGCGTGGCGGCCGGGTGGGCCGCCGACCGCTGGGGGCGGAAGCTCCCCCTCATGATCTCCATCGTCTGGTTCGCGCTCTGCGACGGCGCGGTGGCCTTCGCCCCGACCTTCGGCTGGGTGCTGGTCTTCCGCACCCTCTTCGGCTTCGGCATGGGGGCGGAGTGGACCAGCGGCGCCACCCTGGCGATGGAGAACTGGCCGAAGCGGAGCCGCGGCATCGCCTCGGGCGTCCTGCAGGGGAGCTGGGCCATCGGCTACATCCTGGCCGCGCTGGCCTCGGCGGCCATCGTGCCGGCCTGGGGCTGGCGGGCGCTCTTCGTGGTGGCGGCGCTGCCGGCGCTGCTGGTGCTCCCCATCCGCATCTGGGTGCCGGAGAGCCCGGACTGGAAGGCGGCCCGCGACGCCGCCCCCCGCACCAGCCCGCGCGACCTGCTGGTGCCCGGCGTCCTGGGGCGGCTGGTCTGGGCCAGCCTGCTCTGGGCCGCCAGCTTCGGCATCTACTACGGCCTGACCGGCCTCTGGCCGGCCCTCCTCACCACCGAGCTGCACTTCGCCCCCCGCGACGTGGCCGGCCAGGTGATCCTCTTCAACCTGGGGATGATGGCCGGCGCCATCGCCTGGGGCGCGCTGGCCGCCCGGAAGGGCGTGGTCCCGGCGCTGGTGGTGCCCATCGCGGCGCTGCTGCCGGCCCTGCCGCTCTACGTGGGGGCGGTCCCCGGGGTCCTGTGGGCCGGGGCGCTGCTGGCCGGCGCCACCGGGGCCGGCATCTCCGGCGTGACGCCGCTGCTCCTCACCTCGCTCTTCGAGCCGGCGGTGCGGGCCCGCGCCGTCGGCATCGTCTACCACGTGGGGGCGCTGCTGGCGGCCGGCACGCCCACCCTGGTGGCGGCCCTCTCCGCCGGCGGCGCGCGCCCGCTCTCCCTCTCCATCGGCCTGGTGGTGGCCGCCTCCTCGGCGCTCACCCTGGCCATCCTCTTCCTCCGGCCGCGCGGCGTCCTGGCCGGCGCCGCCGCCACGCCCTCCGCAGCCCCGCAGCACCACTGACCCCGCAGCCCGCAGCGCCACCCTCGAAGGAGCCCACCGTGAAGAAGACCCTCGCCACCGCCCTGGCCGCCGCCCTCCTCGCCGCCTGCGGCGGCAGCTCGTCCGACTCGACGCCCACCCTGACCTCGGCCTCGGCCATCTCCACCTACCTGGACGGCAAGACCTGGGTGATGACCGGCGACGACCTGGCCCCCTTCCCGCTCGGCTACAACCCGAACATGAACCTCGGGGCGGCCACCCAGTGCATCAAGCGGACGCAGCTGGCCATCTCGGCCGGCACCTGGAACGTCACCACCCAGCTCGGCACGCTCAACGGCGCGCCCGCCGTCCTCGACGTGGGCACCTGCGACCACACCCTGCAGGCCGGCAGCGATCTCGCCTTCCCCTCCACCAACGTCCTCGTCGAGAACGTGCAGGGCAACGGCGAGTGCTTCGACGTGACCATCACCTACACCGGCTTCACGCAGGAGGGGCGCGGCCGCTTCTCCGCCGACGGCCGCACCATGGACCTGCAGCTCTACTTCGCCACCCAGGCCACCGGCCACCGCTGCGCCGACGGCGCGGTGGGGGGCGCGGTCACGTTCAAGGGCACGGCCAACTACGCCTTCGACTCGGTCCAGACCTACCGGCTCCAGTAGCGCGCCGCAGCCCGGGCCGGCGCCAGCGCGCCGGCCCGGGCCCCTCCGCCACCCGCCCCGCCGCGACACCTGGAGGCACCGCATGACCGCCCGCCGCCGCGCCCTGCCCACCGCCGCCGCCCTGGCGGTCCTCGCGACCCTCGCCCCGCTCGCCGCGGCGGCCCAGACGCCCACCGTGCCCGGGCTCTGGTACCCGGACTGGTACGACGCCAGCGCCCGCCCCGCGGAGCCGCTGCCGCCCCAGCTCCGCCTCATCAGCTACTTCTTCACCCGGGCCACCTTCACCAACGCCCTGGGCGACCCCTCCGGCCTGCGCGGCGTCTCCCTCGGGCCCATCGGCATCCCGGTGGCCGGCAGCGCCGTCTACACCGGCCGCACCGGCCCCGCCGCCTGGGTGGAGCAGCGCTGGATCCCGGTCATCGAGTACGCCCCGCACTTCGTCTCGGGCCACGCGGCGCTGCGCGCCCAGTTCGAGATCGACTACGTCTGGGGGCGCGCCGCCAACACCGTCCAGCCCAACGAGGGCGGCGGCTTCAACGCCGACCAGGTCAACCTCCAGACCAAGAACGTCAACGTCGCCCTCTACCCGACCCGCGATCCCGACGACCTGGCCATCGTCATCGGCACCCAGTCGCTCTACGACAACCCCCTCGACCCGACGCGCAGCTCCCTCTTCGACATCACCCGCACCGGCTACAAGCTGGCCTTCGCCGGCTCCGACGCCACCGGCGTGCAGGCCTTCTCCTCCCGCGGCGGGCGGAGCCGCCTGGGCTGGTTCCCGCTCAACGGCACCCAGCCGGACAAGGCGACGAAGAACGACCCGCGCCTGGCCTTCACCTGGATCGCCCTGGCCGACCACGCCCGCGAGCTGGCGCCCGGCACCTGGCTCGGCGCCTCGCTCTGGTACCTCCGCGACGACACCAAGGGGAACGCCTTCGCCTACGAGGGGCTGGTGCGCGCCGGCCCGGGCTCGGGCGGGCTCGCCTCGTTCACCGGCACCCAGCCCTTCAACGTCGAGGAGGCGTCCGGCTGGGTCGCCTGGGCCGGCCTGAACGGCCACCACAACGTGGACTTCAAGGCGGGGCGCTGGGGCGGCTCGGCCTTCGCCATGTTCAACGCCGGTCGCTACCGCAGCCACAAGGCCGGGACCCTGCTCAACCCCCACGTCGACGTGCGCGGCCTGGCGGCCGACGCGGAGCTGCTCTGGAACCACGGCCGCACCGCCAACGACGTGGCCACGCTGGAGGCGGTCTACGCCTCGGGCGACGGCAACCCCACCGACGGGACCTACTCCGGCCCCTTCACGCTCAACTACTACGGCCTCCCCGGCGCGGTCTGGTTCAACCACCGCATGCTGCTCCTCTTCCCTTTCACCAGCACGGTGGGCAACTACACCGGCGCCGCCACCGACCTCTCCAACCAGGGCTACGGGCTGCAGGCGCTCCTCGCCACCGCCGCCTGGGACCTGGTGCCCAACCTGCTCAACGTGAAGGTCGGCCTGGGCCACGCCCGCAGCGGCGCCGCCCCCGCGCCCTTCCCGGGCAGCGCCACGGGGCGCGGCCGCACCCTCGGCACCGAGGTGAACGCCGAGCTCAAGTGGACGGTGCGCCACCTCATGACCGTCGGCCTGCACGCCGGGTACCTGGTGCGGGGCGACTGGTTCGACGGCGAGACCTCCACCGTCACCGAGGACCCCTACGCCGCCTTCACCACCTTCACCTGGTACGCCTTCTAGGGAGCCGGCCATGACCGCCCACCGCCCCCTGCTGCTCGCCCTCGCCCTCGCCGCCGCGGCCACCGGCTGCGTCCCCCGCCACGCCGCCAGGGGGCCGCTGGCCTTCGAGGACCTCCCCTACGCCGGCCCGGCCGGCACCGCCTGGCCGGCGGCCACGATGGAGCTCTCCGCCACCGCCCGGGCCTACGGCATGGCCCGCGCGCCCCGCGTCGCCTACGTGGAGCTGAACAAGGGCGGGCCGAAGGGCTCGATCGTCCTGGTCCACGGCCTGGGGAGCTACCTCAAGTTCTGGTGGTACCAGCTCGACGCGCTGGCGGCCGACGGCTGGCACGTGGTGGCCCTCGACCTGCCGGGCTACGGCAAGTCGGAGAAGCCCGCCTCCTTCCCGTACACCATGGAGGCCATGGCCGACGCGGCCCGCGAGGTGGCCGCCGCCGCCGGGGCGGTGCGGCCGGTGGTGGTGGGACACTCCATGGGCGGGCAGGCGGCGCTCTCGTGGGCCATCCGCTGGCCGGAGGAGGTGCGGGCGCTGGTGCTCACCGCGCCGGCCGGCTTCGAGACCTTCTCGCCGCGGGAGCAGGCCTGGTTCGAGGCGGTCTTCACCAGCGCGCTGGTGAAGAAGGCCCCCGAGTACGCCATCTGGGGCTCGGTGGCGCAGGCCAACTTCCAGCGCTTCCGCCCGGAGCTGGGCTGGCTGGTGGAGGAGCGGGTGCGGCTGGCCGGGGCGCCCGGCTTCGACGCCTACGCCCATGCCCAGGTCAGGAGCGTGCAGGCCCTCTCCCGGAACGACTTCGTGCGGCAGAGCCTGGGGCAGGTGAGGGCGCCCACGCTGGTGGTCTTCGGCGAGGAGGACCGGCTCATCCCCAACCCCTTCATGCACGCCGGCCGGGCGCGCGACGTGATGGAGGCGGGCGCGCGCGCCATCCCGGGGGCGCGCGCGGTGGGGCTGGCGGGCTGCGGCCACTCGGTGCAGCTCGACTGCCCGGCGGAGTGGGCCGGCGCGGTGACGCCCTTCCTGGCGTCGCTCCCGCGCTGAGGGGAGGCGCGCCGCCCCACGCCGGGGGCGCGCCGCGACATTCCAGGGGAATCCGGGGCGGCGCGGGGGCGCACCGTCCCGGTGACGGCCCGATGACGTGGGCCGCGTAGGCTCCCCTCCGTGCCCGCCACCTGCCACCGCGACGCGCTCCCGGCGACCATCCCCGGCGCCGACGCCCCCGGCGTCGTGGCGGGGCCGGCCCTCCTCGACGCCCTCTCGCGCGGCGAGGCGCCGCCCGCCGGCGCGGAGGTGGTGGTGGTGCTCTGCGGCGGCGAGGCTGGCCTGGCCTGCGCCCGCGCCCTGCGGCAGCGCGGCCTGGCGGTGACGGTGGTCTGCCGCCGCGCCCCCGAGTCGCCGCCGGCCTGCGCCGAGGCGCTGGCGGCGGCGCAGCGCGAGGGGATCGCGGTGGAGGCCTGCGCCGAGCCGGCCGAGGTGATCCGGCGAGGCGGCAAGGTGCGCTGGCTGCGCCTCACCCGCGCCGGCCCGCCGGGCCCGTCGGCGATCCCGGCCATCCCGGCGGCCAACGACTTCGTCCTGCCCGCCGACCTGGTGGTGCTGGGCGGCGACGGGACCTGAGCCCGCCGCGCCGCGCTACCCGCCGATCCCGATGATCCGGTAGGCCCAGCGGAAGGTCTCGGCCGAGACCCCGGTCTGCCAGAAGCCGGTGGCCGCGGCCACCGCCCAGGCGGCCAGGAGCCCGCCCACCACCAGCGCCGGCAGCAGCCAGGGCGAGAGCCCGGCCGCGCCCTTCCGCGTCACCGAGAGGCAGTCGGGGGAGGTGCAGGCGGCCACGCAGGAGAGGCAGCCGGTGCACTCGGTGGAGAGCACCCGCAGCTTGGTGTGGACCTGGATCTCCGCCGGGCAGGCGCGGGTGCAGGCGCGGCAGTCGTGGCAGGCCTCGGGATCGCGCCGCACCGAGAGCGGCGAGAGGAGGCTGGCCACGCCCAGCAGGGCGCCGTAGGGGCAGAGCCAGCGGCACCAGAGGTGCTTCACCAGCAGCGAGCCGGCCACGAGCCCGCCCAGCACCGCCAGGAAGGTGGCGGAGGGCGAGCGGAAGAGCTCCAGCATCTTGGCGTCGGCCGCCAGGTTGTAGGGGCCGCGCACGAACTGGGTCACCGCGGCGGCCGGCATGGAGGAGAAGACCGTCAGCACGAAGAAGGCCAGGAGCAGGTACTTGAGGCCGGAGAGGGGCCAGTCGAGCCAGCGCGGCACGGCCGGCCAGCGCCGGCGCCAGAGGGTCCGCCGGCCCACCCACTCGACGGCGCGCGAGAGCGTCCCCACCGGGCAGACCCAGGAGCAGAAGCCCTTGCGCGCCAGCAGCGAGACGCCCAGGGCCGCCAGCAGGATCACCAGGCCGGCCGGGTGGACCTCGTCCCACTGGCCGGTGGCGAGCCAGCGGCGCAGGCCGAGGAGCGCGGCGATGGGGAGGAAGGCCTCCACCGCCGGGGGCCGCGCGGCGGTGATGGGGCCGTCGCCGGCCACCTGGTCGGCGAAGCGGGCGAACTGCCAGCCGACCAGCAGCAGGAAGGCGAGGTAGGCGCCCTGCACCGCGGCGCGGACGCGCGGCAGGGCGCGCCACGGGTTGCGCCAGCGGGCGGCGGCGACCTGCGAGGGGGACGGGGAGGGCGGCGCCGCGGCGGGCGCGGCGGCGGGTGCAGCGGCTTCGGGCATGGCGGGCGCACCCTAGCGCGCCGGCCGCCGGCGCACCAACCGACAGGGCGTCGCGGGGCGGTCGCCGCGTGAACGTCCGTTTCGCCGGCGGGCCGGATGGGCGAGAATGGCCGGGTGCGCCTCACCATCCGCCTGAAGCTCATCGCCCCCCTCGTCACCGGGCTGGTGCTCATCGCCGTGGCCACCGCGGTGCTCATGCGCTTCGTCCACCAGATGGCGGTGGAGCAGGCGGCCCAGCACGAGGTGGAGCAGGCCCAGTCGGCGCTGCGGGCCCAGGAGGCGGCGGAGATCGACCGGCTCTCCTCGCTCCTCGACGCCCTGGCCTCCGACGACTCGCTGGCGGCGGCGCTGGAGCGGCGCGACCGGGCGGCGCTGCTGGCCGAGGCCGGGCCGCTCCTGGCGCGCCTGCGCGAGGCCCACGGCGTCACCCACTGGTACTTCCACGATCCCGACCCGGCGCGCGGCGTGCTCCTGCGGGTGCACCGGCCGGACCTCAGCGGCGACGTGGTGCGGCGCGAGACCTTCCTGCGCGCCGTCGAGACCGGCCGGGAGGCCTCGGGCCGGGAGTTCGGGCGCACCGCCTTCGCGGTGCGCGTGGTGCGCCCCTGGCACCGCGCCGGCAGGCTGGTGGGCTACCTGGAGCTGGGCACCGACGTGCACACCTTCCTGGGCCGGCTCAAGGCCGTCACCGGCGACGACTACGGCATGCTCCTCGACAAGCGGGAGCTGGAGCCGGCCGCCTGGGCCGCCATGACCGGCCACCCGGAGCGCTGGGACACGCGGCCGGAGCTGCTGGCCATCAGCACCACCAGCGGCGACGAGCGCATGTTCGGCGCGCTGGGCCGGGTGGAGGAGCTGGCGCCGTCGCCGCGGCTGCTCGACCGGACGCAGGAGGGCGGGCGCACCCTGACCCGCGGCAGCTTCCCGCTGCGGGGGAGCGGCGGCGAGGTCATCGGTGCGGTGCTGGTGGTGCACGACATCACCGCGCTCCTCACCGGCGTGGACGAGCTGCGGGTGCGGGTGGTGGTGCTGGTGGTGCTGCTGGCGGCGGCGCTGGCGGCGCTGGTGATCTTCCTGCTGGAGACGCTGGTCTTCGAGCGCATCCAGCGCATGAGCACCGCCCTGGAGCGGCTGCCGGAGCGCCTGGCGCGCGGGGAGTACCAGCCGCTGGAGGCCACCCCGCGCTCCGACGACGAGCTGGGGCGCTTCGAGGCCTTCCTCGACCGGGCCATCGCCTCCATCGGCTCCTTCGTGGCCGACGCGCGGCGCATCCCGACCGGGCGGCACCAGGCGCTGCGGCGGAACGACCGCCACGAGCCCTGATGGCCCGGGCCCGCCTCAGCGGCGGCGCCAGAGCTCCCAGGAGACCAGCCCCAGCGCCAGCCAGATCAGGCCGAAGGCGGCGGCGTGGGCGGGGGTGAAGCGCTCGCCGTAGAGGAGCACCGCCAGAAGGAACTGGATGGTGGGCGAGAGGTACTGGACGAAGCCCATGGTGGAGAGCGGCAGCCGCTGCACCCCCATGGCGAACCAGACCAGCGGGACGGCGGTGATGGCGCCGGCGCAGGCCAGCAGCGCCGACTGGCCCAGGGCCTGGCCGAAGACCCCGCTGCCGTCGGCGGCCCGCCAGGCCAGCACGCCCAGCGCCGCCGGGGCGAGCAGGGCGGTCTCGGCGAGGAGGCCGGCCATGGGGTCGAGGCCGGCGCGCTTCCGGGCCAGGCCGTAGAGGGCGAAGGTGACGGCCAGCGTCAGCGCCACCCAGGGGAGCGTGCCGAGCCGGATCACCAGCACCGCCACGCCCGCCGCCGCCAGCGCCACCGCCGCCACCCGGGCGCGGGAGAGCCGCTCGCCGAGCAGGGCCACGCCGAGGAGCACGTTGACGAGCGGGTTGACGTAGTACCCGAGGCTGGCCTCCAGCATGCGGCCCGAGGTGACGGCCCAGATGTAGGTGAGCCAGTTGGCGGCGATGAGCAGGGTGGAGGCGAGGAGCCACCCGGGCACGCGCCGCGCCTGGCCGAGGAGGCCGAGCCGCCCGCGCCACCAGAGGAGGCCGCCGAGGAGCAGCACCGACCAGGCGATGCGGTGGGAGAGGATCTCCAGCGGCGGCACCGGGCCGAGCGCCTTGAAGTAGATGGGCAGGACGCCCCAGGACAGGTAGGCCGCCAGGGCCGCGGTGAGGCCGCGGCGGCGCTCGTCGGGGGCGGGGGGCGCGATCGCGGCCGCGATCGAGGTCGGGGTCGAGGTCGAGGTCGGGGTCGCGATCGAGGTCGTATTCGGGCTCGGACTGGGGCTCGGGCTCGGGCTGGTGGTTCCAGGGTGGCTCAAGGGGGGCGCATCCTACTCCCCCGGCCCCCCACGCGCGACACGTCGCCACAGACCCCCCTCCGGCCCCGGCGGCGTTAGGATCCCCCCAGCAGGTGACCACCGCCGGAGGACACATGGCGCGCGCCGAATGGAAGCGGATCCTCTGCCCCATCGACTTCTCGGATGCCTCGCGGGCCGCTCTGGAGACGGCCGCGGACCTGGCGAAGCGCTTCGGCGCGTCGCTGACGCTGTTCCACGCCTACCCGGTGCCCGGCTACACCTTCCCGGACGGCTCCTTCGTGGCCTCCTCGAAGATGCTGGACGAGCTGGCCGAGCAGGCGCGCCGCCACCTCGAGGAGTGGAAGGGCATCGCCGCCTCGCTGGGCGTGCCGGCCGCCGAGGCCATCACCGCCGTGGGCGAGCCGGCCCACGAGATCGTCACCTGGTCGAAGGAGCACGCCGCCGACCTGGTGGTGCTCGGCACCCACGGCCGCACCGGCCTGACCCACGCGCTCATGGGCTCGGTGGCGGAGCGGGTGGTGCGCCGCGCCCCCTGCCCGGTGCTGACCGTCAGGCCGCCGAAGGCCTGACGGGCAGCGCGCCGCCGCCGGCGAGGAGCCGGTCGATGACCCGCCGGCGGTGGTCGAAGATGGTGCGGAGCTGGCGCCGGACGAGCACGGCGTGGGCCAGGTCGCCGAGCGGCCCGAGGGGCAACTCGTATTCCACCCGGTCGCGCATCAGCGTGCCGCCCGGCGCGTCCTCGAAGGTGTGGAGGTGGCGCCAGGACCGGTACGGGCCGGCGCGCTGCACGTCCACGAAGCGCACCCCCGGCTCGTGGACCTCGATGACCGTGGTCCAGGAGAAGGGGACGCCGAAGAGCGAGAGCCGGTAGTCGATGCGCGTCCCGGCCCGCACGGTGATGGGGTCGGGCGTGACGATGCGGAAGCGCAGGAAGGCGGGGGTGATGCGCTCGAGGTTGTGGGCGTCCTCGAAGAAGGCGAAGACCTCGGGGCGGGGGCGGGGGACGAGCTGCTCGCGCTCGAGGCGGTGGACGGTCATGGGAGGGCTCCGGGGATGGCGGCGGGCCGCGGGCCCCGTCCTCCTATCGCCCCCCGGGCCGGTCCGGAAGCGCCCCGGAGCGAAGGACCCGACGCCCCATACCCGTCTGGGTCGGCCCGTCGCGGTTGGCTTCCTGTAGGTTCGATCCCTATCTCAGTCATCCACTTCCTCCGCTGGGAGACACCATGGCCGACCTGTCGACGAACTACCTCGGGCTCAAGCTGCCCAGCCCCCTGGTGGTCGCCTCCTCGGCGCTGTCCAACCGGATCGAGAACCTCGAGGTCGCCGAAGGGCACGGGGCCGGCGCGGTGGTGCTGCGCTCGCTCTTCGAGGAGCAGATCGAGGCCGCCAACACGGCGCTGGAGGAGGCCGCGATGGCGCAGGCCGACTCCAACCCCGAGGCCCGCACCTACTTCCCGCCGCAGCGGGTGGGGCCCCACGAGTACATCTCGCTGGTGGAGCGGGCCAAGAAGGCCCTCGACATCCCGGTCATCGCCAGCCTGAACTGCTGCGCCCCGGGCAGCTGGACCGGCTACGCCAAGGAGATCGCCTCGGCCGGCGCCGACGCCCTGGAGGTCAACCTCTACGCGGTGGAGGCCGATCCCACGGTGAGCGGCGCTGAGATCGAGAAGCGCTACTTGGAGATCGTGGCCGGCATCCGCGACGCGGTGAAGATCCCCATCTCCGTGAAGCTCTCGCCCTACTTCACCTCGCTGGCCCACCTGGTGGTGCAGCTGGAGAAGGCCGGCGCCCAGGGCGTGGTGCTCTTCAACCGCTTCCTGCAGCCCGACATCTCGCTGGAGCGGCTGGCCCCACACAGCGTCATGACCCTCTCCCAGCCCGCCGAGGCGCTGCTGCCGCTCCGCTGGATCGGCCTGCTCCACGGGCGGGTCAAGGCGCACCTCTCCGCCTCCACCGGCGTCTACGACGCCCAGGGGGCCCTGAAGCAGATCCTGGCCGGCGCCCAGACGGTGCAGCTCGCCTCGGCCCTGGTGAAGAACGGCGTCCCGCACCTCGGCAAGGTGCTGGCCGGCATCGAGGAGTGGGTGGAGCGCCGGGGTCACGGCACGCTGGACGAGGTGCGCGGCACCCTGTCGCAGAAGGAGATCAACGACCCGGGCGCCTTCGAGCGGGCCCAGTACGTCCACCTGATCCTCTCGCAGAACATCTGAGCCGCCGCGCGGCGCCAGGGCCCGCCTTTCGCCTCTCCGCCCCCAACGGGGCCGGGAAGCGGGGCGGGCCTTGCGCTAGGTAGTGGCCACCGAGACCCGCTCAACCACGCTGAAAGGGAAGGGGAGGACACACCATGGCCAATCTCAAGGGCAGCAAGACCCACCAGAACCTCAAGGACGCCTTCGCGGGCGAGTCCCAGGCGAACCGCCGCTACCTGTACTTCGCCAAGGTCGCCGACGTGGAGGGCTACCCGGAGGTCGCGATGAACTTCCGCGAGACCGCCGAGGGCGAGACCGGCCACGCGCACGGCCACCTCGACTTCATGAAGTCGGTGGGCGATCCGGCCACCGGCCTGCCCCTGGGCGACACCGCCACCAACCTGAAGGCCTCCATCGCCGGCGAGACCCACGAGTACACCGACATGTACCCGGGCATGGCCAAGACGGCGCGCGACGAGGGCTTCGGCGAGATCGCCGACTGGTTCGAGACCCTGGCCAAGGCCGAGAAGAGCCACGCCGGGCGCTTCGACAAGATGCTGAAGACCATCTCGTAAGGGACGGCCTCTCCACCATCTCCATCGAAGACCGAAGAGCCCGGCGCCCCGAAGTGGGGACCGGGCTCTTTCGTCACCTACCGCCGGCGGCGCCGGCGGGGGACACTCGACCCATGTCCATCGACGGCAAGAACATCTCGTACAACCCGACGGCCGCCCTCTCCTACGACCCCTCCGACGAGGTCTACTGGAAGGCCGACGCCGTGCAGACCGAGGTCCACCGCGCCTTCGAGATCTGTCACGGCTGCCGGATGTGCTTCAAGTACTGCGACAGCTTCCCGCTGCTCTTCAAGGCCATCGACGACCGCCACGACGGCGACGTCACCAAGGTCACGCTCGACGAGACCCGGGCGGTGATGGACGCCTGCTTCCAGTGCAAGCTCTGCGAGGTGCAGTGCCCCTACACCCCGCGGGACCAGCACCCCTTCCAGCTCGACTTCCCCAAGCTGGTCCACCGCTGGCGCGGCGTGGACCGGCGCGGCAAGGGGAAGACGCTGCGCATGCGGGTCATGAACGATCCCGACGGCGCCGCCCGCCTGGCCCGCATGAGCTTCGGCACGGCCAACCTGATGAACCGGGTGAAGCCGTTCCGCGTGCTCCTCGAGAAGACGGTCGGGGTGCACCGCGACAAGCTCCTGCCCGACTTCGCCGCCGAGCCCTTCGACGACTGGGCGGAGAAGCAGGGCCACGTGAAGCCCGAGCCGGGCGGCGAGGTGGTGCTCTTCCAGACCTGCTTCGTGCAGCACAACGAGCCCGAGGTGGGGCAGGACGCCCTCTTCGTCCTCAAGCAGAACGGCGTCGACGCCCGGGTGGTGCGGGGGCTGCGCTGCTGCGGCATGCCGGCCTGGGAGCAGGGCGACCTCGACTCGCTGCGGGCCTGGGCCCGGCACGACCTGGATCTGCTGCTGCCCTTCGTGGAGAAGGGGGCCAAGGTCCTGGTCATCAACCCGACCTGCTCGATGATGATGCGGCGCGAGTGGCCGCACCTCCTCGACGGGCCGGACCGGGCGCGGGCCGAGCGGCTGGCCCCGGCGGTGATGGACTTCTCGGAGTACCTCTGGTCGATCCGCGAGGAGCCGCGCTTCAACACCGCCTTCAAGAGCGCCCCCCCCGGCGGCACCGTCGCCTACCACGCCCCCTGCCACCTGCGCGCGCAGGGGGTGGGCTTCAAGGGGCGGGATCTCCTCCGCAAGATCCCGGGCGTGCAGATCAAGGGCACGGTCATGGAGTGCTGCGGCCACGACGGCACCTACGCCATGTCGGTGGAGGGCTTCGGGCCGTCGCAGCGCATCGGCAAGAAGGCCTTCGACGGCATGAAGGGGGCCGAGGCCGAGACCTGGGCCACCGACTGCCCGCTGGCGGCGCTGCAGTTCCAGCAGCACGCCGGCAAGAAGCCCATGCACCCGGTCTCCATCCTGGCCCGCGCCTACCGCGAGGGCGGGTTCGGCGGGGGGAAGCCATGAGGCCGGTCCGGCGCGACGAGCTCCTGCCGCTGGAGCTGTACGAGCAGTCGCGGGCCGAGATCCGGCCCGCGGTGATGGAGGCCAAGCGGCGGCGCCGGGTCCACGTGGCCGGGCACCTCACCTTCCTGTTCGAGAACACCGCCACCATCCGCTACCAGATCCAGGAGATGATCCGGGCGGAGCGGATGACCCGGGAGGCCGACGTCGCCCACGAGCTCGAGACCTACAACGAGCTGCTGGGCGGGCGGGGGGAGCTGGGCTGCACGCTCCTCATCGAGATCCCCGAGCCGGCCGACCGCGACGTGAAGCTGCGCGCCTGGCTCGGCCTGGTCGCCCACCTCTACGTGAAGCTGGAGGACGGCACCAAGGTGCGCGCCACCTTCGACGCGCGGCAGGTGGGCGACGACCGGCTCTCCTCGGTGCAGTACCTCAAGTTCGACGTGCAGGGGCGCGCGCCGGTGGCGGTGGGCGCGGACCTGCCGGCGCTCACCGGCGAGGTGGCCCTGGACGCCGAGCAGCGCGAGGCGCTGCGGCAGGACCTGGCCAGCGACGGCTGACGGCGGACGCCCCCGCCGGCCACACCCTCTGTGGGGGTCGGCGGGGGCGCTGAAATAGGACCGGACGGCCTCCGTAGTGGGAGGGCAAGGAGGCCGTCATGAAGTCGATCATCCCCGCCGCGCTCGTCGTCGTCCTGGAAGCCGGATTCCTCTTCAGCATCGCGTCGCTGCCCAGCCCGGCGCCGCAGCTCACCGTCCAGGTCCAGGTGGCCAAGGCCGCGCCGTCGCAGGCGAAGCCCGCCCCGCCGGCCAGCGTCCCGGTCTCGCAGGCCTCCCGCTCCTAGCCCGAGGCGGCCGCCGCCCCGTCCCGCGGGGAGGGCGGCCCCTCGCGCCCCGGCCCACCGGCCGCCGGGGCGCCGCGTGACCGGGGCGAGACCCGCCCCGCAGCCGGGATCCCCACCGTCCGCCGTCGCCACCGCCGCGCCGCCGCGCCGGGTAGACTCCCGACCCGTGACGCTCTACCGCCTGCCGCGCGAGGTGGCCTTCCCCGACCCGCGGGACGCCGAGCCCGACGGCCTGCTGGCCGTGGGGGGCGACCTCTCGCCGGAGCGGCTGGTGGCGGCCTACGCCGCCGGCATCTTCCCCTGGTTCTCGGCCGGCTCGCCCATCCTCTGGTGGTCGCCCGACCCGCGGCTGGTGCTCACGCCGGCGGCGCTCCACGTGCCGCGCTCGCTGGCGAGGACGCTCCGGCGCGGCCTCTACCGCTTCACCGCCGACGCCGCCTTCGGCCAGGTGATCCGCGCCTGCGCCGGGGCCGACCGGCCGGGCCAGGACGGCACCTGGATCACCCGCTCGATGGTGGCCGCCTACGAGCGGCTCCACGCCCTCGGCCTGGCCCACTCCTTCGAGGCCTGGGAGGGCGACACCCTGGCCGGCGGCCTCTACGGCGTCTCCCTCGGGGCCGCCTTCTTCGGCGAGTCGATGTTCGCGCGGCGCCCCGACGCCTCCAAGGCCGCCTTCGTGCGCGCCGTGGAGCACCTCGCGGCCCACGGCGTCGGCCTCATCGACTGCCAGGTGCGGACGGAGCACCTGGCCCGCTTCGGCGCGGTGGAGGTGCCCCGGGAGGACTTCCTGGCGCGGCTGGCGGCGGCGCTGGAGGCGCCGACGCGGCAGGGGCGGTGGGTGATGGAGCCTGGCTGAAGCCACCAGGGAGGGGCCCCGCACGAAGTGCGGGGAGGGACGGAGTCCCTCCCCGGCGGATAGCCCGCCGAGCGCGTCAGCGGGCTCGGCTCCGCCGCGGCAGGGTGGGGCCCCGACGAGCTTTGCTCGGCGGGGCGGGGCGCATCCCCGTTCAGAGAAGCGGAGCGCCCTAGAGCAACGGCGCCCCGGACTGCTGCATCGTCTCGAGCCAGCGGAGCCAGCCGATGGGGCTCTGGCCCGCGGCGAAGGCCACGCCGACGGCCGCCTGCGTGCCGGCCATGGCCACCCAGCGGACGAACCCCTCCACGGTGGTGGCGAGGGGGCCGGCGCCGAGGCGCAGGGCCAGCGGCTCGCCCGGCTCGGGGGGCTTCCCCGACCAGCGCAGGCCGCAGCCCTCGGAGGAGACCGAGAGGGTGTGCATGTAGCGCAGCCCGCGCCCGCGCAGCACCGCGGGCAGGCGCGCCGCCAGGCGGGGGGCCCGCTGGTGGAAGCGCACCGCGCGCCCCTCGGCCGCGTCGACCAGCAGCCGGATGGCGTTCAGGCCCGAGGCGTCCGGCGCGAACTCGACGCGGTGGCCGTCGTTGGTGTGGAGCACGCTCCCCACCTGTCCGAGGACCGTGGCGCCGAGCCCGGTCCCCTCCAGCCGCAGGCGGGCGGCGCAGCGGGCGCCCAGGCGGGGCGACGACGGTGCGTCGAAGAGCAGGTGCGTGTGGCGCGGTCGCCACGCCTCCAGCAGCCCCGACGGCGTGAACTCGAGCTCGTACGTGTGCATGTCCGACCGCCTCCACCTTCGGCAGCCACCCATTCGCCGGCAAGGCCTCCGGCGGGACGCTCCCCCTCCACCCGCCGGCCCTTCGGTGGTCAGACACCCCCCGGCGGCGAAACGGGCGCTGTCGCTCCAGGAGGAGCGCCGCACGGGGCGTCGGGCCCGGATCGGGGGTGGGTGGCGGCAAGGGGGCGGGGCGCCGCCCTAGCCGTGCAGGTCGACGAACTTCCGGAGCGCCACCCGCACCTCGTTCTGCACCGTGGAGGGCACGGCGGGGAGGGGCGTGGCCTTGCAGAGCGCCAGCGTCCGCTGCAGCGAGTCGCAGCGCGAGGTGCAGGCCGGGCAGGAGGCGAGGTGCTTCTCCATGTCGGCGCAGAGCGTCGAGGAGATCTCGCCCTCGAGGTGCTTGGAGAAGAGCTGGACGATGTCCGGGCAGGTCCCGGCGGGGCGCGCCGCCTCGGCGCCGGGGATGGCCAGGGCCGGCGCCACCGCCTCGCGCACCGCCACCCGGGCCCGGTGGAGCCGGCTCTTCACCGCCTCGACCGAGAGCCCCATCACCTCGGCCACCTCGGGCGCGGTGAGCCCCTCCACGTCCCGCAGCACCAGCACCTCGCGGTACATGGGGTCCAGGCCGCCGATGGCCTGCTCCAGCGCCGCCTCCACCTGCCGGCCGGCCAGGGCGTCGTCGGGCGGCCGGCCCGGGTCGGGCAGCTGCCGGGCCTCCTCGCCGGGGCCCACGGCGTCGAGGGACTCCTCGGCCTCCGGGGCGAACTTGGAGCGGCGGCGCTTCTTGATGCAGAAGCTCCGGGCGATGGTGTAGAGCCAGGTCGAGACCGACGAGGCGCCCCGGAAGTCCTTCACGCCCCGCGCCACGGCGATGAGCGTCTCCTGGAGGATGTCCTTGGCGTCCTCGGGGTCGCGGCACATCTTCAGCCCAAAGCGGTAGACGCGGGGCTGGTGGCGGGCCAGCAGCGCCTCCAGGGCGCGCCGATCACCGCCCTGGGCGGCCTCGAGCAGCTCTTGGTCGGATGTCTCGGTCAAGCAGCACCCATCTAATCCGGCTGGCTCCGCCCCACAAGGGCCAGCATGCAGCACCCGTCGTGTTCACTATCAGGCACACCTGCGACGCAGTCGCACCCGTTTGAGACCTTCCATCCGAGGGTGTGCCTAATCAATTTACGACCCGACGCGGGCCCCAGATACGCCGGACTGGGAGCGGGCCAAGCCTGGGGGCGCCTCGCCACATGAGCTCACTCTTCTCTCGGAAGACCGACGCCCTCCTGAAACTCGTGCTCGGCGTGCTGGGGGTCGGCGCGGTCGCCACCCTCGGCGGCCTGATGCTGTACTGGCGCACCCCGTACGGCACGAGCCAGAACGAGCAGATCGTCCAGCCGGTGATGTTCGACCACCGGCACCACGTGCAGGACGACCTCATCGACTGCCGCTACTGCCACGCCTCGGTGGACAAGGCCCCGAGCGCCGGCATCCCGGCCACCGAGGTCTGCCTCTCCTGCCACGCCCAGGTCTGGAACAAGAGCCCGCTCCTCGACCAGGTGCGGGCCAGCTGGTTCACCGGCCAGCCCATCCGCTGGACCCGGGTCCACAAGCTCCCGGACTTCGTCTACTTCAACCACGCGATCCACGTGAACAAGGGGATCGGCTGCGTCGAGTGCCACGGGCGCGTCGACCAGATGGCGGCCATCGAGCAGGTGCAGCCCCTGACCATGGGCTTCTGCCTCGACTGCCACCGCAACCCCCAGCCTCGCCTCCGCCCGCTGGCGGAGATCACCAACCTGGCGTGGCAGCCCAGCGGCGACCGCGCGGCGCTGGGGGCCGAGTTGGCCAAGCAACTGGACGTCCGCCCCAAGGTGAACTGCACCGTATGCCACCGCTAGGCCTCCCCATCTACGGACAGCCGGCCCCCGCGGCCGAACCGAAGCGCTGGCGCAGCCTGGCCGAGCGCGACGGCTCCGCCGATCCCGCCGCCGGCAGCTACCCCGACGGCGACCAGCCGGCCCCCGACTCGTTCAGCCGGCGCGGCTTCATGCAGGTGCTGGGCGCCTCGGCGGCCCTGGCCGGCCTGGCCGGCTGCAAGCCGCCGCGCGAGCCGGTGGTCTCCTACGTGCGCCGCCCCGCCGGCGTCACCCCCAGCCTGCCCTCCTACTACGCCACCGCCGCCGCCCGCGGCGGCCACGCGGTGGGCCTGGTGGTGGAGAGCCACGAGGGGCGCCCCACCAAGATCGAGGGCAACAAGGACCACCCGGCCAGCCTGGGCGGCGCGGGCCTGCACGAGCTGGCCTCGATCCTCGACCTCTACGAGCCGGACCGCCTGGCCGGCATCCGGCGGGACGGCAAGCCGCTGGCCTGGTCGGCCTGGCTGGCCGAGCTCTCGGCGCTGGCCGCCGAGCACGCCCGGGACGGCGGCGCGCGGCTGCGCTTCCTCCTCGAGCCCTCCACCTCCCCCACGCAGGCGGACCTGCGCGCCGCCATCGCGGCCCGCTTCCCGAAGGCGCGCCTCGACGCCTGGGACCCGGCCGGCGAGGACGCGGCGCGCCTCGGCCACGCCATCGCCTTCGGGCGGCCCCTGGAGGCGGTCCACCACCTCGAGAAGGCCGACGTGATCCTGGCCCTCGACTCGGACCTGCTGGCCGGGGAGGGCGACCACCTCCGCCAGGCCCGCCAGTTCGCCTCGCGCCGCACCCAGCAGCACATGAACCGGCTCTACGTCGCCGAGCCGGGCTTCACGGTGACCGGCGGCATGGCCGACCACCGGCTGCGGCTGCGCGCCGCCGACGTGCTCGCCTTCACCCGCGGCCTGGCCCGGCAGCTGGCCACCGCCCACGGGCTGGCCGCGCTGGCGCCGCTCGGCGGCCCGGCCTTCCCGGGCCTGGAGAAGGAGACCCGGGCCATCGCCGCCGATCTCGCCCGCGCCCGCGGCAAGGGGCTGGTGGCCGCAGGCCGCCGGCAGCCGCCCGCCGTCCACGCCCTGGTGGCGGCCCTCAACGGCGCCCTCGGCAGCGCCGGCGAGGCGGTGGCGTACCACCCGCCCGCCCTCCTCGACGCCGACGCCGGCGCCGGGCGCCTGGCCGCCCTCTGCGCCGAGCTGCGCGCCGGCCAGGTGGACACGCTGGTGGTGACCGCCTGGAACCCGGTCTTCACCGCCCCGGGCGACCTCGAGCTCGGCTCGGCCCTCGCCAAGGCGAAGCGCGTCATCTACCTCTCCGAGCGGGACGACGAGACCGCCCGGGTGGCCACCACGGTGGCCGCCAGGGCCCACGCCCTGGAGGCCTGGGGCGACCTGCGCGGCCGCGACGGCACCGCCTCGGTGGTGCAGCCGCTGCTGGCCCCGCTCCACGAGTCGATCACCGAGCTCGACCTGCTGGCCGCCTTCGTCGAGAAGGGGCACCTGGGCGCCTGGCGCCTGGTGCACGACGGCTGGCAGGCCCGCACGGGCGCCGAGGGCTTCGAGGCCCGCTGGCGCGGGTGGCTGGCGGCCGGCCTGGTGGCCGGCTCGGCCTCCGCCCCGGTGGCCGCCGCCGCCGACCTGGCCGCGGTGGGCGCCGCCCTGGCCGCCGCGCCGGCCCCGGCGGCCGGCATGGAGGCGGCCTTCGCCCCCGACGACAAGGCCCTCGACGGCCGCTTCGCCGACAACGCCTGGCTGCAGGAGCTGCCCCACCCGGTCTCGAAGCTGACCTGGGACAACGCCGCCTGGTTCTCGCCGGCCACCGCGAGGAAGCTCGGCCTCGCCGAGGGCGACGTGGTGACGCTGACGCTGCGCGGCCGCTCGGTGGAGGCGCCGGTGCTGATCCAGCCCGGCCACGCCGACGAGGCGGTGACGCTCCCCCTCGGCTACGGCCGCACCGCGGCGGGCGCCGCCGGCAACGGCATCGGCTTCTCCGCCCAGGCCATCCGCCCGTCGGCCGCCCCCTGGTCCGACGTGGGGCTCACGGTGAAGCAGGCCGGGCGCCGCCACGTGCTGGCGCGCACCCAGGAGCACTTCTCCATGGAGGGGCGCTTCATCGCCATGGCCTTCGACCACGAGGCCCTCGGCGAGAAGCAGCACGAGCTCGACGAGCACCGCGGCCCGGTGGACTCCATCCTCCAGATCCCCGACGGCGCCCAGCAGGAGTACCGCTGGGGCATGTCCATCGACCTCTCCAAGTGCCTGGGCTGCGGCGCCTGCACCCTGGCCTGCCAGGCCGAGAACAACATCCCGGTGGTGGGCAAGGAGCAGGTGCTGGTCAGCCGCGAGATGCACTGGCTGCGCGTCGACCGCTACTACGAGGGCTCGCCCGAGGCCCCCGAGACCGTCTCCCAGCCCCTGGCCTGCGTCCACTGCGAGGCCGCCCCCTGCGAGTACGTCTGCCCGGTGAACGCCACCGTGCACTCCGACGAGGGGCTCAACGAGATGGTCTACAACCGGTGCGTCGGCACCCGGTACTGCTCCAACAACTGCGCCTACAAGGTGCGGCGCTTCAACTACCTCGACTACCGCGGCAGCTACGCCCCGACCATCAAGATGCTGCAGAACCCCGACGTCACCGTCCGGTCCCGCGGCGTCATGGAGAAGTGCACCTACTGCGTGCAGCGCATCGAGCGGGCCCGCATCGGCGCCCGCTCCCACGGCGGCAAGGTGGGCGGCGACGCCGTCCAGTCGGCCTGCCAGCAGGCCTGCCCGGCCGAGGCCATCGTCTTCGGCAACCTGGCCGACCCGTCGTCCAAGGTCGCCCGGCTGCACCAGGACGCGCGCCGCTACGACCTGCTCCACGAGCTGGGCACGCGCCCCCGCACGGCCTACCTGGTCAAGCTCAAGAACCCCAACCCGGAGCTGGCATGAGCCCTCCGCACGCCGCCCCGGCCGCCGCGGCCGATCCCCTCGAGCCGGTCCCGGTCCTGGTCGGCCGGCCCGGCGACAAGGATCTCACCGAGCAGCTGCTCCGGCCGGTGCTGGGCCCCACCCGCAAGGGCTGGCTCATGCTCATCACGGCGCTCGGCGCCGGCATGGGCTTCTGGCTGCTCTCCCTCGGCACCACGCTGGTGGTGGGCATCGGCGCCTGGGGCAACAACATCCCGGTGGCCTGGGCCTTCGACATCACCAACTTCGTCTGGTGGATCGGCATCGGCCACGCCGGCACGCTGATCTCGGCCATCCTGCTCCTCTTCCAGCAGAAGTGGCGCACCAGCATCAACCGCTTCTCCGAGGCCATGACGCTCTTCGCGGTGGCCATGGCCGGCATGTACCCCATCATCCACCTGGGCCGCCCCTGGCTCTTCTGGTGGCTGATGCCGTACCCCTCCACCAACCAGATCTGGCCCAACTTCAAGTCGGCGCTGCCGTGGGACGTCTTCGCCATCTCCACCTACGCCACGGTCTCCTTCCTCTTCTGGTTCATGGGCCTCATCCCCGACCTGGCCACGCTCCGCGACACCGCGCCGACCCGGACCAAGCGGATCATCTACGGGATCTTCGCCTTCGGCTGGCGCGGCTCGGCGCGCCACTGGCAGCACTACCGCATCGGCTACCTGCTGATGGCCGGCCTGGGGACGCCGCTGGTGGTCTCGGTGCACACCATCGTCTCCTTCGACTTCGCCATCTCCCAGCTCCCCGGCTGGCACACCACCATCTTCCCGCCCTACTTCGTGGCCGGCGCCATCTTCTCGGGCTTCGCCATGGTGGTCACGCTGATGATCCCGGCCCGCAAGATCCTCGGGCTGGAGGGCGTGGTGACCATGCGCCACCTCGACAACATGGCCAAGGTCATCCTCGCCACCGGCCTGATGGTGACCTACGGGTACACCATGGAGCACTTCATGGCCTGGTACTCGGGGAGCGGGAACGAGGCCTTCGCCTTCCTCAACCGCTGGACCGGCCCCTACGCGCCCATCTGGTACATGCAGCTCTTCTGCAACGTGCTGGCGCCGCAGGTCTTCTGGTTCCCCTCGATGCGCCGCAACCTGGTGGTGCTCTTCGTGGTGAGCATCTTCGTCAACATCGGCATGTGGGCCGAGCGCTTCGTCATCATCGCCGTCTCGCTCCACCGCGACTTCATCCCCGGCTCCTGGGGCATGTACACGCCCACCTGGGTGGACTGGGGCCTGCTCTTCGGGTCGATGGCCACCTTCGGCGTGCTCTTCCTGCTCTTCCTGCGCTTCCTCCCGGTCATCCCCATCGCCGAGGTCAAGGAGCTGCGGCGGGAGCTGGAGCACGAGGACGGCCACGCGGCCGGCGCCCACGGGGGGGCCCACCCGTGAGGTCCTACGTCGTCGCCGAGTTCGCCTCCGAGGAGGCCATCCTGTCCGCGGCCCGCGCCCTGCGCGGCCAGGGGCTCTCCGAGCTCGACCTCCACACCCCCGTGCCCCTCCACGGCGCCGACGAGGCGCTGGGCCTGAAGCGCTCGGTGGTGCCGCGCATCGCCCTGGTGGCGGGGGTGCTGGGGGCCGCCACCGGCTACTTCATCCAGTGGTACATGGTGGCCTTCGACTTCCCCATCAACGTCGGCGGTCGCCCGCCCCACAGCGCCCCGGCCTTCATCCCGGTGACCTTCGAGCTGGGCGTGCTCTTCTCGGCGCTGGCCATCTTCTTCGGCCTCTTCGTCCTCTGGGGCATGCCGCGGCTGCACCATCCCACCTTCGAGGTGGAGGGCTTCCGCTCCGCCACGGTGGACGGCCTCTGGCTCTCGGCCGCCACCGAGGCCGGGAAGGCCGAGGCCCTGGTCGGCCAGCTCCGCACCCTGGGCGCCCGCAGCGTCGAGGTGGTGCCGGAGGAGGCGCCATGACCCCCCGCCGCGCCTTCGCCCTGCTCCCGCTGGCCGCCCTGCTGGCCGGCTGCCCGGCCTGGGACCCCATGCAGCGGCAGCAGAAGTACAAGGCCTACCAGCAGAGCGAGTTCCACGCCGACGGCCTGGCCATGCGCCCCCCGCCGGCCGGCACGGTGCCCTACGGGCCCCCCGCCGACCCCGCCCTGGCCACCGGGCGCGGCGCCGACGGCCGGCCGGTGGCCCTGGCCCCGGTGGCGCCCACGCCGGAGCTGCTGGCCACCGGCCGCAAGCGCTTCGACATCCACTGCGCCGTCTGCCACGGCCTGCTCGGCGACGGGCAGAGCCAGGTGGCCCTCAACATGTCCCTGCGCAAGCCGCCCGACCTCCACCTCTACCGCGACGTGCCGGACGGCTACCTGTTCCAGGTGGTGAGCGAGGGCTTCGGGCTCATGCCCAGCTACGCGGCCGAGCTCTCCGCCGAGGAGCGCTGGGCGGTGGTGGCCTACGTCCGGGCGCTCCAGCTCAGCCAGCACGCCGACGCCGGGGCCCTGCCGCCGGCCGTCCGCCAGCACCTGGGAGGCCCCACGCCATGATCGCCACCCCCTTCGCCGGCGGCGCCAAGGTGCTCCGCGCCGCCGCCCTGGTGGGCGCCCTGGGGCTCGGCCTCACCGCCGCCGGCGCCGCCCTGGACGCCAGGCAGGCGCTCTCCTCCTACCTGATCGCCTTCGTCTACTGGCTGGGCATCGCCCTCGGCGCGCTCATCCTGGTGGGGGCGCTGCACGCCTCCAAGGCCCGCTGGCCGGTGGTGCTGCGCCGCTTCCTGGAGACCATCCCGGCCACCATCCCGCTCTTCGTGGTGCTCTTCGTCCCCATCGCGCTGGGCGTGAAGACCCTCTTCGTCTGGGCCGATCCCCACGGCCTCACCGGCGAGCTGGCGCACGCCGTCCACCACAAGGCGCCCTACCTCAACGTGCCCTTCTTCCTGGTGCGGGCCGGCCTCTACTTCGCCGTCTGGATCGGCGTGGCCCACCTGCTGCGCGCCTGGAGCGTCCGGCAGGACGCCCAGGGCGGCCACGACCTGACGCTGAAGCAGCGGCGCCTCGGCGCCGGGGCGCTGCCCTTCCTGGCGCTGACCCTGAGCTTCGCCTCGTTCGACTGGATGATGTCCCTCGACCCGCGCTTCTTCTCCACCATCTTCGGCGTCTACTGGTTCGCCGGCAGCTTCATGGGCTGCTTCGCGGTGCTGATCATCGCCGCCAGCGCCACCCGCGCCGACCCCGGGCAGTTCGGCCACCACCTCAACGCCGACCACGTCCACTCGCTGGGCAAGTTCCTCCTGGCCTTCACCGCCTTCTGGGCCTACATCGCCTTCTCGCAGTTCATGCTCATCTGGATCGCCAACGTGCCGGAGGAGGTGCCCTGGTACATGGTGCGGACCAGCCAGGGCTGGGGGAAGGTCGGCCTCTTCCTGGCGGTGGGCCACTTCCTGGTGCCCTTCTTCCTGCTCCTCTCCCGCGACCTGAAGCGCAACGCCCCGCGGCTCGCGCTGGTGGCCGGCTGGCTGCTCTTCACCCACTGGGTGGACCTCTGGTGGCTCATCGCGCCGCGGCTCCGCGAGGGCGGCCCGGCCGTCTCCTGGATGGACCTGACCGCCTTCGCCGGCGTGGGGGGCGCGGCCGTCGCCTTCCTGGTCTGGCGCATGCGCGGGGCCGCCACCGTGCCGGTCAAGGACCCCTACCTGCAGGACTCGCTGAGGTACCAGCCCCAATGAGCACCGCCCACGACGCCTCGGCGCACCCGAGGACCGAGGACGACCGGATCGACTCGCGCGCCGTGGTGCTGGTGGGCGTGGGGGCGCTGGTGGTCTTCACGCTGGCCAGCATCGCCGCCGGCACCTACCTGCACCGCAAGCAGGCGGAGCGCGCCGGCCCGCCGCTGCCGGCCGAGATCGGCCAGACCAAGATCGGCCTGGTGGAGCAGCGCCTCTTCGACCAGCCCCTCCGCGGCGCCGCCGACAAGGCCGCCCGGGTGAGGCGGCTCGAGTCCTTCGGCTGGGTGGACCAGGGCCGGCAGGTGGCGCACCTCCCCATCGAGGTGGCCATGCAGCTGGTGGCGTCCGGCGTGCGCGCCGCGCCCTCCAGCCCGCCGGCCGCGCCGCCGCTCTCCGCCGCCAACGGCGGCGTGGACGCCCCCTCCGTCCCGGTGGCCGGCGACGCCGCCCCGGCGCCCACCACCCTCCCGAAGAAGGAGGGCAAGCGGTGACCCTCCGCCTGCCCGCCCGGGCCCTGGCCGCCCTGCTGCTGCTGGCGCTCGGCGCCGCCGCCTCGCCGGCGCGCGCCCAGTTCTGGAAGCAGCGCGGCGACGACCGCGGCCCGCCGCCCGACGTCACCCCGGTGGCCCTCGAGGAGGTGCGCGTCGACGAGCAGCTCGGCGCCCGCGTGCCCATGGACGACGCCTTCCTGGACCACGAGGGGAAGCCGGTGAAGCTCTCCTCGGTGCTGGCCCACGGCAAGCCGGTGGTGCTGGCGCTGGTCTACTACGACTGCCCCATGCTCTGCGGCCTCATCCAGAGCGGCCTCTCCCGCGCCATGAAGGAGAACGGCCTGGTGGCGGGGCAGGACTTCTACGCCGTCTCGGCCTCCTTCGACCCCGAGGAGAAGCCGGCCCAGGCCCGGGAGCGGAAGCGCGGCTACCTCCAGTCGATGGGGCTGCCCGACACCTCCGACGCCTGGTCGTTCTGGGTCGACCAGGGCGGCGCGGCC
>WBZM01000836.1_pt1 | contig 36193 bp, 35 predicted proteins | sample 5204271 | NCBI WGS metagenome assembly WBZM01 (sample SAMN12344346, study PRJNA552823) | activated sludge metagenome | biome: Activated sludge suspended growth; feature: Nitrification reactor; material: Wastewater; isolation source: activated sludge from nitrification reactor of wastewater... | reverse complement strand
CGAGCCTTCGCAGGTGGCGCGCAGCGCCTCGGGCCGGCCGTCGATGACGCGGCCGGGCCGCACGCTGCCGTCGCCGGCCTCCACCGTCATGCCGCACTTGCTGGCCAGGGTGATGTGCTGGCGCCGCGGGCCCAGCACCTCGCCCAGCAGGGTTTCGCTGGCGCCGAAGCCGTACAGCGCGGCGCTGTCGAAATGCGTGACGCCAGCATCCAGCGCGGCGTGCAGCAGCGCCACGGCCTGCTCGCGCGGCGGCGGCTCGCCGTAGGCGTGGCAGATGTTCATGCAGCCCAGGCCGATGGCCGCGACGGTGAAGGGGCCGAGAGGGCGCAACGACATGTTCAAAATCAAAATGGGCTGCAGCGCACGTCAGGCAAGCGCCGGCAGCTATGCTTCAAGTAGCGTTGAGCTGCTGCTCCAGCCGGTGCAGCACCTCGTAGCAGGGCAGCACCTGGGCCACGCTGGCGTTGGGCTCGCGGCCCTCGCGGATGGCGGCGAAGAACTCGCGGTCCTGCAGCTCGATGCCGTTCATCGACACCGCCACCTGGGACACGTCGATCTTTTCTTCCTTGCCATTGACCAGGTCGTCGTAGCGCGCGATGTAGGTGGCGCTGTCGCCAATGTAGCGAAAGAAGGTGCCCAGCGGGCCGTCGTTGTTGAAGCTCAAGGACAGCGTGCAGATCGCGCCATTGGCCGCCTTGAGCTGGATACTCATGTCCATGGCGATGCCCAGCTCCTTGTGGATCGGGCCCTGGATGGCGTTGGCCTGCACGATCGGGCTGCCGGCCTGATACGCGAACAGATCGACCGTGTGCGCCGCGTGGTGCCACAGCAGGTGGTCGGTCCACGAGCGCGGCTGGCCCAGGGCGTTCATGTTGGTGCGGCGAAAGAAGTAGGTCTGCACGTCCATCTGCTGGATGTGGAATTCGCCCGCCGCGATCTTCTGGTGAACGTACTGGTGGCTGGGGTTGAAGCGCCGGGTGTGGCCGCACATGGCGACCAGACCGGTCTGCTTCTGCAGCGCCGCCACCTGTTGGCCATCGGCCAGCTTGTCGCACAGCGGGATCTCGACCTGCACATGCTTGCCGGCCTGCAGGCACTGCATGGCCTGGGCGGCGTGCATCTGGGTGGGGGTGCACAGGATGACGGCGTCGAGCTCCGGCAGGGCCAGGCTGTCGGCCAGGTCGGTGGTCACGTGGGAAATGCCGTACTTGGCAGCCACCTCCTTCGTCTTGTCCAGCTCGCGACCGACCAGCGAGACGACCCGCACGCCGTCGATGTTGCGGATGCCGTCCAGGTGCTTGATGCCGAAGGCGCCGGCGCCGGCCAGCGCAACGTTGATGGTCTTGCTCATGATGCTCCTATAACAATAGCTTCTGGCGCTTGCCAGACAAGCGCCGCAAGCCGATTCAAGCTTGATTTTCCAGGATCAGGTAGCCCACCGCCGTGTTGGACGCCGGCACATGGAAGAAGCGGTGCGCCACCTTGGGCGCGGGGCCGCCCGCCACGTCGGCCATGGCGCCGCGCGCGATCAGCCACATCACCAGCTCGATGCCCTCGCTGCCGGCTTCGCGCACGTAGTCGATGTGCGGCATGGCGGACAGGCCCTTCGGGTCGGCGATCAGGCGGTCCAGGAAGCGGTTGTCCCACTCGGCGTTGATCAGGCCGGCGCGCGGGCCCTGCAACTGGTGGCTCATGCCGCCGGTGCCCCAGATCTGCACCTTCAGCGGCTCGTCGTAGCTTTCGATGGCGCGGCGGATCGCTTGGCCCAGCGCAAAGCAGCGCGCGCCCGAGGGCACCGGGTACTGCACCACGTTGACGTGGAACGGAATCACCGCGCAGGGCCATTCGGCGGGGGTGCCGAACATCAGGTTCATCGGCACCGTCAGGCCGTGATCGACCTTGAGCTGGTTGACGATGGTGAGGTCGAAGTCCTGCTGGATCACCGACTGCGCGATGTGCGAGGCCAGGCGCGGGTGGCCCTTGACCCTGGGTACCGGGCGCGGGCCGTAGCCTTCGTCGGCGGGCTCGAATTCGGCCGCGGTGCCGATGGCGAAGGTGGGGATGACGCTGAGGTCGAAGTTGGTGGCGTGGTCGTTGTAGACGAGAAAGATGACGTCGGGCAGGTGCTCCTTCATCCACCGCTTGCTGAACTCGAAACCCTGGAACATGGGCGCCCAGTAGGGCTCGGCCGTCTTGCCGTGGTCGATGGCGGCGCCGATCGCCGGCACATGCGAGGAATACACCGAGGCGGTGATGCGGGCGCCCATGGTTGCTATTGAATTGGCAGCTGTCTGCGCTTGCTGGACGGACGCTGCCAGCCCATTTTGTGCCTTGGCCTGCCAGGCCTTCCAGGCTTCGGACTGGCTCATCGGGCCCTGGGCGTCGCCGCCCTCGCCCTTGTAGCGGTTGCCCTCGGGGTGGCGGCCGCCGCGCACCATCATGTCGCGGTACTGCTGCTCGGTCATGCCGGTCATGCTGCCCGCCATCTGCTGAAACGACAGGCCGTCGGTGGCGCCCAGCTTGGACAGGAAGTAGATGTTGCCGCCGGTCGCCATCATCCAGTTCAGGTCGCGCGCGCGCACCGCCGCCTTCTGCTCGTCGGTCATGGGCCACTCGGCCAGGTAGGCGTCCTCGTCCTGCTTGAAGCGGGCGCGGTTGTCGGCCTTCATCAGGCTCATGCAGAACTGGTTGAGCCAGTAGCCCTTGCGGCTCTGGTCGGCATCGAAGATGGTGGTGCCGGGAACGTCGAGATAGGGTTTGTTGAGAGACATCGCCATTACTCCTGCGCAGTCAGCGCGATCGATCACCAATGAAGCCGGAGGCCGAGGAGCAGGCCATACCAGCGAACGCCGTGGCCGGACCTGCGCCGGCCACTGGCGTTGTCCCCCTCCGGGGGAAGGCGCGAAGCGACTCAGGGGGAATCATCATGCCTCGGGCCAGTACAGGCGCATCGGGTTGTCCACCAGCAGCTTGCGTTGCAGCTCGGGCGTGGGCGCGATGTGCGGGATGAAGTCCACCAGCAGCCCATCGTCGGGCATGTGGTTCTTGAGGTTGGGGTGTGGCCAGTCGGTGCCCCACAGCACGCGGTCCGGAAAGCTTTCGACGATGTGGCGGGCGAACGGCACCACGTCGCGGTAGGCGGCCTGCTCGCCGCTGAGCGCCGGCGGGCCGCTGACCGACAGGCGTTCGGGGCAGCTCACCTTGCTCCACACGTTGGCGTGCTCGCGCATGAACTTGCAAAACAGCGCGAACTCGGGGCCGTCGACCGGTTTGCCGACGTCGGGGCGGCCCATGTGATCGACCACCACGGTGGTGGGCAGGGCGGTGAAGAAGTCCCACAGCTCGGGCAGATCGACCGCCTCGAAGTAGATCACCACGTGCCAGCCCAGCCGGGCGATGCGGCCGGCGATCTCCATCAGTTCGTCCTTGGGCGTGAAGTCGACCAGGCGCTTGACGAAGTTGAAGCGCACGCCGCGCACGCCGGCCGCGTGCAGGGCCTGCAGTTCGTCGTCGGTGACGCTGCGGCGCACCGTGGCCACGCCGCGCGCCCGGCCGCCGGAGGCTTGCAGCGCATCCACCAGCGCCCGGTTGTCGGCGCCGTGGCAGGTGGCCTGCACGATCACGTTGCGCGCAAAGCCGAGATGGTCGCGCAGCGCGAACAACTGGGCCTTGCCGGCGTCGCAGGGCGTGTACTTGCGCTCGGGCGCGTAGGGAAATTCGGCGCCCGGGCCGAACACGTGGCAGTGCGCGTCCACGCTGCCGGCCGGCAGCCTGAAACGCGGGGTGCTGGGGCCGTCGTACCAATCGAGCCAACCGGCCGTCTTGGTGAAGTCGCCGCTGGTGGGTTTGCTCATCGCGCGGCCCTCAATCGATGTAGCGCAGCCCGGCCTTGGCCAGCCCTTCGCGCATCTTGTAGTAGTCCAGCCCCAGCGTGCCGCTGGCGAAGATCTCGCGCTTGTCGCCTTCGTTGGCCTCGCGCTTGCGCGCCGCTTCCAGCGTCTGCACCGCGCGCGCGGCGGGCACGCAGACCACACCGTCGTCGTCGGCCACGATCACGTCGCCCGGCGTCACCAGCATGCCGGCGCACACGACGGGGATGTTGACCGAGCCCAGCGTGGCCTTGATGCAGCCCTTGGCGCTGATCGCCTTGCTCCAGACCGGAAAGCCCATCTGCTGCAGGGTGCGCACGTCGCGCACGCCGGCGTCGATGATGAGGGCGCGCGCGCCGCGGGCCTGGAAGCTGGTGGCCAGCAGGTCGCCGAAGTAGCCGTCGGTGCATTCGGCCGTGACCGCCGCCACCACGATGTCGCCCGGGCGGATCTGCTCGGCCGCCACGTGCAGCATCCAGTTGTCGCCCGGCTGCAGCAGCACGGTGACGGCCGTGCCACTGACCTGCGCGCCGGGATAGATGGGCCGCATGTAGGGCTTGAGCAGGCCGACGCGGCCCATGGCCTCGTGCACGGTGGCGCTGCCGAACTGCGCCAGCGCGTCGGCCGTGGCGCCGTCGGCGCGCGGGATGTTGCGATACACCACTCCGAGTTCATACATGGCTCATCTCCCCCTGGCCTTGAGTGCCGCGTCCAGCCGCGGAAACACGCGCCGCGCGTTGCCTTCGTAGACCTTGTAGCGCTGCTCGTCGTTCAGGTTGGCGGTGGCCTGCACGTAGCGCCGGGTGTCGTCGAAGTAGTGCCCGGTTTCAGGATCGATGCCGCGCACGGCACCGATCATCTCGCTGGCGAACAGGATGTTGTCGACCGGAATCACCTTGGTCAGCAGGTCGATGCCCGGCTGGTGATAGACGCAGGTGTCGAAGAACAGGTTGTTCAGCAGGTGCTCCTGCAGCAGGGGCTTTTTCAGCTCCTGCGCCAGGCCGCGGTAGCGCCCCCAGTGGTAGGGCGCGGCGCCGCCACCGTGCGGGATGATGAAGCGCAGCGTCGGGAAGTCCTTGAACAGATCGCCCTGAATGAGCTGCATCACGGCGGTGGTGTCGGCGTTGATGTAGTGCGCCCCGGTGGTGTGAAAGCACGCGTTGCAGGACGTGCTGACGTGGATCATGGCCGGGATGTCCCACTCGACCATTTTTTCGTAGATCGGGTACCAGTGGCGGTCGGTCAGCGGCGGGCTGGTCCAGTGACCGCCGGAAGGGTCGGGGTTCAGGTTGATGCCCACGAAGCCGTAGTCGCGCACGCACCGCTCCAGCTCGGGAATGCAGCTGGCCGGATCGACCCCGGGCGACTGCGGCAGCATGGCGGCACCAATGAAATGCTCGGGAAACAGCTGGCTGACGCGGTGGCACAACTCATTGCAGATCGCCGCCCAGGTGCTGGAGACCTGAAAGTCGCCGATGTGATGCGCCATGAAGCTGGCGCGCGGGCTGAAAATGGTCAGGTCGCTGCCGCGCTCGCGCATCAGGCGCAGCTGGTTGTTCTCGATCGATTCGCGCAGTTCGTCGTCGCTGATCCGCAGCTCGTCGACGCGCGGCATCGCTGCCGGGTCCTGAATGCCGGCGATCTGCCGGTTGCGCCACTGTTCGAGCGCCTTGGGCGCGGTGGTGTAGTGGCCGTGGCAGTCGATGACCAGGGGGTGGTGCAAGCTCATGGTGTTCCTCTGCTGACGCTGGCGCATTGTGCGCAGCGGCAGGGCCGCTGACCAGCCACCCACCCCACTAGCAGCTAGAGCAAAATGGCATACCTGAATCACAGCCATGTCGTAAATTGGGACCATGGACCTGCGTCAACTCGAATACTTCGTCCGCGTGGCCGAGCTGGGCAGCTTCAGCCGCGCCGCCCTGGCGCTGGACGTGGCCCAGCCCGCGCTCAGCCGCCAGGTGCGCCTGCTGGAAGTGGAGCTGCGTCAGAACCTGCTGACACGCCACGGCCGCGGCGCCATGCCCACCGAAGCCGGCCAGGTGCTGCTGGAGCACGCGCGCGGCATCCTGCACCAGATCGAACACGCGCGCGACGAGCTGGCGCGCCTGCGCGGCGGCCTGGCCGGTCGCGTGACCCTGGGCCTGCCGCCCAGCGTGGCGCGCGCCCTGGCGGTACCGCTGGTGCAGGCCTTCGGCGGGCAGTTGCCCGAAGCCCAGCTGTCGATCACCGAGGCGCTGTCGGCCAGCATGCAGGAGCAACTGGCCAGCGGGCGGCTGGACATCGCCGTGCTCTATAACGCCCAGCCGGTGCCCGGGCTGGACATCGCGCCGCTGGCGCGCGACGAGCTGCTGCTGGTGCAGCACGCCGGCGCCCGCGCCGACGCCGCTCCTGCCACGCTGCGCGACCTTGCGCAGCTGCCCCTGGTCATCCCCAGCCGGCCCAACGCCATCCGCATGCACGTCGAGACGCAGATGGCCGCGGCCGGCTGCACGCCGCAGGTGGCGCTGGAGATCGATGGCGTGGCCACCATCCTGGCGCTGGTCGAAGGCGGCGCCGGCAGCGCCATCCTGTCGCGCCACGCCCTGGCCGGCACCGCGCACCCCGAGGCCTTTGCGCTGCGCCGCATCGCGACGCCGGACGGCCAGCCGCTGCAGATCCCGCTCTACACCGCCCTCAGCGCCCTGCGCCCGGCCAGCGCCACCCGCCAGGCGGCGCTGACGCTGCTGCGCGCCCAGGCGCTGACGCATCTGGGCAGCTTCTGAAATACTACCAAAACTATAGCTGCTTGCGCAGTATTGGTGCGCCTTTAAGCCCAGTTTGATCTGGAACGCCGGCGATCCGGCGGGGCTCAGCGCTGAGGGCAGTCGACGGCCAGGCGGATCTCGTCTTCGCCGACCTTGCGGCGCAGCCGGCCCTTGCCTTCGTAGCGCGAGGCGCTCATGGTGAGCACGAAGCCGCCTTCGGTGAGCACGATCTGCTCACGCCGGGTGTTGCCGAAGTTGTGGTCCTGGCCTGCCAGGTAGAGCATGAACATGGCCTCCTGACCGCTGAACGAGACCGTCACCGCCACGCCGTCGCCGTTGCGGTCCTGGGCGTATTCGTGCGTCGGCGGGTCAGACTGCGCGTAGAACCAGTTGCCCCGCTGCCCCGCCAGCCTGGGGCGCTCGCAGACCACCGGCACATCGATGGCATGCCCGGCAAAGCTGCCGTGCACGCGGCCCTGGTAGCCGTGGGCGGCCTGTGCGTGGCCGGCCAGCAGCAGCGCGGCCACCAGGCCGACAGATCGCAAGGGCATGGTCGGGGTCCTCTTTTGTAAGGCGCAGGCGATGCGCGCGAGTGTAGCGGGCGCAGCCGCGCGCCCGGCCCGGCGCGCCCGCCGGCCCGGTCAGCCATGGTTCGGGCGCGGGCGGAACTTTGCCCTTAGCACTCCCTCCAATCGAGTGCTAAAATACTTGAGCCACACGAAAGGACATTCAACGATGACCCAGAAGGTATCCAGCCCCAGCAGCAACGCCGTCGCACTGACCAACCCCTGGTCGGTGGTGCCTCCGTTGGGCAATCTGGACGCCTACATCAGCGCGGTCAATCGCCTGCCGATGCTGACGCTGGAGGAAGAGCAGCGCTACGCCCGCGAGCTGCGCGACACCGGCAGCCTGGAAGCCGCCGGTCGGCTGGTGCTGTCGCACCTGCGGCTGGTGGTGGCCACCTCGCGCCAGTACCTGGGCTATGGCCTGCCGCACGCCGACCTGATCCAGGAAGGCAACGTCGGCCTGATGAAGGCCGTAAAGCGCTTCGACCCCGACCAGGGCGTGCGCCTGGTGAGCTACGCGCTGCACTGGATCAAGGCCGAGATCCACGAATACATCCTGAAGAACTGGCGCCTGGTGAAGGTCGCCACCACCAAGGCGCAGCGCAAGCTGTTCTTCAACCTGCGCTCCATGAAGCAGGGTTTCAAGGCCGAACTCGACGCCGATCTGGCGCACCGCGACGCCCTGACCGAGGAGCAGATCGACGTCGTGGCGCGCGAGCTGAACGTCAAGCCCGACGAGGTGCGCGAAATGGAAACCCGCCTGGCCGGCGGCGACGTGCTGCTGGATCCGGCGCCGGCCGACGACGGCGAACAGGCCTTCGGCCCCATCGCCTACCTGTCGGACGAGCGCCACGAGCCGACCGCCATGCTCGAATCGGCCCAGCGCGACGTGCTGGCCACCGAAGGCATCGCCACCGCCTTGCGCAGCCTGGACGAGCGCAGCCGCCGCATCGTCACCGAGCGCTGGCTGAACGTCAACGACGACGGCTCGGGCGGCATGACGCTGCATGAGCTGGCGGCCGAATACGGCGTCAGCGCCGAGCGCATCCGCCAGATCGAGGTGGCGGCCATGAAGAAAATGCGCACCGCACTGGCCGACTACGCCTGAGCCGCGCGCCTGCGCGGCCTGCCCCTGCGCCCCGCCCACAGCCCCGTCGGCGGGGTTTTTCATGCCGCCAGCGGGGGCTCGGGCACGCCGGCCCTGCGCGAAGAGCTATAGTCTTTGAATCTGACAACGGCCGTGGCCCGCGGGTGCGCTTGGCGAGAGGCGCATCCGAACCGGTCTCGCGGCGTCGCACCCTGCCTGGCACGCCGAGCGCGGCGCGGGCGGGCACGTCCAACGGTCGTTTTCAGGTTGCCGTTGCCGGTTCCCCGGCGCCCGTCCCTCTCTGACCTTTGCCCTGCACCGCCCGACCATGCACCCCACGTTCACCCGCCGCCGTCTGCTCGCGGGCGCCGCCGTCTGCGCCGGCCTGCTCGCCCCCCTGACCACCAGCCACGCACAGACTGCCGCAGCCTGGCCCGGCAAACCGCTGCGCTTCATCGTCGGCTTTCCGGCCGGCTCCTCGCCCGACCTGACGGCGCGCGCACTGGCCGAGCCGCTGGAAAAAGCCCTGGGCCAGCCGGTGGTGGTGGAAAACCGTGTCGGCGCCGGCGGCAACATCGGCGGCGACGCCGTGGCCAAGGCCACCGACGGTCACACCATCGGCCTGATGATCAATGGCAACCTGACCATCGCCAGGCTGCTCAACCCGGCCCTGCGCTACGACCCGGCGACCGACTTCGCCCCCATCAGCCTGATCGGCGTGGCGCCCCTGGTGCTGGTGGCGCCGGCCAGCGCGCCCGGCAGCGACGCCCGCAGCTTCCTGGACGCCGCGCGCGCCGCCGGCTCGAAGTGGAGCTACGGCTCGCCCGGGGTCGGCACCGTCGGCCACCTGGGCATGGAGCTGCTGAAGGCGCGCACCGGCATCGCCCCGGTGCATGTGCCCTACCCCGGCTACCCGCAGGTGTTCAACGCCCTGGTCGGCGGCGACCTGCAACTGTCCATGCTGCCACCGGCGCTGGCGCAGACGCAGATCAAGGCCGGCAAGCTGCGCGGCATCGGGGTCACCGGCAGCGGCCGCAGCCCGCTGGCGCCCGAACTGCCCAGCCTGCTGGACGCCGGCGTGAAGCAGTTCAACCTGGAAATCTGGAACGCCGTGGTGGCGCCGGCCGGCATGCCGCGCGCCCATGTGGCCCGGCTGGCCGAGGCCATCAGCACCATCGTGCGCGCACCGGAAATGCGCCAGCGCCTGTTTCAGCAGGGCTGGCAGGCGGTGGGCTCGTCGCCCGAAGGGCTGGCCAACCGCATCCAGGCCGACACCCGCGTGCTGGGCCAGATCATCCGCACGCAGGGCATTCGGGTCGACTGAGGGTCACCCTGCCACGATCATGAAACGATAGCGCCTGGCGCACGCCCTGCAAGCTCTGGCGCTGGTTTTGACCGCCCTGCGGGCAGGCCGTCAGGCGCCGCCGAGCAGCTGGCGCACGTCGGCCGCCACGTCCTCGGGCCGGGTACCGTAGCGGCTGACCAGGCGCAGCCGGCCCTGCGGGTCGTAGATGTAGCTGGAGGCCGTGTGGTCCATGGTGTAGCTGCCCGGCGTGCTGCCCTCGACCTTCTTGTAGAACACCTTGAAGTCCTTGGCCAGCGCCGCCAGCTCGTCGGCGGAGCCGGCGTACAGGCCCAGGAAGCCGGGGTCGAAGCTGCCCATGTAGGCCTTGAGCACCTCGGGCGTGTCGCGCTCGGGGTCCAGGCTGAGGAACAGCACCTGCAGCTTGTCGCCATCGGCGCCCAGCAGTTGCTTGACGCGCAGCATCTCGCCCATGGTGGTGGGGCAGACGTCGGGACACTGGGTGTAGCCGAAGAAGATCACCACCACCTTGCCGCGGAAGTCGGCCAGCGTGCGCGGCTGGCCATTGAAGTCGCGCACGCGCAGGTCCCGGGCGTAGTCGACCCCGGTGATGTCGATTCCGTGAAAGTTCGGCCTGTCCGGCTGGCAAGCGGTCAACAAGGCCCAGGCGCTTACCAGCAAAGCGCCAGCAGCTAGATTTTTAATAGCAAGACGACGATCCATGTTCAACGGGTCCAGGGCAGGTAGTGATCGACCAGCAGCGCCGCAAACAGCAGCGACAGGTGGATCAGCGAGAAGCGGAAGGTCTTGCGCGCCAGCGCGTCGGAGTAGCGGCGCCAGAGCTGGAAGGCATAGCCGATGAAGCCGGCGTTCAACACCAGCGCCGCCACCAGATACAGCCAGCCGCTCATGCGGTAGATGAAGGGCAGCAGGCAGGCCGCCAGCAGGATGAGGGTGTAGAGCAGCACCTGCAGGCGCGTGAACTCGTTGCCGTGCGTCACCGGCAGCATCGGCAGGCCGCTCTTGCGGTAGTCCTCCACCCGGTACAGCGCCAGCGCCCAGAAATGCGGCGGCGTCCACAGAAAGATGATCAGAAACAGGATCAGCGCCTGCGGCTCCACCGTGCCCGCCATCGCCGCCCAGCCCAGCACCGGCGGCATGGCGCCCGAGGCACCGCCGATGACGATGTTCTGCGGCGTCAGCGGCTTGAGGATGACGGTGTAGATGATGGCGTAGCCGACGAAGGTGGCAAACGTCAGCCACATGGTCAGCGGGTTGACCCACAGGTAGAGCACGGCCGAGCCGAGCGCGCACAGCAGTGCCGAAAACCCCAGCGCCTGCGCGGCCAACAGCTCGCCGCGCGCGGTGGGGCGCCAGCTGGTGCGTCGCATGCGCGCATCGATGGCCTTTTCGACCAGGCAGTTGAAGGCCGCCGCCGCCGCCGCCACCAGCCAGATGCCGACGCAGGCGATCAGCATGCGCTGCAGCGCCGCTGCGTCCGGCAGGCCCGGCACCGCCAGCACCATGCCGATCAGGGCGCAGAACACGATCAGCTGCACCACGCGCGGCTTGGTCAGCACGTAGTACTGCTTCCAGATCGGCATGGACGGCAGCACGGCGGCGGTACCGGGGGCGCTCATCGGGACAGCTCCGGCCGGTGGCTGGCGCACAGGGCCCAGGTCAGCACCGTCATCAGCGCCGCGGCGCCGCCGGTGTGCAGCACGGCGGCCAGCAGCGGCCAGTCCAGAATCACGTTGGACAGGCCGGTCAGCAACTGCAGCGCCGCCAGCCCCAGCACCCAGCGCCGCTGCGCCGCCAGCCGGCCGGCGCGCGCCAGCCGCCAGGCCAGCAGGCCCAGCAGCAGGAACACGGCGTAGGCGAACAGCCGGTGCGTGTAGTGGATGGCGGTGAGCGCATGGAACTCCAGCCGCGAGTCGTCCGCCGACTCGCCCAGCGGCCGCCACAGCTCGAAGCCCTGGGCAAAGTCCATCGGCGGCCACCAGCTGCCCTGGCACATGGGAAAGGTGTTGCACACCAGCACGGCGTAGTTGGTGCTGACCCAGCCGCCCAGCGCGATCTGCAGCGCCACCGCACCGGCCGACAGCCACAGCAGCGCACGCAGGCCGGCAGCCAGCGGCTCGGGCGCGGCACCGGCGCTGCGGCGGTAGCTTTCGGCCTGCACCACCAGCAGCACCAGCAGGCCCACGCCGCCCAGCAGGTGCAGGGTGACGATGGCCGGAAACAGCTTCATGGTGACCGTCAGCGCGCCAAAGGCACCCTGGGCGCAGACCCACAGCAACGTCAGCAGCGGCCAGCCCGGGTGCACGATGTCGGTCGCGGCGGCGGCGCGCTGGCGTCGCCACTGGCGCCAGGTGGCCAGGGTCAGCACCAGGATCAGCACGCCCACCCCGGTGGCCAGGTAGCGGTGGATCATCTCGACCCAGGCCTTGCCGTGCGTCACCGGGCCGGTCGGCATGGCGGCCTCGGCGGCGTCGATCTGCACACGCGCGCCGACCGGGCTGGCCTGACCGTAGCAGCCGGGCCAGTCGGGGCAGCCCAGACCGGAATCGGTCAGGCGCGTGAAGGCGCCGAACATCACCAGGTCGAAGGTCAGAAACAGCGTCAGCAGGGTCAGCGCCTGCAGGCGCCGCGCCGGGCCAGCGCCCTGGTGGCGCAGCCACAGCCAGGCCAGCGGGCCCAGCGCCACCACCAGGCCCATGCCCATCAGGCGCAACGCGGGGCTGAGGTTGTACAGCGGCGTGGCGTCCATCATCGGCCCGCCCGATCCCAGCTGGAGGAGGCGCGCATCAGCCGCTCCAGATCGCGTTTGGCGCGGCCGGCGCTCTGCTTGTCCAGCCCGGCGGGGAAACGCATCATCCAGTGGCCCATGGGGTCGACCACGTACAGGTGGTCGGGCAGCGCCCGCCCCGGCGCCGGCGCCAGCCAGCCGCCCAGCACGTCGGGCGGCACACGCAGCACCGTGGCCTGGCCCAGCGCCGGCAACAGCGGCTCGGGCAGGCGCGCGTCGTCGCTGACCAGCCAGACCCAGTCCAGCCGGTCCTTGTCCTTGCCCAGGCCTTCGCGCAGCTGGCGCTGCAGGTACAGGTGGTTTTCACACACCGCATCGCACGCGCCGCCGCCCACGCTGATCAGCAACCACTGGCCCTTGAGGGCAGACAGTGCCGCCGGGCGCCCGCTCAGGTCGGTGGCGCTGGCGACCGGCAGCGGCCGCTGCGGCTCGATCAGCTCGCCAAAACTGCGCCGCGCCTCGGGCCGCACCACGTAGTAGCTGTAGTAGGAGGCGATCACCGGCGCCGCGCACACCAGCGCCAGCAGCAGCATCTGCCAGCGACCGGCGCGCGTGCGCCGTGCCTGCTGCGCCAGCAGAGCTTCGGGCGAAGGCAGGTTGTGCACGGTCATGCCGAACGCCTGGTTGGCCCGGCCGCTCTCAGGCGCGTCGGGTACGGTAGATAGGTCTGACAACTTGAAACCACACAAAAAGCAGGCCGATGAGGGCGCACAGGCCGAACCACTGGAACGCATAGCCGTAGTGCTTGTCGACACCACTGGCGGCCTCGGGCCAGTCGCGGCGCAGGCCCTCGGATGGCGCGCCAGTCTGCCACACCATCAGGCCGGCCAGCGGCAGGCCGGTTTCGGCACGGTAGGCGTCGAGGTCCAGATTCTGCCGGATCGCCCCGAGCCCCTCCTGCCCCAGTTGATAAAGCCTCGGCGGATGTTCGGCCACGCGACCATGCACCTGCACCTCGCCGTCCGGCGTCTGCACCGGCGGCAGCGTCTCGCGCTCGCTGCGGTGGCGCGGCGCCCAGCCGCGCTGCACCAGCACGACCGCATCGCTGCCACTCAGCCGCAGCGGCGTCAGCACGTAAAAGCCGGTCTGGCGCCCCATGGGCCGGTTGTCCAGGTAGACGGTGCGCTGCGGCAGCCAGCGTCCGCGCAGGGTGATGCGGCGGTGCAGCAGCGCCTGCGCCTGATCGGGCGCCAGTGGCCCGGCCAGCGTCAGGCCATCGAGCGCAGGCAGCGACTGGCGCGCCTCGATGGCGGCGTGCAAGGCCTGCTTTTCGGCGGCGCGCGCGAGCTGCCAGCGCCCGAGCGCAAACGTCAGCCCCACGCCCAGCAGCGCAGCCAGCAGCACCAGCAGCGAACGCCAGCGGCTCACCGGATAATCCGCCCCATGAAACAAGTGTTCGTGGCGCTGGCGTTCGTCGGCATTCTGGCCAGCCTGGCGTCGGCGCTGGTGTTCATGCTCAGGCGCGACCCGCAGGGCGAAGCCACGGACAGCCGGCGCGCCGGCCGCATGATGCGCTCGCTGGCGCTGCGCGTCGGTTTGTCGGTGCTGCTGTTCCTGTGCATTCTGCTGGCCTGGAAACTGGGCTACATCAAGCCCAGCGGCATTTCATCATCATTCTGAGCGTGCGGCCGCCGCAGCAAAAAGAGCGCCGCAGGGCGCTCTTCGGGGGTGGCGCGGGCGAAGTCTGTGGCGACCGGGCGTTCAAGACCACCACGAACGACCTTGCTGCGCCCGCCTGACCGAGGCGGTCATCGCGATGCCGGGCACAGCCGGCGGCAGGGTCGCGCTGCTGAACGCGACGCGGTGTTACATCCAGTACACCAGCAGGTACAGGCCCAGCCACACCACGTCCACGAAGTGCCAGTACCAGGCCGCGCCCTCGAAGCCGAAGTGGCGCTGGGGCGTGAAATGGCCCTTCATCAGGCGCAGGGTGATGAACAGCAGCATCAGCATGCCGACCAGCACGTGCAGGCCGTGAAAGCCGGTCAGCATGAAGAAGGTGGAGCCATAGACGCCGGAGCTGAGCTTGAGGTTGAGGTCGGTGTAGGCGTGGTAGTACTCGTAGCCCTGCACGCACAGGAAGATCGCGCCCAGCAGCACGGTGACCCACATGAACGCCACCGTGCGCGCCCGCTGGCCGGCCAGCAGCGCATGGTGAGCGATGGTCAGCGTCACGCCCGAGGTCAGCAGCAGCGCGGTGTTGATGGTCGGCAGCCAGAACGGCCCCATGGTCTGGAACGGCTGCACGGTGCCGGCCGGCGAGGCGGTGGCGCCGGGCGCCACGCTGGGCCAGACGGCCTTGAAGTCGGGCCACAGCAGCGCGTTGTCCAGACTGCCCAGCGCCGGCACCGAGTGCGAGCGCGCCCACCACAGGGCGGTGAAGAAGGCGCCGAAGAACATCACCTCCGAGAAGATGAACCAGCTCATGCTCCAGCGGTAGGACAGGTCGATCTTGCGACCGTACAGCCCCCCTTCGCTCTCGCCCACGGCATCGCTGAACCACTGGAACAGCACGAACAGCCACCACAGCAGACCGGCCAGCAGCAGCCAGCCGCCCCAGGCGGCGTCGTTGATCCACTGGCTGGCACCGATGATCATGAGCAGCAGGCCGAAGGCGGCCATCACCGGATGCCGCGACTCGGCGGGGACGTAGTAGTACGGCGTCTGACCGTGCGTGGTGCTGGACATCTTCACTTCACTCCTGTGCTCTGAATTCTATAGCTGCTGGCGCTTGTCTCACCTGCGCTGGACGTTGATTGGATGGTTATCGATGGGCCTCAGCCGGGGGTTGTGCCGGACACCACCCAGTGGATGATGCCCAGCAGCAGCAGCACGAACAGCACGACGCCGATCAGGCCCGCCAGCATGATGTGAAACGGATTGACCTGGGCCAGGTCGCGCTGGTATTCGCTGCGCTTGCGCACGCCCAGAAAGCCCCAGCCCACCATGCGCAGCGTGCGCCAGAAGGCCGGGCCACCCGCCGCGGCTGGCGCGGCCACGTCGGGCGGCGCCGGCGACACCGGGGTCTGCACGGTGCGGGCCGGCTCGCTCATGCGCCGGCTCCGTGAGGGCGGGCCAGCGCCGCGCTGGACTGCGGCGGCGCGGGCGTCTTGCCACCCACTTCGAAAAAGGTGTAGGAGAGCGTGATGGTGGTCACGTCCTTGGGCAGGCGCGGATCGATCACGAAGGCCACCGGCCATTCCTTCTTCTCGCCCGGCTCCAGCGTGTACTGATTGAAGCAGAAGCATTCCAGCTTGTTGAAATGCGGCGCCGCCTGGCGCGGCGCGTAGCTGGGGATGGCCTGCGCCGCCATGCGCCGATCCTGCACGTTCTGGAACTCGTACATCACGGTGGCCAGCTCGCCCGGGTGCACCTGCAGGGTGCGCTGCGCGGGCCGGAATTCCCACGGGCCGCGGGTGTTGGCGTCGAACTCGACCGTGATGACGCGGCTGCGATCGACCTGGGTGTTGCGACTGGCCAGCCGCGCCGTCTCGCCGGCCGACCCGTTGCCCGGCACCTGGCGCTCGGACAGCGACAGGATGTTGATGCCGGTGGCTTCGCAGATGGCGCGGTAGACCGGGATCAGGCTGTAGCCGAAGGCGAACATGCCGCAGGCCACCACGGCCAGCTTGCCCAGCATCTTCAGGTTTTCGGAACGCCGGCGCATGGCCATCCCCGCCCGTCAGCCGCCCAGCACCACCATGCGCACGATGAAGCCGACGAAGAACGCCAGCGCCACCGTGCCCAGGATCAGCCCCAGACGGACGTTGCGCTTGCGCTGCTGCTCCGTGGTCATGGCCGACATCCGCGATTCGTCCACCATCAGCCGATCACGCGGGTGGCGCTGGCGTCCAGCTTGGGCGGGGTTTCGTAGGTATGGAACGGCGCCGGCGAGGGCACTTCCCATTCCAGACCCTCGGCGCCTTCCCAGGGGCGCTGCGGCGCCTTGGCGCCCTGCCCCCGCATCACCGGCAGCACCACGAACAGGAAGAAATACAGCTGCGCGAAGCCGAAGAAGAAGGCGCCCACCGAGGCGATCAGGTTGAAGTCGGCGAACTGCATCGGGTAGTCGGCGTAGCGGCGCGGCATGCCGGCCAGACCCAGAAAGTGCATCGGAAAGAAGGTGACGTTGAAGGAGATCATCGACCACCAGAAATGGATCTTGCCGCGCGTCTCGTTGTACATCACCCCGGTCCACTTGGGCGACCAGTAGTAGAAGCCGCCGTACAGCGCGAACAGCGAACCGGCCACCAGCACGTAGTGGAAGTGGGCGATGATGTAGTAGGTGTCCTGGATCTGTGTGTCCACCGGCACCACCGCCGGGATCACGCCGGTGAAGCCGCCGATGGTGAACACGAAGATGAAGCCGACGGCCCACAGCATGGGCGTCTCGAAGGTCATCGAGCCGCGCCACATGGTGGCCACCCAGTTGAAGATCTTCACCCCGGTGGGAATGGCAATCAGCATGGTGCCGTACATGAAGAACAGCTGGCCCGTGACCGGCATGCCGGTGGTGAACATGTGGTGCGCCCACACGATCAGCGACAGGATGGCGATGGCCGCCACCGCGTACACCATGGAGGCGTAGCCGAACAGCTTCTTGCGCGCGAAGGCCGGCACCACATGGCTGATGATGCCGAAGGCCGGCAGGATCATGATGTAGACCTCGGGGTGACCGAAGAACCAGAAGATGTGCTGGTACATCACCGGGTCGCCGCCGCCGGCGGGGTTGAAGAAGCTGGTGCCGAAGTGGCGGTCGGTCAGCGTCATGGTGATGGCGCCGGCCAGCACCGGCATCACCGCGATCAGCAGGTAGGCGGTGATCAGCCAGGTCCAGCAGAACATGGGCATCTTCATCAGCGTCAGGCCGGGCGCGCGCATGTTCAGGATGGTGACGATGATGTTAATGGCGCCCATGATCGAGCTGGCGCCCATGATGTGCATGGCCAGGATGCTGCTGTCCATCGACATGCCCATCTGCAGCGTCAGCGGCGCGTACAGCGTCCAGCCGGCGGCCGGCGCACCGCCCGGCATGAAGAACGAGCCGACCAGCATGATGGCGGCCGGAATCAGCAGCCAGAAGCTGAAGTTGTTCATGCGCGCGAAGGCCATGTCGCTGGCGCCGATCTGCAGCGGGATCATCCAGTTGGCGAAGCCGACGAAGGCCGGCATGATGGCGCCGAACACCATGATCAGACCATGCATGGTGGTGAGCTGGTTGAACAGCTCGGGGTTGACCACCTGCAGGCCGGGCTGGAACAGCTCGGCGCGGATCAGCAGCGCCAGCACCCCACCGACCATCAGCATGAAGAAGGAAAACAGCATGTACAGCGTGCCGATGTCCTTGTGGTTGGTGGCGTACACCCAGCGGCGCCAGCCGGTGGGCGCGTGATGGTGGTCGTGGGCGTGGTCGTCGTGACCGGCGTGGGGGGTGGGCAGTACGGCGCTCATGGCAATCTTTCCGGGATTCTGAAACTTGGACGGGCGGGTCAGGGTTCAGCGCGGACGCTCAACCTCCGGCGGGGAACTTGCCGGTGCGCGCCGCCTTGAATTCGGCCGGCTGCACCAGCGTGCCCGTCTGGTTGGTCCAGTGGTTGCGCGTGTAGGTGACGACCGCCGCCAGCTCGACGTCGGACAGCTGCTTCCAGGCCGGCATGGCGCCGTTGGCGCGCCCCTCCAGCACCACCCGCATCTGCTCGGCCGCCGGACCCTTGACGATGGCGCTGCCGTCCAGCGGCTTGATGGCGGCGCTGCCACGGCCGTTTTCCAGGTGGCAGGCGGCGCAGTTGGCGGCATACACCTTTTCGCCGCGCGCCACCAGTTCGGCCAGCGTCCACGACTTGTTCGGGTCGTCGGCCAGGGCCGCCAGGCGCTTGCGTTCCTGCTCGACCCAGGCGGTGTATTCGTGCTGCGGCAGCACCTTGACGTGGATCGGCATGTAGGCGTGCTCCTTGCCGCACAGCTCGGCGCACTGACCATAGAAGTCGCCGGTCTGCTCGGCGCGGAACCAGGTGTCGCGCACGAAGCCGGGGATGGCGTCCTGCTTGACGCCGAAGGCCGGCACCATCCAGGAGTGGATGACGTCGTTGGCGGTGGTGATGATGCGCACCTTCTTGCCGACCGGCACCACCAGCGGACGATCGACCTTCAGCAGGTAGTCGTCACCGGCGGGTTTGCCCGCGTCGGACATGACGCGGTGCGAAGCGTCGAGCGTGGACAGAAAACCGATGCCCGCGCCTTCGCCGTTCAGGTAGTCGTAGCCCCACTTCCACTGGTAGCCGGTGGCCTTGATGGTGAGGTCGGCGTTGGTGGTGTCCTTCTGTGCCACCACCACCTTGGTGGCCGGCAGCGCCATGCCGATCACGATCAGGAACGGAACCACCGTCCAGGTCACCTCGATCGCCACCGACTCGTGGAACTGGGCCGGCTTGGCGCCCTGCGACTTGCGGTGCTTCCAGATGGAATAGAACATCACGCCGAACACGCCGATGAAGATGATCGTGCAGACGATCAGCAGCATCCAGTGCAGGCTGTGCTGGGCCTCGGCAATCTTGGTCACCGGCGGGTGCAGGTTGAGCTGCCGCACGGCCGGGCCACCCGGCAGGTCGTTGACCTGCGCCTGCGCGGCACCGGCCAGCCACAACGCGCCCCACAGGGCCACCTGGGACGCCCTTCCAGTCAGCTTGCTTGCCATGCGATTCATCGTGCCCACGTTGTTCACTGCCCCCACCATAGATTCAAATGTCCCACTCAATGCAGCCCACCGGCCCACAGCGCCTTGCGCAGGTCGCTGGCCAGCGCCGGACGCTGCGACGGCCGCACATGGCGACCGATGGCGATGCGCCGGCCCGCCGCCGACAGCTCGATCAGGCCCCGCTCGCTGGCGGGCGGCGCGATGCGCACCTGCGCAGCGCCGAATTCCAGCCGTTCGCACCGACCGGCGCATTCGCGCTCGACGATCAGCCGACCGCCCTGCAGGTGCACCGTTTCACCGTCCAGCGCATGCCGCGCATGCACCAGCAGCGCGGCGCCGACGGCCAGCAGCTCCAGCCCGGCAAACGCCAGCACCAGCGGCATGCCCAGCGCCCAGAAGCCGACTGCAATCGACAGCGACAGCAGGCACATTGCGGCGTACAGCCCAGCCAACTGGCGCGGCGTCACGCTGCAGTGGCGCCGCAGCCGCCAGGCCAGGGCCTGGTCACCGACGTGAGCCCATCGCTGGGTCGAAGCTTGCTGCAAGACGAGGTTCTCCGCATCACCGCAAAGCGCCGTCGCTTCGCTATGAATGCAAATGAGTTTAACCGAGTCGCCGCAGGTCTTTGATAAACCTCAATCAGAGGGCAAGTTCCTATTGCGCTGTCGCAATGAAACCTTTAAGTCGTCCAGCGAAATGCGGGTCTGGGGCGCGATGGTGTGGCGTGGCGGTGGCTTGACGGCATGGCCATAGATGACCTCGAAACTCAGCGTCAGGGCACCGTCGCCTGCCTGCAGCGCCGGGTGGCGCGCCAGCGCCGCCTGCAGCTGCGCCCGCCAGGCCGGCGTGCGCAGGCCGGCCGCGCGCTGCACATGCAGGTTGCGCCCCAGGCCGCGCAGCTCCTGCAGCAGCCGCTGCGGGGTGGCAAAGCTGAGCGTAATGCGCTCCATGTCCATCACCGGATCGGCAAAGCCGGCCGCCAGCAGCTGATCGCCCCAGTCGTGCAGGTCGGTGAATTCGTGCGCCGGCGGCGGCCAGCCGAGGTCGGCGTACAGCGCACGCAGCTCGCGCAGCGTGTCGGGCCCCAGACAGGAGAACATGACGAAGCCGTCGACCGCCAGCGCGCGCAGCCAGTCGGCCATCAGCGCGGCCGGCTCGGCCACCTGGTGCGCCAGCATGTTGGCCCACACCAGCTGCACCGACGCCTCCGGCGGCCGGGCCACGTCATGCGCCGACGGGCGGCCGCCGGTGAGCCGCTGCCACCAGCCGGATGCTATATTTTTGGTAGCTTCTGGCGCTGACGGGTATTGACTTGAGACCCTGAAACACTCGGCATCCGGATACTGCGCCGCGACCCGCTCATGCCCCTGCAGGCCACCGCGCACCGGCTCCCAGTGCGCCCAGGCGCGCACCGGCAGGCGGATCACGGCCAGCCGCTCGGCCATGCGCCGCGCCACTTCTTCGTGCAGCCAGGGCGAGCCGTGGTGCTGCCGTTCGGCCCAGCGGCGCGCCGCCACGAGGTCGATGCTGGGAGGTCGGTCAGAGGCCGCAGGCGACATGGCCGGCCAGTATATTGATGCGCTCCCGCGCAAAAAGATGGCCCATGGCGCCCGGGGTCATCGCCGCGCCGCCCGGTCATTCGTCATTCCCAATTCGTTTACAAGCCCCCGCCCATGCGCCCCATGACCCTGCTGCGTGCCTGGCTGCGCCACCCCGCCGGCGCTTCGGCCTGGCCCAGCCAGTGCCTGATCTGCCGCCGCTGGCCGGCGCAGACGCTGTGCGCCGAATGCCGCGCGCGCTTTGCTCCGCAGCTCACGCGCTGCCAGCGCTGCGCGCTGGCGGTGCCGGCGGGCGTGGCGGTGTGCGGCGCCTGTCTGCGCGAGCCGCCGCCGATGGCCCAGTGCCTGGCCGCCGTGTCCTGGCAATGGCCGTGGTCGATGTGCATCGGGCGCTGGAAGTTCGAAGGCGACACCGGCCTGAGCGGCCCGCTGGCGGCGCTGCTGCAGGCCACGCCGGGGGTAGCCGAGGCGCTCGCCGCCGCCGAGCTGCTGCTGCCGATGCCGATGTCGGACCAGCGCCTGGCCGAGCGCGGCTACAACCCCGCCCTGCTGCTGGCGCGCCGCCTGGCGCCCGGGCGGGTGCAGCCGGGGTGGCTGCTGCGCACGCGCCACACGCCGCCGCAGCGCGGCCTGCCGCGCGCCGAACGCCTGCGCAACGTGCGCGGGGCCTTCCAGGTCGATCCGCTGGCCGCCGGGCGCCTGCGCGGCCGCCGCGTGCTGCTGGTGGACGACGTCATGACCACCGGCGCCAGCGTGCGCGAGGCCGCCGCCACGCTGCGCGCGGCCGGCGCCGACCCGGTCGGCGTGCTGGTGCTGGCGCGCACCGACGAGCCGACCACGCACTGAACCTTCCACACAGCCTGGCGCCATGTTCCACATCGTTCTGGTCGAGCCCGAGATTCCGCCCAACACCGGCAACGTGATCCGGCTGGCGGCCAACACCGGCTGCACGCTGCACCTGATCGAGCCGCTGGGCTTTTCGATGGACGACCGCCAGTTGCGCCGCGCCGGGCTCGATTACCACGAATACGCCCCGGTGCGCCGCCACGCCGGCTGGGAGGCCTTTGTGGCCAGCGAACGGCCCGCCGCCGAGCGCCTGTTCGCCCTCACCACGCGCGGCACGCGCGGCGTGCACGAGGTCAGCTTTGCCGCCGGCGACTGGCTGGTGTTCGGCGCCGAAACGCGCGGCCTGCCCGCGGCGCTGCGCGAGCGCCTGCCGGCGGCGCAGCAGCTGCGCCTGCCGATGCGGCCCGGCCAGCGCAGCCTGAACCTGTCCAACGCGGTGGCGGTCACGGTGTTCGAGGCCTGGCGGCAAAACGGCTTTGGCGGGGCCGGTGCGCCTGTCTGAACCACGCATGGGCTGCGCGGGCTGTGTTGCTTTTTGTTACAAGTACGCCGGTATCTGCGCCACCAACGCCGTTGGTCCCGATCCCGTCCGCGACAATCGCGGCTGATCGTTCACCACAGTGAAGGGTGCCCATGAACCCCACATCAACCTGCCGAACCCGGATTCGGCGCACCCTCCTGGCCAGCGCGCTGGCGGTCGCTGCAGGGGGCGGCCAGCGCGGCCGTCGTCACCACGCCGGCAGGCGTCGTCAACGGGCCATTCAGCGATGCGCCGGCGTTCGGTGTGTGGCAGCGCATCGACATTCGCGCCACCGCGTCGGTCGGCATCACGGGCGACTACCCGCGCAATGGCGATGGCTCCGTGCTGATGACCTCCGGCGACGGCACCGGCAAGACCACCTGGCAGCACTTTCCCGCGGGTGGCCTGGGCCCGCTGAGCAGCTTCATTTCGGCCACCTACGAGTGGTACCGCGATGCGGCCAGCACCGTCACCCGCCCACTTTCATCCGGTGTTCCGCATTCGGGTGGACAACGACGGCAACCCCGCCACCACGGCAGACCAGTCCTGGCTGGTCTTTGAGCGCGGCGCCATGGGCCCCTACACCGCGCCTACCGGCACCTGGGTGACCGAAACCCTCGGTGACAGCACCCTGATGTGGGTCTGGCAGAGCGGCGCCGCCAACAGTCAGCCCCCTGTCACGACCATGGCGCAATTCAAGGCCGGCAGCTACGTCCCCGAGTCGGGAGGTTTCACCATCCCAGCGACCGCCACCATCCTGGGCGTTCAGGTTGGCACCGGTTCGGGCTGGTATGGCGTGTTCCGAGGCGCGGTGGACACCATTGGCCTCGCCGCCCAATCCAGCCTGGGGCCCGACAACTTCGAACTGACGGCACCGCCACCGGCCGCCGTTGCCCCTGTGCCCACCCTCGACGGGCTGGGCCTGAGCGCGCTGGCCGGCCTGCTGGCGGGTCTGGGGCTGTGGCGCCAGCGCCGGCGCGGCTGATCCTAGAAACGGCAGTTGACCGCTTGTCAACTTCGGGCAGGCCGCATCGATGCGGGGACTCGCGGCTGTGATGGCCTTCACCTCCTGGGTGAGCACGCTACGCACCCCCCGCACCGCGCTCGGCGCGCCATGCGGCGATGCTCCTGCTTGCGGGCAGGAGCCCGCGGCGTCGTCGCGTCTTGCCTGGCACGCCGATCACGGCACGGGCGGGGGCGTCCAACTGCCGTTTCTAGGCTGATCGGCGCCAACGCCCGGGCGCGCGGCGGTGGCCGGCGTCACGCGGCCGGTTCGGCGCCCGTCAGCAGCGCCTGCAGCGCCTCGGCCGACCGCGCTGCCGCACCGCGGTGGGCCTGGGCAAAGTCCTGGGCCGCCGCGCGCATGGCCGCGCGGGCCGGCGCATCGGCCAGCAGGGCGCGCGCGGCGTGCACCGCCTGGGCCAGGTCGGCCACGCGCCGCGCCGCACCCGCGGCCTGGGCCAGTTCGGCGGCCTGGGCAAAGTTGAAGGTGTGCGGCCCCATCAGCACCGGGCAGCCGCAGGCGGCCGCTTCGATCAGGTTCTGCCCGCCCAGCGGGGCAAAGCTGCCGCCCAGCAGGGCCACGTCGGCCAGGGCGTAGTACGCGGCCATTTCGCCCAGGCTGTCGCCCAGCCAGACCTCGGCCGCCTCGGGCAGCGCGTGCCAGGCGCTGCGCCGGCTCAGGCTCAGGCCGGCGGCAGCGACGGCGGCGGCCACGTCGTCGAATCGCTGCGGATGGCGCGGCACGATGAGCCATTGCACGGCCGGCGCCGCCGCCTCGGTTGCTACGTTTTCAATAGCTTCCGGCGCTTGCCCAGAAAGCTCCAGGGCCTTGATTTGCTTGAGAAACTCAGCCTCCTCGCCGTCGCGCGAGCTGGCCAGCATGACCACCGGCCGGTCGCTGCCGGCACGCCAGGCGCGGCCGCGCGCCAGCAGTTCGGGCGCCGGCTGGGCGTCGAACTTCAGGTTGCCCAGCACGGTGACCGGGCCGGCGCCGAGGGCGCGCAGGCGTGCCGCGTCGGCCTCGGTCTGCGCCCACACCGCCGACAGCGCGCGGTAGGCCGGGCGCAGCAGCGCGCCGGCGCGCCGGGCGCCGCGCAGCGAACGGTCGGACAGGCGCGCGTTGGCCAGCGCCAGCGGCACGCCGCGCGCCGCGGCCTCGCGGATCAGGTTGGGCCAGATCTCGGTTTCCATCAGCACGCCGACGTCGGGCCGCCAGTGCGCCAGAAAGCGCCGCACGGCGCCGGGCGAGTCCCAGGGCTGCCAGACCTGCACGTCGCCGGCCTGCAGCAGCCTGCCTCCCTCGGCGCGTCCGGTGGCGGTGCCATGCGTGAGCAGCAGGCGCATGCCGGGCAGGCGTGGGCGCAGCGCCGCCAGCAGAATGGCGGCAGCGCGCGTCTCGCCCAACGACACCGCGTGCACCCACACCAGCGGCGCGGCGCCCACCGGGCGGGCCTGGGTGTAGTGGCCGAAGCGCTCCTCCACGGCATGCAGGTAGCCCGGCTCGGCGGCGCCGCGGCGGCGCAGCTTGCGTCGCAGCAGGGGCTGGGCCAGCCAGGTGGCCAGGTCGTAGAGGGCGCCGACGAGCGACTTCATGCGCTATGGTTTGTGTAGCTTCTGGCGCACGCCGGGTGGGCGCTGGGGCCGTCAAACGCGCCCATCAATGGGCAGCGGCGCCGAGCTGGGCGTCGGGCTTGACGCGCCGCAGCAGCGCCAGCATGTCGGCCTGGATGCGCGCCAGCGCCTGCGGCGTCTGGCCCTCGAAGCGCAGCACCAGCACCGGCGTGGTGTTGCTGGCGCGGATCAGGCCGAAGCCGTCCGGCCAGTCGACGCGCAGGCCGTCGATGGTCGAGATCGCAGCCGCCCCCGCGCTGCCCGCTGCGCGTGGTTCGCTGCCCTCCGGGCGGGCGCTCAGGGGCTCGGCAAACACCACCGGCGCCAGCGCCTGCAGCTCGGCCGCCAGACGGTGCGCCTCGCCTTCGGCGCAGGGCACGTTCAGCTCGGGCGTGCTGCAACTGGTGGGCAGGGCATTGAGCACGGCGCTGGCGTCGGGCGAGCGGCTGAGGATTTCCAGCAGCCGGCAGCCGGCGTAGGTACCGTCGTCGAAGCCGAACCAGCGCTCCTGAAAGAAGATGTGGCCGCTCATCTCGCCGCCCAGGGGCGCGCCGACCTCCTTCATGCGCGCCTTGATCAGCGAATGGCCGGTCTGGTGCATCAGCGGCACGCCGCCGGCAGCGCGGATGGCCGGCGCCAGGCGCTGCGAGCACTTGACGTCGAACACGATGGGCGCGCCCGGCACGCGGGTCAGCACGTCCTGCGCGAACAGCACCAGCTGGCGGTCGGGGAAGATGTTCTGGCCGTCGCGGGTGACGATGCCCAGGCGGTCGCCGTCGCCGTCGAAGGCCAGGCCCAGTTCGGTGTCGGACGCGCGCAGCGCGGCGATGACGTCGCGCAGGTTGTCGGGTTTGCTGGGGTCGGGGTGGTGGTTCGGAAAGCGGCCGTCGACCTCGGTGAACAGCTCCATCACCTCGCAGCCGATGGCGCGCAGCACCTGCGGCGCGCTGGCGCCGGCCACGCCGTTGCCGCAGTCGACCACGATCTTCATCGGCCGTGCCAGCCGGATGTCGCCCTGGATGCGCGCCAGGTACGCCGGGAACACGTCGTGCTGGCGCACCGAGCCGCCGGCGCGGCGCGCGCCCTCGCCCGCCTCCATCGCGCGGCGCAGGGACTGGATTTCTTCACCGTAGATGGCGCGCCCGGCCAGCACCATCTTGAAGCCGTTGTCGTCGCGCGGGTTGTGGCTGCCGGTGACCTGGATGCCACTGCGGCACAGCGTGCTGGCGGCAAAGTACAGCATCGGCGTGGTGGCCAGGCCGATGTCGATCACCTCGACGCCGGCAGCCACCAGGCCGCGCATCAGCGCCGCCGCCAGCGCCGGACCGGACAGGCGGCCGTCGCGCCCCACCGCCACCACGCGCTCGCCCAGCGCCAGCGCGCGCTGACCGAAGGCCAGGCCCAGACGCTCGGCGACGGCCTCGTTCAGCGTGGTCGGCGTGGTGCCGCGGATGTCGTAAGCCTTGAAGATGGCGCGATGGAGCTGCATGGGCGGTGATTGTAGGGAGCCGCACATGCTATTGATTCAATAGCTGCCGGCGCTTGACTGTACTGCGCCAGAGTCCGATTTCATTCCAGATCCGTAGCCCAGCCGCCAGGCCGACCGCCTTGCCCCGCGCCCGGCGCCGGGTTTGGCCCAGCGGCGATACTCGCGCGCCATGACCGCCCTCGCCGCCGCCCGCCCGGCCACCAGCCCCGCCCGGCTGACGCTGTACTACCTGCTGCTGGCCGCCACCTGGGGGGCCTCGTTCCTGTTCATGCGCCAGGCCACGCTCGAATTCGGACCACTGCCGACCGCCGCGGTGCGCGTGACGGTGGCGGCGCTGTTTCTGCTGCCGCTGCTGCTGGCGCATGGCCAGTGGCCGGCGCTGCGGCGCCACTGGCGGCCGGTGCTGCTGTGCGGGCTGCTCAATTCCGGCATTCCGTTTGCGCTGTTCAGCTTTGCGCTGCTGCACATCTCCACCGGCCTGTCGTCGATCCTCAACGCCACCGTGCCACTGTTCGGCGCCCTGGTGGCCTGGGCCTGGCTGGGGCAACGGCCCGGCATCTCGCGCGGCATCGGACTGGTGGTGGGCTTTGTCGGCGTGGCCCTGCTGGCCTGGGACAAGATCGGCCTGCGCGCCGGCGCACCGGCGGCGCTGGCCGCCTGGGCCGTGGCCGCCTGCCTGGGCGCCACGCTGTGTTATGCGCTGGCAGCCAGCTTCACGCACCGCCACCTGAGCGGCCTGCCGCCGCTGATGACCGCCACCGGCAGCCAGATCGGCGCCATGCTGGGCCTGGCGTTGCCGGCGCTGGCGCTGTGGCCGGCGCAGATGCCCGGGCCCACGGCCTGGGCCTCGGTGGTGGCGCTGGGCGTGCTGTGCACCGGCGTGGCCTACGTGCTGTACTTTCGCCTGATCGAGGCGCTGGGCCCGGCGCGCGCGCTGACGGTGACCTTCACCGTGCCGGTGTTCGCCATCGTCTATGGCGCCGCCCTGCTGGGCGAAGCCGTGACACCCTGGATGCTGCTGTGCGGCGCCATCGTGCTGGTCGGCACGGCGCTCGCCACGGGCTTCATCAAGCTACGTTTTTAGGAGCTTGCAGCGCTTGCCGGGTGGGCGCTGGAAAGCATCCGCTCCACATAGCGGGCGATCAGGTCGATCTCCAGGTTGACGGCGCTGCCGGCCGTCAGCGTGTGCAGCGCGGTGTGCTGCACGGTGTGTGGGATCAGGTTGATGTGGATCTCGCAGCCGCCCGGCTGGTCGTCCACCTGGTTGACCGTCAGGCTCACGCCGTTGACCGTGACCGAACCCTTGTAGGCCAGATAGCGCGCCAGCTCGCGCGGCGCCCGCACGCACAGCGCCCAGCTCTCGCCCACCGGCGCGAAGTGCGTGACCTGGCCGATGCCGTCCACATGCCCCGACACGATGTGCCCGCCCAGCCGGTCGTGCGCGCGCAGCGCCTTTTCCAGGTTGACCGGGCCGGGCCGATCGAGCCCGGCGGTGCGCGCCAGCGATTCGGCCGAGATGTCGATGGCAAAGCGCCCCGCCCGCGCGTCGATGGCGGTGGCCGTCATGCAGGCGCCGTTGAGCGCGATGCTGTCGCCCAGGCCCACGTCGTCCAGGTAGCCGGGCGGCGTCTCGATGACGAGCTGTTTGCCATGCGCGCTGCTGGCGCCCAGTTCGCGCACCTCGGCAATGCGGCCGACGGCGGTGATGATGCCGGTGAACATGCGATCGGACCCCAAAAGAAGAAAGCCCCGCAAACCATGGATTTGCGGGGCTTTCGGTACGGGTTGGCGCGGCTGGCAGGATTCGAACCCACGACCCCTTGGTTCGTAGCCAAGTACTCTATCCAACTGAGCTACAGCCGCGCGAAGCAAAAAATTATATCACGACCAAAACCGGCAGGCCGGACGGTGCCCGAATCTGCCACTTCAGGCGTCAGAACGGGTGCGCGCCCGACGGTGCCAGGCGCTGCAGCGCACCACGGTCGCACAGCCGCCAATGGCGCCCTCTGCCCTGCACCCAGCCGCGCGCCTGCCATTGCGCAAGCAGGCGGCTGAGCGTCTCGGCGCGCACGCCCAACCGGGCCGCCAGATGGCGCTGGCTGCAAGGCAGTTCGATGCAGGTGCCCTGCTGCATGGCCTGCGCCAGCACGTAGCTGGCCAGGCGCTCCTGGGTGTTGCCACGGGTCAGCCAATCGACTTCGTTGACGCGCTGGTGCAGGCATTGGCTCAGGCACTGCAGCATGCGCAGCGCAAGTTCCGGGTACGCAAGACATGCCGCTCGAAGCGCCTGACCCGGAATCTGCCAGACCCGAACCGCGCCCTGCGCGCGCGCCGACAGGGGGTGAAGGCCACCGGGCAGAAACATCGCCGCTTCGGCCACCAACGCGCCGGTGCCGAAGCACTGCCAAAGGCGTTCCTCGCCGCGTTCGTCATGGCGCAGCAGCGCCACCGCACCTTGCGCCACCAGCAGGCAGTGCCGTGCCGGGTCGCCTTCGTAGAACAGCATCTCGCCGTCGGCGTGCCGAGCGACGCTGGCTTGACCGGCCATTTCACTCAGCACCGCCTGCGGCAAGCCCCGCAAGGGCCGGCAGTTGCCCAGCAAGCGCTGCACCTCGCTGGTGCGCGGAGGCTGTTGCGCCGACGCATCATGGGCGCGCGCATTGACAAATGTCATTTGATTCCGGGCTGCCATGAGAATAATTACGAATGCGAATCATTCGTATCCGCGTTTCTATCTTAATCCCTTTTCTTTTTTCCCGCCCAGCCCAACGCGCGCCGACGGGCCGATGCGTCCAGCCACCGCGGTCAATCCTTGGACGCCCATGTCAACCTCCCTGCATCCCGCCCTGTCGTGCCGTCGCCATCCCCTGGCTCTGGCCGCTCTTCTGTTGGTCAGCCACGCGGCCACGGCCCAGTCGACCTCTGCCCAGTCCTCCACTGCTGCCCTGCCGGCCGTCACCGTGACGGCCACCATGACCGAGCAGGACGCGCGCACCGCGCCGGCCAGCGTCACCGTCATCACGGCCGAGGAGCTGGCCGAGAAAAACGCCACCGACCTGCTGGACGCCGTGCGCGGCGCGCCCGGCATCACGCTGCAGGGGCGCCAGGTGGGCGGGCGCAAGACGCTGGCGCTGCGTGGCCTGGAGGGCAAGCACACGCTGACGCTGATCGATGGGCGGCGCATCAGCGCCAGCGACGACGTGATCGGCCATTCCGACTACCAGTACGGCTGGCTGCCGATCTCGGCGATCGAGCGCGTGGAGATCATCCGCGGCCCGATGTCGGCGCTGTACGGTTCCGAGGCCCTGGGCGGCGTGATCAACCTCATCACCAAGCGGCCCAAGGACCGCTGGAGCGGCTCCATCGGCGTCTCGGGCGCGACGGGGCTGTCCAGCGACGCGGCGAGCGAGGGCGGCACCTCGATCTACGCGGGCGGCCCGCTGGGCGAGCGCGCGCGCCTGTCGGTGAACGCCGAATACGCCCACCGCAACGCCACGCCCGACGTGGATGACCCGCGCTACAGCGAGATCGAGGGTCGCAAGCCGCGCAACCTGGGGCTGAACGCCGAGTTCGACCTGACGGCCCAGCAGCGCCTGCAGGCCGGCATCAGCGACGGCAAGGAAAGGCGCCTGTACGACGACGTGAGCACGGCCGGCAAGGCCTACCGCAACCGCTACGACCTGGAGCGGCGCCAGACCCATTTGGGCTGGGTGGGCGACTTTGGAGATACCAAGGCGCAGCTGCGCGCCTACCGCAGCGAGATGAGCATCAGGAACACGCGCACCAATGGCGTGTCGCCCACGCGGCCGCAGGACATGCAGGACGACGTGGTCGACGGTCATGTGACCATGCGCCGCGGCGGCCACCAGATCGCCTTTGGCGGCGAATGGCGCAACGAGGAACTGGTCAACGCCGGCCTCAAGGGCGGGCGCGACGACGTGACGCACAAGGCGCTGTTCGTGCAGGACGAGTTCGCGCTCACGCGCAACCTCATGGCCACGCTGGGCCTGCGCGCCGACCATCACGGCATCTTCGGCTCCGAGCTCAGCCCGCGCGCCTACCTGGTCTGGGAGGCCAGCCCGAGTCTGGTCGTCAAGGGCGGCTATGGCCACGCCTTCAAGGCGCCCACGCTCAAGCAGATTTCACCCAACTACGTGGGCGCCGAGGGGCCGCATACCTTCATGGGCAATGCCAACATCAAGCCAGAAACATCGAACTCCTTCGAGATTGGCGCCGACTGGCAGGTCAGCCCCGCCTGGTCGCTGCGCGCCACGGCCTTCCATACCGAGGTCAAGCAGCTCATCACCTACCGCCTGCTGCAGCAGATCGGCATACGCCGCATCTACCAGTACGACAACGTGGACGCCGCGCGCATCCAGGGCCTGGAGGCGGGCTTCACCTGGGCCATCACGCCGCAGCTGTCCTGGAGCACCGACGCCACCGTGCTGCACACGCGTGACAAGACGACCGGCAAGCGCCTGAACGACCGCCCCACGACCAGCGTGGCCTCGCACCTGGCCTGGCGCGTCGACGGCTGGGATCTGCGCCTGGGCCTGCAACACACCGGCAGCCAGGAAAGCTACGGCAACAAACTGCCCGCTTACACCTTGTGGAACGCCAGCGTGGGCCGGGTCTGGAAACTGGGCGGCACGCAAAGTCTCAACGTCCGCGCCGGCCTGGAGAACATGGGCAATGTGCGCCTGGCCGAGAAGTCGCCCAACTTCGGCTACGCCGAGCAGGGGCGGCGCGTGTTCCTGTCGGCGCGGCTGGATTTCTGACTATAGAAACAGTAGCTGCTGGCGCGCGCCCATAGGGCGCAGGAGGCCAATTTGACTATGAAACACATGCGCTGGCTGCTGTGCGCCGCGCTGCTCCTGCTGGTCGGCGTGGCGCGTGCCGCGTCGGTGTTGTTCATCGCCACGGGCAACGTGCCGCAGGGCAAGTTCCACCAGCTGGCCGAGATTGCCCGCCCCCATGGCATCGAGGTCGAGGTGCGTTACCTGAACAGCCTGCCGGCCGACGTCGATGCCGGCCTGTGGCGCGGGCGTGACGCGGTGTTCTTCGACAGCTACCAGCAGGACGAGGTGCGCGACCGCCTGGTGCGCGCGCTGCCCGGCCTGGCCGCGCCCAATGCCTGGCTGTACGACGCACGCCCGGCCTGGGGCGGGGGCCTACCCGAGGCCGTGGCGCGCCGCCTCATCACCTATTACGCGAGCGGCGGGCGCCAGAACTACGAGGGCTTCTTCGCCACGCTGGCGGCGCAGCTCAAGGGCGGCGACGCGCTGGCCGCGGCGCCCGAGCCCGTGGTCTTCCCCAAGACCGGCATCTACCACCCGCGCTGGCCCGGCCTGGTGACGGGCGACGTGCACGCCTATCTGCGCGCCCAGGGTGTAGACCGGGCGGCCGCGGGGCACAAGCCCGTCATCGCCATTGCGCTGCACCAGCAGTACATAGGCTCGATGCAGACGGCCTACATCGACGACATGGTCGCGCGCGTGGAGGCCGGCGGCGCCGTGGCCCTGCCGTTCTACACGCCCATGATGGGCGAGGGGGGGTTCCCCAAGGTACTGCAACCCGGCGGGCCCGGCACGCCCGTGCTGGCCGACCTGCTCATCAACACCCAGATCACGCTCAACGCCGACGAGCGCCGCGCCGAGTTCGAGCGCTTAGGGCTGCCCGTCATCCAGGCCATGACCTACCGCCGCGGCGACGAGGCCGAGTGGGCCGCGAGCCAGCAGGGCATTGCCACCATGGACGTGCCCTTCTACCTGGCCCAGGCCGAGTACGCGGGCATCACCGACATCCAGGTGGCGTCTGCCACGCGCAAGGGCGACGAGCAGATCATGCCCATCACGGCCCAGGCCGCGGCCGTGGCCGCCAAGGCGCTGAACCTGGTCAAGCTGCAGCGCAAGCCCAACGCCGACAAGCGCGTGGCCGTGATGTTCTGGAACTACCCCGCGGGCGAGAAGAACCTCTCGGCCTCGTTCCTCAACGTGCCGCGCAGCCTGCAGACCACGCTGGCCGCGATGGCGGCCTCGGGCTACCGCACCGAGGTGCCGCCCGACGAGACGCATCTGATCACCCTGCTGCAGCGCCTGCTGGCGCCGGCCTACCGCGGTGGCGAGCTCGAGCCGCTTCTCCGCGATGGCCTGGCCGCGCTGCTGCCCGTCAAGGACTACCGCGCCTGGCTCGCCGGCCTGCCGCGCCCCACGCAGGAGGCGCTCGCGAGCGCCTGGGGCGCGCCCGAGAAATCCCCCTGGGTGCTGCGCCAGAACGGCGTGGATTACTTCGTGATTCCGCGCCTTGAGCTCGGCCACATCACCCTGCTGCCCCAGCCCGGCCGCAGCGGCATGGCGCCGGGCAGCAAGGACGCGCGCGCCAAGGAAAAGGAGATCTACCACTCCACCACCGACCTGCCGCCGCACCACTACCTGGCCACCTATCTGTGGACGCGCCGGCACAACGACGCGCTGGTGCACTACGGCACGCATGGCACGCAGGAATGGCTGCCGGGCAAGGAGCGCGGCCTGTCGGTGTACGACGCGCCGCTGCTGGCGCTGGGCGACATTCCCGTGGCCTACCCCTACATCGCCGACAACATCGGCGAGGCCACCCAGGCCAAGCGCCGCGGGCGCGCCACCATCATCAGCCACCAGACCCCGCCGTTCGCCCCCGGCGGCCTGCACGAGGCCCTGACCCAGATGCACGACCTGCTGCACCAGTGGCAGGCGCAGGACGAGGGCGCGGTGCGCGAGCGCATGGCGTCGGACCTGCTGGCCGCGGCGAAGAAGGAGCGCGTGATCGCCGACATGGGCTGGACCGAGGCGCGCGCCAAGGCGCAGTTCGCCGACTTTGTGCAGGAGCTGCACAACCACCTGCACGAGCTGGCCCAGACCGCCCAGCCCCAGGGCCTGCACACCCTGGGCCGCGCGCCCGAGGAGCTGCACCGCCTGGGCACCGTGCTGCTCATGCTGGGCAGCGACTTCTGGGAGGCCGCGGCGCGCCACGCGGGCGTGCCCGCAGCCGACCTGGACGAGGCCCTGATCGGCCCCTGGGACAGGCTGGCGCAGACCGTGCCCTACCAATTGCTGAAAAAGCATGTGGTCGATGGCGAGGCCACGAACGACCTGCCCGAGCAGCTACAGAAAGCATTGCAGAAGGCGGCGCAGGTGTACGCCGACATCGGCGCGCAGAACGAGCTCAAGGGCCTGCTCACGGTGCTGGACGGGCGCTACCTGGCTACCTCCTACGGCGGCGACCCGATCAAGAACCCCGACGCCTATCCCACGGGCCGCAACCTCTACGGCTTCGACCCCTCGCGCATCCCCACCAAGCAGGCCTGGGAGGCGGGCAAGCAGGCGGCCGAGAACATGCTGGCCGAGCACCGCAAGCTGCACGGCAAACAGCCGAAGAAGCTCACCTTCAGCCTCTGGTCGGTGGAGACCATGCGGCATTTCGGCATGCTCGAGGCCCAGGCCCTGTGGCTGCTCGGCGTCGAGCCCGTGTGGGACCAGGGCGGGCGCGTCACCGGCGTGAAGCTCGTTGACCGCGAGCGGCTGGGCCGCGCGCGCGTGGACGTGGTGCTGTCGGCCACCGGCCTGTACCGCGACCATTTCCCCAACGTCATGAAGCAGCTGGCCCAGGCGGTGCTGCTGGCGTCCCGCGCCCGGGACGAGGCCGACAACCCCGTGGCCGCCAACAGCGAGCGCATCGCGCAAAGACTCATCGCCCAGGGCGCCGATGCCAAGGCGGCGGAGCTCGCCGGCGCCACGCGCATCTTTGCCTCGGAGAGCGGGCGCTACGGCACCGGGCTGGACGAGGCGGCGCTCGCCACCGACACCTGGAAGGGCAAGGCCGAGGGCGACAAAAAGCTCGCCCAGCTCTACCTGGCCAAGATGCAGTACGCCTACGGCCCGGACGAGGCGCAATGGGGCAGCGCCGGCGTGGCCGGTGTGGGCAATGGCAAAGGTGGCGGCAAGGGCGGCAAGGCCGTCAACCTCTACGCCGAGCATTTGAGCGGCACCGAGGGCGCCGTGCTTTCGCGCAGCTCCAACCTCTACGGCATGTTGACGACGGACGACCCGTTCCAGTACCTGGGCGGCATCGCGCTGGCCGTGCGGCACCTGGACGGCAAGGCGCCCGAGCTCTACATCAGCAACCTGCGCGGCGCGGGCAGTGGCCGGGTCGAGGGCGCGGCGCAGTTCCTCGCCAAGGAGCTGGCCACGCGCCAGTTCCACCCCGGCTACATCCAGGGCCTGATGAAGGAGGGCTACGCCGGCACGCTGCAGGTGCTGGACGCGACCAACAACTTCTGGGGCTGGACGGCCACTGCGCGCGAGGTCGTGCGCGACGACCAGTGGCAGGAGATGGTCGACGTCTACGTGCGCGACAAGCACAAGCTCGGCCTCAAGGACTGGTTCGAGTCCAAGAACCCGCACGCGCTGGCGCAGACCATGGAGCGCATGCTCGAAGCCGCGCGCCAGGGCTACTGGCAGGCCGACCCGGCCACGCTGCGTGAGCTCAAAGAGCGCTGGCGCGACCTGTCGCAGCGCTTTGATGTGCGTAGCGACAACGCCGCCTTCGAGCGCTTTGTGGGCGCCGCGCAGGGCGCCGCTGGCTATGGCCTTGCGCCCGGCGCTCCCGCTGCGCCCGCTGCCGCCGGGCAGGCCCAGGCCCAGGCCGCCGAGCCCCCGCCGCAGGACGAAGCCCCGCCGCAGCCGCCCCCGCCGCCCATCTCCGGCATGCGCCTGGAGCAGGTGCAGGAGCAGCCCCGCGACAGCGCCGTGCCCGTCTGGCAGACGCTGTCAGTGGCCCTGGTGCTGGGCGCCGTCATGCTGGGCGGCGGCTGGTGGCAGCGCCGTGGCAGGTTTGGCATCAAATCGGCCGTTGGCGCTTGATGGACAAGCGCTGACAGCTATTTTTTTGATAGTTTAATGTTGTCCCATTCCATGACGCGCCCCGGCGCCGTAGGGCTGCTGCTGGCGCTGGCCTGCGTGATGGCAGTTGTTGCCTATCTCTTTCGTTTCTTGTGCCGGAGTGACTCGTGAGCCATTTGCTTGAATCCCTGATGTACCAGGCCAGCCAGGTCTTTCTGTTCCCCACGCTGGTGGTGATCAGCCTGCTGTTCGTCTATGCGTTTTTTCTGCTCGGCATGTTTGCCATGCAGTGGTGGCAGAGGCGCCGGGCCCGCGACGGCGCGCCCACGCGCGGCCACCATCTGCTGAGCTGGGCGCAGGCCCAGCCCCAGGCGAGCGCCGACGAGCTCGACGTGAAGGCGCACCAGCTGCTCGAGCTGCCGCGCATCGCCACGCGCGTCGCGCCCATGCTCGGGCTGATCGCCACCATGATTCCCATGGGGCCGGCGCTCAAGGGCCTGTCCGACGGCAACCTGGCCCAGGTGTCGGACAACCTGGCCGTGGCCTTTGCGGCCGTGATCCTGTCGCTGATTGCCGCGGCCATCACCTTCTGGGTGGTGTCGGTGCAGCGGCGCTGGCTGGCCGAGGAGCTGGTGTGGCTGCAGCGCCAGGGAGTGCGCACGCCGGGCGCGGGTCACATGGCCGAGGCGGGGAGCGAAGCATGAAGTTTCTCGACGAAACCGAGGCCGACGACCCCATCCTATCGGTCGTCAACCTGATCGACGTGTTCCTCGTGGTGATCGCGGCGCTGCTCATCACCGTGGCCAAGAATCCGCTGCTCAGCCCCTTCTCCAAGCAGGACGTCACGGTCATCACCGACGCCGGCAAGCCCAGCATGGAGGTCATACAGAAGCGCGGCGAGAAGATCGAGAAGTACAAGGCCAGCGGCGAGATCGGCGAGGGTGACGGCGAGAAGGCCGGCGTCGCCTACCGCATGAAGGACGGCTCCATGGTCTACGTGCCCGAGACGGGCGAGGGACGCTGAACGAGCGTCGCCTGGTAGGCCGTGCAGGACTTGAACCTGCGACCAAGGGATTATGAGTCCCCTGCTCTAACCACTGAGCTAACGGCCCGCCAGCGGGGATTCTAGGTGCTGCCCGGTCGCCCCTGGCTGAGCGCGTTGCTCACCAGGCGCGAGGTGATGTCGACGATCTGGATCATGCGGTCGTAAGGCATGCG
>WBZM01000834.1_pt1 | contig 36225 bp, 37 predicted proteins | sample 5204271 | NCBI WGS metagenome assembly WBZM01 (sample SAMN12344346, study PRJNA552823) | activated sludge metagenome | biome: Activated sludge suspended growth; feature: Nitrification reactor; material: Wastewater; isolation source: activated sludge from nitrification reactor of wastewater... | reverse complement strand
GCTCGCGAATTCCGTCTCGAGGTGTTCGATCACCGTTGTCTTGCCGCTGCCGTCGGGCCCCAGGATGGCGACGATGAAGCCGCTGGGATTGGTCACGCGGCGGAAGATTCGCCGCGACTCCTGAAGCCTGCTGCGCATCCGGCCCGGCATCGACTCCCTGGGAAGGTTCCTGCGCAAGGATCCCGCCAGCAACTGGCGCCGCGTGCGGAACCAGGCGACATCCATGCGCGCGATCGCGCAGCTCATTTCCTCCACGAGTTCGGCAGGAAACATGCGCTGCAGCGACTCGCGGCAACCGCTGGCATCCTCATCGAACAGGGCGCGGAGCTGCTCCAAATGACGCTCTTCGACGCACTCCTTTTCCACCCGCTTGAACAGATAGTACTCAAACTCGACTGCCGCCGATGGAATCCAGAACCCGGCCGGCGAGCGCCGCCGCGTCGCGAGAACGGACTCGCTGCGCAACCACAGGCGGGCGTCGAGGCGATAGTTGGCTGCCGAATCGGGGTGCAGGTAGGCGATCCGCTCACCCTCCTGGCGCGCGAGGACGAAATAGCGCGCCGATATTTCATGCTCGAGAACCTGGACGATGTGTGCGCCGCTGACGCAATCCGGCGTGTTGAGAATCGCCGGGAGCCTGGCGAAATCACGCTCGCAGACCATGAAATCGACATCGGAAGCGATCTTTTCCGGATAGTCCCGATGTCCGGCGAGGATCACGTACGGGATCGCGTGCGCTTCCAGCGCAGCGCAGAAGTCGATGAACATCTGCTTGCGTACGCTCTCGATGCGCCCGGGTGTGGTCGGGGCGTTTCCCGCCTGATCGCGATTCGTCGTGCTTGCCATCCTCACTCCCAACTCACCTCCAATGCCTTCTCGCCCGCCCTGCATGACGGGCATCCTCTCGCTGCAGCCATCAGCGAAGCCATTGCCGCAAGCCGCGGTAGGCTCCTTCCGGAAGCAGCGCTCTGACCACCTGCTTCGTGGTGAAGACGGCCTGACGGGCGTACAGGGAGTCGGATCGAATCAGCCGGAGAAAATCCTTGTCCGACGTGCCACACAGGATGTTGTTGCGTCGGAGCATTTTCGATGCCTGGAAGGGCGGCCGGTTGACCCCCCAGTCGGTCGTCAGCAGGTAGTCAAAGCCGGCATCGCGCGCCGCCCGCACCACGGCCTCGCTATAGCCACCACCGGGAAAGGCGAGCGCATCCACCCGATGCCCGAGGACGTTCTCGAGAATCTCCTTGCTGACGAAGATCTGCCGACGTGACTCATCGACGCTCAGGACATCCAGCTTGACGTGATCGTGCGAATGCGAGCCCACCTTCATCCCGAGGCGCTCGAGTTCGCGAATCTCATGCTGATCGAGGTAACCCGCTCTGCCGATGTTCGCCGTCGAGACGAAGAACCAACCAGTGAAACCCCTTCTCGCGAGACACTCCGCGTTGATGAGGTCACTCTTGTAGCCATCGTCGAAGGTGACGCCGATGCGGTACCTGTCGTCGGTGAAATCCAGAGTGTGCGAACGCAGGACCGATAGCCCGGACTGGGCGATGAGGTCGACCTGATGGCTGAATTCGTCGTGCGTCAACACATAGACGTCCCTGCCAGAGGCGGACGTTTCCGTGCGGTGATAGGTTATGAACTGCAGTGGCATGGCTCACTCTCGACTATGGTTTCGCTGCTTGCTGCTGGTGGTGGGGCGCTTGCGTCCACGCTCTGGGCGCCAGTGCCGCTCCGGCGAGGTTGCCCGTGACGGTCGCTCGGCACGGCGCACCGTTGGGCCATTGGCGTGCTGACGGCCTTTCTCTTCATGGCCAGGCGATGACGCTAGCGGGTCGCACGGCCTGCCAGCCGAATCCGGTCTTCCGCCGTGGTCGCGGCGAGAAGGTCCCTGATGAACTCATCGTGCAGCGCGTAGGCACTGGCCTGCTGGTCACTGATCGACGACACGCGGACGAGCATCCCGTCCGGCACCTTGCCCGTGATGCCATAACGGATCTGCAGCAGCTTGCGGCTGATTCCCGGCAGCGTGACTTGGTCACCCACGGTGATCCAGTAAGTGATCGGCTCGTTCCTCTTCCCCTGTGCGGCAACGAGTCGGCGAACGGGAAGCATGCCGGCAGTCATCGCCACTTCGTCTTCAACGCTCTTCGAGAGCTGGAAGCCCTGTGCCGCGTAGCAGAATTCCGGGCGGTGCACCTGCGTCTTGTCGCTGCCCTGATCCCCGCCGTAAGCAATCGAGAGCATGACCCGCTGCCCCTGGCTGTTGACGTAGGTTCGCGCCAGAGTCTGGTCGTAGATGGCGTCAAGCCTTTCCTGGACGTCCGGGCTCACCGTTACCGGAATCAGCATGGGGTCGATCGTCCAGTCACCAAAGCGTTGCGGAATCGATGCCGCGAGATCGATCCGCGGTCCGTGCTCGGCGATTCGCTGCGTCGGCTTGAGAGCGATGGCCAGCCCCGACGCGGCCAGCATCAGCAACAGCAGAATGACATGGCGCAGGCAAGGCTTCATGGCGTCATCGCCCGCCTGCGCATCGCCGCACCGTCGATTCGGCGCTCACCCCAGTGAATCAGCGAATCGACGGCAATGATCAGCAACAGCGCCGAAAGGAACAGCACCATGCCGGCGAAGCCGTGCAGGAAGCCCTGCCCCGCTTCGTCGCCGAAGTGGTAGGTGATCAGCGTCAGCACCATCACGCGGATGACGTTGGCGGTAAAGGAGATCGGCACGATCAGCACAGCCAGCGTCACATTGCGCAACAGCGAGTCGCGACGGACGATATTGAGGTAGAGCAGGCCGAGCGCCTCGAGGGTGAACAGCGTGTGCAGGCCGGCACATGCATCGGCCACGAGGAGCTTGTACTGGCCGATCTGCAGGATCACGCCCATGCGCGAGATGGGATAGCCGGCCCAGAACAGAATGTGCTCGGCGACGTAGGAGACGGCCGCCTTCATCGGCATGGTCAGCGTTTCGACGATCGAACCGGGCAGCGGGATCATGAACAACATGAAGAACAGCGGGAACCACTGGGCCTTGAGCGCCGCCACGCCGCGGGTGAGGAGCAGGATCGCAGCCAGCAGCCAGATCATCGAGGCGATCTCCAAGAGCACGATATCCTGCGAGCGACCGACGACGTAGAGCAGCAGGCCGATGCTCAGGGTGGGCCAACCCCACGCACTGGGCCTGCCGGTTTCGCTTGCCTGCCACATGCCCGGCCACTTCCGCCAGGCAAGCCAGCAGGCGATCGACAGGACGATCGGGCCGTGCTTCTGCTCGTCGCTCGCCCAGGTGGTCCGCGACAGGTCGAGCAGGCTGGGCAGATAGAGCGCCAGCAGGCCGACGACGATCGGCAGCCAGCTCAGCCACTGCCCGGTCGCCGGTGCTGTCGTCGGCGCGATCGCCCGCGTGCCCATGCCCATGGCCATGCCGATCCTAGTCCCCGCACGCCGGCGGCCGTTGCCTGCCGCCGTACAGCCAGGCTGGCAATGGGAGCAGCGGGTTGCCCTTGTCGAGCTGGAATGCGCAGGGAGACATTCGCTTCAGCCTTGGTTGAGGACCGAGCCGACGACCACCGTGCCGCTCTCCTGCAACGAACGGACGAGGGCCTGCAGGCGCTGGGCTGAGCTGAGATGCTTGCGGGCGACGACGATGGCCCCGCGCGCACGACTGGCAATGGGCTGGTGATCGGCCGTTCTCGCGGCCGGCGGGGTATCGACGATGACCACGTCGTAACTGCCGCAGAGTGCGCTGAGCATGGCAGCGAACTGCGGCCGGCTCAACAGCTCCTGAGGATTGGGCGGCACGGCGCCGGCGGGCAGGAGCGAGAGATTCTTCAAGCGCGGGACGCTGCCGATGCACTCCGCCAGCTCGGCGCGGCCGGCGAGGATGCTCGACAGTCCGTGCTTGTCGGGGATCCGGAACAGCCGATGCTGGCAGGGGCGCCGCAGATCGGCATCGACGAGGAGCGTGCGCTGACCGAGCTGGGCAAAGACGACCGCCAGGTTGGCCGCGACGAAGCTGCGGCCCTCGCCCGCATCCGGACTGAGTACCGCGAGTGCGCGGCCGCCGGAGTCGACGTCGAACCAGCGCAGCAGCAACTGGCTGCGCAGCAGGCGCAGTTGCTCGACGACCGGGCTGAACGGCTTGAAGGCCGCCACCACCTCGCTGCTGATGCTGTCGTCGCCCGCTGCGAGGTAGGTGTAGTCATACTGGCGGGAGAGCACCTGCTGGATGTCGTCCTCGCCGAGCAGGCCGAGTTGCAGCGCCGCGTCACCGAAGCGTATGCCCTCTTTCTGCTGCAGGCGCAGGATTCTTTCGGCCGCGTCGATCGTCAGCCGGCCGCTGTCGATGAGGATGGCACCGATCGACGGACCGGCACCGCTCTGGAGTTGTTCGGTCATGGCGTTCATTGCGCGTCAAGCCTCGGAAACCTTCATTTGCACACCCCGTCCGTCTCGCCAGGCCCGCAGGCGGCGCCAGAAGCGCCACTTGCCATCGGTCGGCGGCCTGGTAGCCGGGTCGAGGACGGCGAGAACGGGAACGGACATCGCCAGCGCCAGGTCGGCCGCGGAACGAACGCGGGGTTGCGCCAACTCGACGGCAAGTGCCACCGCGACGGCCAGCACCAGCCCGGCAGCGAAGGAGACGAGCACGTTGAGGAAGACCTTCGGAGCGGACGGGCCGAGTGGTTCGAAAGCCGGCGTCAGCACCGAGACGTTGGTCTGCAGCGACTGCGCCTCGAGCGTGCTCTGCGTCATGCGCTGGCCGATCGCGTCGAAACCACGTTGCGCCGTTTCCACCTCGCGCACCAGAACGCTGATCTCGTCACGCTGCCTCTTGAGATCGAGCACCTTCTTGCGCTGCGCCTCGATGGCCGCCTGCAGCTCGACTTCCTTGGCCTGGCTGACCCGACCGGCGGTGCCGATGGAGCTGGTGACCTTCAGCGTCTCGCTCTTCAGGCGCGCCTTGAGCTCACTGACTTCCGCCAGCGTGCGCTGGTATTGCGGATGGTTCTCGCCGAGGTTGCCCGACAGCTCCTTGAGCCGTGACTCCAGGCGCGCGACATCGGCCTTCAACTGGTTGATCAACGGGTTCGTCATGACCTCCGGCAACGTGTCCGAACTGCCCAGCTTCTGCTTGCTGGTCGAATCGGCGCCTTGCGCCTCGGCTTGCGTGAGCTGTGACGAGAGCTCGTTGTACTTCTGCATTTCGTAATCGAGTCGCTCGTCGGTGGCGATGATGCCGCTCTCCTGCTGGAAGTCGGACAGTGCCTTCTGTGCCGCCTCCAGGCGCTCGCGCTGGGCCTTCACCTGGCTGTCGAACCAGGTGGCGTACTGCCTGGCCGGTTCGACACGCAGCTCGATCGTCGTGTCGATGTACGCCTGCGCGAAGGCATTGGCAACCGCCGCCGTGAAGGCCGGCTCCTGACCGGTGAAGGCGATGTTGATGACGTTGCTTTCGCGTGACGGCTGGACGCTGAGCTTCTTCTGCAGCAGCTCCGCGAGCCAGTGTGTGATCTCGCCCTTGCCCTGCGTCGCCTCGAGCCACTGCTCCCTGATCTGCGTGCTCTCGTCCATGCGCAGCAGCTTCACCACCCGCTGTGCCGTCCGGTCACTGGTGACGATGTCGACCTGCGTCGCCATGTAGCCCGGGGCCATCATCCCCGGCAGCACCATGCCGGCGATCGGGTCGGGCGACTTGACATCGACGACCACCGCCGTCGATGCCTTGTACTGCTTCGGCAGCATCAGGCTGACGACCAGCGTCGCCAGAACCGTCAGGGCCAGAACGGCCAGCGCCGGCTTGCGTCGCGCCCAGAGAATCAGGAGGAGTTGATGCAGTGTCATGGATGTCTTTCAGTCGCCGAAGGTGATCAGAAGAGGCTTTCCTGCACCTGGATGACGTCGTCGGCACGCACCAGATCGGACTTCTCGGGAGCGATCTCGCTCACCCTGCCATCCGCTCCGCGGCGATGGATGCGCATGCTGCGCTCGGTGCCGCGAACCGTCAGGCCGCCGCCCTGGACCAGCGCCTGCAGCACCGTCATGTCGCGCTCGATGCGGTAGGGACCGGGACGCTGCACCTCGCCGTAGATGTAGAAGACCGGCGCGCGATGGACGTAGATGACGTCGCCACCGGCGACGAGGACATCCTCGTTGCTGCGCTCGGGGCCGAACAGCGCGGGCACGTCGATCTCGCGGCGAAACGCTTTGCCTTCGCGGATACCCGACAGGATGACGACGTCGGAACCGCCCGGTGACGCCCCGCCCGCCGTCGCCAGCATGTCGGACAGTCGCGTGTTGCCGGTCTCGATCGGGTAGCGCCCGGGGCGGCTCACCAGCCCGAGCACCGACACCTGATTGCCACGAACCTGGATCAGCAGGATATTCACCTGCGGCTTCTGCACGAAACCGCCTTCGCGCAGTTTGTCGGCGATCGCCCTTTCCGCTTCCGGAATGGTGTTGCCGCCGAGTTGCACGGCGCCGATCAGCGGATAGGTGATGATGCCGCTGTCGGCAACCCGTGTCTCGACGGTCAGGTCCGGGTTCTGGAAGACGCTGATCTTGATCGCATCGCCGGCTCCGAGGCGATAGTCCGCCTGCCTGTCCTGTGCCTGCGCCGCGACGATCAGGCCCAGCGTGAAGAGGATGCCCAGCAGCAGTTTCTGGCAGTGGTTCATGGTTCTCTCGCTTCTCACTTGAGGCCGGCAACGCCCTTGTTGATGGCCGCTTCGCTGGCAGTCGGTGCGGTCTTCTCGGCCACCGCCACGACCGGCTTGCTGCCGGCAAAGTCTCCGGCGTATTCGACCTTCGCCTTGGCCCGCAACTGCTTCATGGCCTCGGTTGCGCGTTCGGACTTCTGCTTGTTGCTGAGGTAGCTTTCGATGTAGGACAGCGCCCTGCTCTCCTCCATCGGCTCCGACTTCGTCGCCAGCACGGTGACGATCGCCGCCTTGCCGGCGTCCTCAAACAGCTGCGGCTGTCCCTCCTTCGCCGCCGCGAGGCGCGGCAGTGCGTCGAGGGAGATCTGCTCGGCAGCCTTCACTGCGACACCACCGCTGACGACGACACCGTCAGCTCGCAGGGCCGCCAGCACCTCGGCCGAGGTCTTGCCCCTGGCGAGTTGTTCCCTCACCCTGCCGACGAGTTCCGGTGTGCCGGCAAAGTTGATCTCCTCCAGGCGATAGACCTTGCGCTTGGCGAAGAGATCGGGATGGTCGTTGTAGTAGGTCCGGATTTCGCTCGCCGATGGCTTGACGCCGCCGCCACCCACCTGCTCGAGATAGGCGCGCGCCAAGACCTCGCGGCGGGAAGCCTCGAGCATCTGCATGACGTTCGGCGTGCGATCGAGCTTCATCTCGACGGCCTGTTGCACCGCCAGTTCCTGGTCGATCAACCCTTCAAGGACCTGCCGCCTGGCGCCCTCAACCTGGTCCGCCGGGATCGAAGGCGTACGTTGCAGGATGAAATTGATCTGGTGCACGGAAACCTCGCCGCCATTGACCTTCGCCGCCACCTGTGTGGCGGCCTTCTTGGTCGATGAACCGTCGCCGCAGGCCGTGATGGCGAGCGCCGAGACAAGCAGGGTGAGGATCGTTTTCGGGGCGTTCACGTGCATCCTTTCTGAACTGATGGTGGAAGGTGTCGCCTGGCTTCTAATACTGAAGCGTGGCCGACACGAAAGCGGTGCGGTCCCGGTACTCATAAAGTTCGTAATTCGAGTCGCGCTTCTGCAGGGTGACGCCAGCCTTGAACTGCAGCCAGCGCGCCGCCTGGTACGCGACATCGACAGCAATTCGTGCAGTCTTGTCCTCGCGTTGCGCGACGCCCGCCGGCAGCGGGACGATGGCGCCACGATAATCCTGACGGCCGTAACCCAGCAGACCATTGACCGTGATCTTGCTGGTCGCCAACCACTGCGCCGACAACGCAAAATCGTCGAGGACGTAATAACTGGTGGTGAGCTGCTGATAAGCCTCGAGGGCCCGGATATAGGCCAGCGTCAGGGTGCTCTTGCCGCTGATCGCATAGGCGTACTGCAGGTTTGCCGCCACACCTGAATAATCCCGCTGCGAGAAATGCTGATACTCGCGGTCGAGATACTCGATTCGCCCACGCAACTGACTGAGCCCGCTCAGGCGCCAAGAGAAGTCGAGTTGGTAATTGTCCTGCGTGAAACCGTTGTCGAACTGGAAGACGCTGTTGAAGGGCCGCTTCGAGTAATTGCCCTCGAGGTGGACGGCGCGTGCGGTCAGCGAATTTCCGGCGGCGCCGAGATAACGCAGGCCGAGGTTGTAGCCATCCGCATCATAATCGCCATCGACACTGGTCTGGACCTGATTGTCCAGGCTCGTCGACAGCACCCCGGCGATCGCTGCCCAGCTCGAATGGAACCAGTAATTGGCCTCGAAGCGGTTGAGCTCGTAGGTCTGTACGTTCCGTCGGCCGAGAGTGCGGTCATTCGCATAATCGTTGGGCAACTGGCTGCGCTGGAATGCCAGCTCGCCCGTCCAGCGTGTGCCCGCGGCCCACAACCATTTGGCGTCGTAGTTGAGTGCGGTGAAGTCGAGGTAATCGTTGCGCCGGTAGCGGTAATCGATCACGTTCACGTTGGCGATGACACGCTGCAGACCGATTGCCTTGTCCAGGTTGAGACCCAGCGTCGTCGTCGTGATCGTATCCGACTTCGGGTCGGCCGACGAAGGCAGCCGGAACAGGTTGTCATCCGACAGAACGGAGACACTCGCATTCAGGTTGATCACGTCGCCCTGCTCCGCCCACAGCAGGGACGGATGGACCAGAGCGCAACAAGAAACCATGGTCAGAAGCTTTCCACAAGAAGTCGTCATCAATGCATGCCACCAGTGGCGCGAGGAGCTCCCCGGACTGCGGCCGGGCCCACGTCTGCCAAACCGGCGCGGATCATTTACCGCGCTGTCGACGCTGCCGGGAACCAAGTCCCGGCAAGCCTTCGCGAAAAGGTGCTGCCTGTCGATCCAATGCCACATATGTTCCATCGTTCCCCTTTGCACGGCCGTGCGCTAAGTCACAGCTCGATATCGATTCATCGACCGTCATGTCGTGGCAGACAGCCGCAGCCGCCCCTTTGCAGCGCCGCACACCCCATTCCGCGCACAGTCTACAATGCATGCCCTGATATATTGCGGAAATGGCCCGATCGACGAGCGGCCCTCCCCGGCGACCGCAAGCAGATGCCTTGCGGGGTCGGCGATGGATCGCCTGCCCTGGCGACGCCTCGGACGGCCGCCGAGCGAGCAGTAGCGCGGGAACCTTTGTTCCCGGCGACCGTCAGTGTGCGAACGCTGCCGGTCGCAGCGGCGCGGCCCGGTTCGAGGCACCGCAGCAACGACAAGGAAATGGACACATGATGCTTCTGCTCTTCGGTCTCGGTCTCGCGGCACTGATCGCCGGCGCCCAGGTTCTGGTCCGCGGCGCGTCGAAACTGGCGCTGTCCTTCGGCATCTCACCGCTCGTCGTCGGCCTGACGGTCGTCGCCTTCGGCACCAGCGCGCCTGAATTAGCCGTCTCGCTGCGTTCGTCCTTTGCCGGCCAGGTGGACATCGCGCTCGGCAACGTCGTCGGCAGCAACATCTTCAACGTCCTTTTCATCCTCGGCGTATCGGCGCTGATCACGCCGCTGGTGGTCGCGCCGCAGCTGATCCGGCAGGAGGTGCCGATCATGATCGGCGCCTCGCTCCTCGTCCTGGCGCTGGCGTTCGACGGCCAGGTCGGACGCTTCGATGGCGGCTTGCTCTTCGGCCTCCTGCTGGCGTACACGGTGTTCCTGGTCCGCCAGAGCCGCCGCGAGAGCCGCGAGACGCAGGAGGAATACGGCGAGCAGGCCGTGGTCAGTGACAGCGCAGGCTGGGACCGGCACTGGGGCGTCCAGCTGCTGCTGATCGCCGGCGGATTGGTGCTGCTCGTCGTCGGTGCCGGCTGGTTGGTCGATGCCGCGGTGAGCTTTGCCCGCATCCTCGGTTTGAGCGAAGCCGTCATCGGCCTGACGATCGTCGCCGCCGGCACTTCGCTGCCCGAGGTCGCGACCTCGCTGGTCGCGACCTGGCGCGGCGAGCGCGACATCGCGGTCGGCAACGTCATCGGCAGCAACAGCTTCAACCTGCTCGGCGTCCTCGGTCTCTCCGCCGCCCTGGCGCCGGCCGGGCTGCCGGTTGGCGCGGCAATGATCGCCTTCGACCTGCCGGTGATGATCGCCGTCGCCCTCGCCTGCCTGCCGATCTTCTTCAGCGGCCACCTGATCGCGCGCTGGGAAGGCGCGCTCTTCCTCGCCTATTACGTCGCCTACACCGCCTGGCTGCTGCTTGCGGCACAGCAGCACGCGGCAACGGCAGCCTACGGCAAGGTGATGATCAGCTTCGTCCTGCCGCTGACGGCGGTGACGCTGGGCGTCATTGCCTGGCGCGAATGGCGGGCGCGCCACGGCGCGCCATGAGCACATGAGCGCTGCCCGCAGCGACTCGCCGCTGGCGCAGGCAACGGGCGCGTCGGCGCTGCCCTGCACACTGCTGCCGGCGAGCCTGTTCGCCTTGCTGGTCGGCGCACTGATCAGCGTGCCGCTGCCGTGGAGTGTTTCCTGGCGCTGGATCCCGGCGCTCGACCTGCAGTTCGCCCTGTACGTCGACGGGCTTGCGGCGCAGTTCCTCCTGCTGATCACCGGAATCGGTACGCTGGTTGCCGTATACGGCGCTGGCTATCTGGCCGGCGATGGACGACGCTGGCGCGTCTTCACCCTGCTGCTGCTGTTCATGCTGGCGATGATCGGCGCCGTCTGCAGCGACCACCTGCTCCTCCTCTTCGTCTTCTGGGAGCTGACCAGCGTGCTCTCGTTCCTCCTCGTCGGTTTCGACCACGCGCGCGAGAGCAGTCGCAAGTCGGCGCAACAGGCGCTGCTGATCACCGGCACGGGCGGCCTGTTCCTCCTCGCCGGAATCATCCTGCTGGCCGAGATGGGCGGCAGTTACTCACTGCGACAACTGATCGCCAGCGCACCGGCATTCGCCGACGATGTGCGCCTGCCTGCGGCGCTGACGCTGCTCTTCGTCGGCGCGTTCAGCAAGTCGGCGCAGTTCCCCTTCCACTTCTGGCTGCCCAACGCCATGGCGGCGCCGACCCCGGTCAGCGCCTACCTGCATTCGGCGACCCTCGTCAAGCTGGGCATCTACCTGCTGGCCCGGCTCGACGCCGCGTTCAGCGACCTGCTGTTCTGGGAGTACTCGCTGGTCGGCGTCGGCACGATCACCGCCGTCCTCGCCGCCGTGCAGACGGTGCGCGAGCGCGACCTGAAGCGCATCCTGGCGTGGTCGACGGTGGCCACCCTCGGCACGCTGACGATGCTCGTCGGCCTGCCGGGCCACGGCGCCGCACTCGCCGTCGCGGCGCTGTTCTTTGCCCATGCCCTGTACAAGGCGCCGCTGTTCTTCGTCGCCGGCAATCTCGACCACGGCGCCGGCACGCGCGACATCGACCGCCTGACCGGCATGCGTCGCCACCTGCCGTGGACCGCCGGGGCCGCCCTGCTCGCCGCGCTGTCGATGGCCGGTCTGCCGCTCTCCTTCGGTTTCGTCGCCAAGGACGCGATGACGCTCGCCAAGGTCGAGGCGGGCGTTTTCGCCCTGGTCAGCCATGCGACGCTGTTCGTCGGCAGCGTCTCGGTGGCGGTGGCGGCGGTCGCGGCGATCCACATTTTCTGGGGCCGTGACACCGTCGATCGCGCCACCCACCCGCACGAAGCGCCGCTGCCGATGCTCCTGCCACCGCTGCTGCTCGTCGCGTTGGGGCTGCTGTTCGGGTTGCGCCCGACCCTCGTCGACCCTCTTCTCGGCGCTGCGGCGCAGGCGATCGCGCCTGGCTTCGACCCGTTGCAGGTCGACTCGTCCTACGACGCCTGGCCGGTCGCCGAGGCGAGCATCGCCACCCTCTTTTTCGGGCTCCTCATCTACTTCGGCTGGGATCGCCTGCACGCGCTGCTCGAGCGGGCGAGGGATCTCGATGAACTCGGGCCGGAAAGCTGGTACTGGCGCAAGCTGAAGTTCGTACCCAGGTTGGCATCCTGGGTGACGCGGCGTCTGCAGCACGGAGTCTTGCCGGGCTACCTGCTGACCCTGGCCGGCACCGTCGCACTCGCCCTGCTGGCGGCGCAGCTCGCCGCTCGACCGGGTCTCGAGTTGCCGTCGCTCGCACCGCTGCCGCTGCCGGTCGTCGGCTGTGCGCTGCTCATCGCCGGCGGCGCGCTGGCCGCGCTGCTGGTGCGCGATCACCTGGTCCTGCTGCTGGTCAGCGGTCTGGTCGGCTACGGCAGCGCGCTGCTCTTCCTGTTCACCGGCGCGCCAGACTTGGCATTCACCCAGTTCGCGGTCGAGACGGTCTTCGTCGTCGTCGCCGCCACGGTCCTGCGCCGGCTGCGCCAGATGCCGGCGCCGCTGCAGGTGGCGGTCGGCGAAGCGCGCTGGCGGCCGCTGGCGCTGCTCGTCGCACTCGGCTTCAGCCTCACCCTGAGCGCCTTGCTGTTGCTGGTGACGAGCCTGCCGTTCGACGCGCAGCTGTCGGACTTCTTCGCCGCCGAAAGTCTGCCGGCAGCGCATGGCCGCAATGTCGTCAATGTGATCATCGTCGACTTCCGGGCGCTCGACACACTGGGCGAGATCGCCGTCGTCACCCTGGCGTTCGTCGCCGCGCTGCCGCTGCTGCAGCTCGCGCGGGGGAGGAACTGATGGGCCCGCGCGCACTGCTCGCCGAGGTCTTCCTGCGCGTACTCCATCCGGCGCTGCTGCTGGCCTCGCTGTGGATCCTGCTGCGCGGCCACAATGCGCCGGGCGGCGGCTTCATCGGCGGTCTGCTGGCGGTGGCGGCGAGCGCCGCCGTGGCGCTCACCGTCAGCGCCGCCGAAGCGCGCCGGCGACTGCCGCTGCCGCCGGAGCGGCTGACTGCGCTCGGCGTCGTGGCCGCGCTGCTCAGCGGCCTGCCGGCCGTATTCGTCGGGCAGCCGTTCCTGACCCACCTGTGGTTCACCCTGCCGCTGGCGGTGACCGAGCTGCCGCTGTCGACCGTGATCCTCTTCGACCTCGGCGTTTACCTTGCCGTCTGGGGCGCCGTCGGCGGCTTCTGCCTGTCGCTGCTGGCGATGGTCGAGGAGCAGGAATGATCTGGGCCGTCGCTCTCGCGCTCGCGACGGTGATCGCCGCCGGCACCTACCTGGCGCTGTCCCGCGACCTGCTGCGTTGCCTGATCGGTCTCGCACTGGTCGGCAATGGCATCAACCTGCTGGTCTTCTGCAGCGGTCGCCTGCTCAGCCAGGTGCCGCCCTTCGTTGCCAGCGGCGCGCAGCACCTGGTCGGCGCGGCGAATCCCGTGCCGCAGGCACTGGTGCTGACGGCGATCGTCATCGGCTTCATCCTCCTGTGCTTCTCGCTGGTGCTCGCGATCCGCCTGCTGCAGACTGCCGGCAGCGCCGATACCGCACAGCTGCGGGCAGCCGAGCCGGTCGCCGTCGATGCCGTCAAGCCGGCGCTCGAGGAGATGAACTGATGCTCGTGCTGACACCGCTTCTGGTGCCGCTCGCCACCGCGCTGCTCTGCCTCCTGGTGCCGCGGGGCTGGCAACAGCGCGTCAGCCTGGCGGGCGCGCTGTTGCTGCTCGTCTGCGCCCTCACCCTCGCCGGCCAAGTCGTCGGCAGCGGCACGCAGGCGGTCGTCGCCGGGGACTGGCCGCTGCCCTTCGGCATCGAGTTAGCCGCCGACCGGCTGAGCGCGGCGCTGGTCCTGGTCGCCGCGCTGATGGTGAACGTCGTCCTGCTCTGGCAGGCCAGCGGAAGTGCCGATGCGGCGCCCGCCGCACCGACCCTGCACCCGCTGCTGCACGGCCTCGTCGCCGGCGCCGGCGCCGCTTTCGTCACCGCCGACCTGTTCAACCTCTATGTCTGGTTCGAGCTGACGCTGATCTGCGCGCTCGGCCTGCTCGCCCTCGGCGGCGGCCTGCGCCAGCTCGACGCGACACTCAAGTATTTCGTGCTCAACGTCTTCGGCACCCTGCTGCTGCTCGCTGCCGTCGCGCTGCTCTACGCCGCCACCGGCCAGCTCAATTTCCGCGCCTTGGGCGCGGCAGCGGCCCATCTGCCGGCGTCCATCGCACTGCCGCTGCTGACCGTGCTGTCGCTTGCCTTCCTGATCAAGGCGGCAGCTTTTCCCTTCTTTGCCTGGCTGCCCGCTTCCTACCACACGCTGCCGGCGCCACTGCTGGCGCTGTTTTCGGCGCTGCTGGCGAAAATCGGCATCTACGCCCTGATCCGCAGCCTCGGCGCCGTCTTTCAGCCGGCGCCGGAGCTGCTCTTCGCCGTGCTCGGCTGGGTTGCCGTCGTGTCGATGATCAGCGGCGCCCTCGGCGCCGCCTACCACTGGGACCTGCGGCGCATCCTGGCCTTCCACAGCATCAGCCAGATCGGCTACATCCTGCTCGCCATCGCGCTCGCTTCGCCCGCCGGCGACGCCGCAGCCATCCTGTTCATGCTGCACCACAGCCTGGTCAAGTCAGCGCTGATCCTGACCGCAGCCCTGATCTTCCACGCTTGCGGCCACTACGACCTGCGGCGCATCGGCGGCCTTTACGCCGGCAGACCCTGGCTGAGCCTGGTGTTCCTGCTGCTGGCGCTGTCGCTGGTCGGCATTCCGCCGTCGAGCGGCTTCTGGAGCAAGTTCCTGGTCGTTCGCCAGAGCCTGGTCCAGGGCGAGTATCTGTGGGCGGCGGTGGCTCTCGGCGTCGGCGCGGTGACCCTCTATTCGATGCTCAAGATCTGGCTCGAAGCGTTCTGGAAGCCGCACCCGGAAGAGTCGTGGCAGGCTCCGGCGCGCCACCACCTGCTGCCGGCGCACGCCGCGCTCGGCGGACTGGTGGTGCTGATCGTTTCGTTCGGGCTGCTGCCGGATTCGCTGATCGCCTACGTCATGGCAACTGCCGACAGCCTGCGTGGAGGAAACTGATGCGCCGTCCCGCCGCACTCGTCCGCCTGTCGCTGCGCTTCATGGCGCACTGCATTCTGTCGGGAATCGCGACCGCGCGCATCATCCTGCGCCGCCGGCCGGCGCGCGCCGGGCTGGTACGCCTGCGCACCGCGCCGATGAGCGAAACGGGCGCGGCGGTGCTCGCTGCCCTGGTCACGCTGACGCCCGGCAGCACTGTCATCGACATCGATCCCGAACGCCGCGAGATGCTCCTGCATCTGCTCGACCTCGATGGCGCCGACGGCACCGTCGCCGGCATCCGGCGCGACTTCGAGCCCGACGTGGCACTGCTCTTTCCGGCCGGAGTGCAGCGATGAGCAGCTCCTCGATCGACCTGCTGGTCGCCGTCGTACTCGTCGCCGTCGCCATCGCGGCGCTGCGTTTCGTGCGCGGCCCGCGCGACGCCGATCGCCTGATCGCACTCGACATCCTCTTCGCGGCTGCCATCGCGCTGTGCAGCGCAGCGGCCTTGTCTTCCGGCCAGGTACTGTTTCTCGACGTCGCGATCGGCGTCGCCCTGATCGGCTTCGTCGCGACACTGGCGTGGGCGCGACTGATCTCCCGCCGACGTGCCGCGGATTCCTCCGCCGACGGTGAGCCATGACCCTCGCCGGCAACCTGTTGATCGCGCTCGGCGCCCTCTTGCTGCTGCTCGCCAGCATCGGCCTCTTCAGCCTGCGCGATGCCCTGTCGCGCCAGCATGCGGCGACCAAGGCGGGCTCGCTGGCCGTCGCCTGCATCGTCCTCGGCGCCGGACTTGTCGGTGGCGACGGCGCCTGGATCGGCCGCGCGCTCGCCATCGTCGCCGTCGTCTGGCTGACCCTGCCGGTTGCCTCGCACGTCCTCGCCCGCGCCGCGCTGCGCGAGCAGGCGGAGACGATCGACCGCGAGCGGTTGCCGCTGTTCGAACGCGACGCCGGCAAAGCCTGAGCGCTTCGCCGGCGCCGGTGACTCGCCAGCCCGTGCGGCTGGCGATCCTTGTTGGCGAACCATCACGCCCGCTCCGGGGAAGAAGTCAAGCCCGATGTGGGCCATCGCGCCCGCTGCTGCCTGCGTTGCCAACTGGCTGCAGGGTTTCCGCGAGTTGCCGCCGCGCCAGAAGCCCGGCAGCTGCAACCTCGAACGGGTGATGGAGGCGGTCTCGCGACCGGCCAGGAACTGAGCTCGCGCGGCCGCCGGCGACGGCCGATGAAGGACAGCTGACGGCGGCTGCTTGCCTTGCCAGTGACCGCCCGGCGTCTCAGTAGGGCGGGTTGATCACCACGTACTGGCCTCCCTGCGGCTGGTACCAGGTGTTGCCGCACTGCTGGTAGATGATCCCGCCGTAATTCACCGGCACGCAGTTGGCGGGCACCGAACGTACGATCGAGCCGACCACGGCCGCGGTGACGGCTACCGTCGCGGTGACCGCGGCGGCGGTGGCGACCGGATGGTAGTCGTTGTCCCAGCCCCCGCAGCAGCCGCGGCGGTCGACGTCGACATTGACGTTCCGGTTCACATTGACGTTGGTGTTGCGGCTGCTGACGTTGTTGACGCTGGTGTTGCGCACGTCGTTGCTGCGCACGTCGCGCCGGCTGTTGTCGATCTGGCGAGCGCCACCGCCAACGCCCCCGGCTTGCGCCGCGGCCCGCTGGCCGCCGCCCGCCGGCCCGCGCTCACGCGCTTCGGCAATTGGCGCCAGGGCGAGGCTGGCAAGAGCGAGCACCGCGAGCGGGATCGCGACACGGCTGGCAAATGTCCTGTTCATGCGGGTTCTCCCTTATTTCCCGTCGAGCGCGCGCAGCTCGACCGATTTGCTGCCCTTGGGTGGAACGAAAGTGAAGATCGAGTCCGGGAAGCCGGGTTTGAGTTGCCATTCGATCAGCGAAACCGACTGTGGACGAGCCTCGTCGGCGCGGTTCGTGATGACGAGCTTGCGCGGCAGCGGTTTGCCGCCGGCCGCAATCCAGATCTGCCAGTCCAGCTTGCCCTGACGGAAGGCGAAGTGGTCGCAAAGCTCGCCGCCGATGAAGTCCTGTCCGGCGTTCATCGCCGACTCGATGCCATCGGCCGGCGCGGCTGCGGTGCCCCACAGGAAAAGGTCGGCAAGCGGCATCTCGACGCCATAACGCTGCTCGAGCCGGTCAATCAGCTCGGCCAGCGAACCGCTGAATTCGACCGTCGAGTAGAACTTTTGCGCCGGGGAATAGAGGGTCGCTTGCCGGCCATCGTAGAACAGCTCGCGCACACTGCGCGCACTCGACATGCGGGCGTGCAGCCTGTTGGGGCGGGCGACGTCGATGACCGCCGATGCCGTGTGCTGCAGCTTCTGGCCGTCGGCGAGGACACGTTCGCCAGTGAGTTGGGTGCTGACGCGGAAGCGGTTCAGCCCCTGCAGGTAGGCGCCCATGTCCTTGAGCGCCTGGATCGCCGCCGGATCGACTGCAGTGGAACCCATCGAGGGTGGCGGCGCGGCGGCCTGCGCGCGAGCGAGTGGTGGCGCCAGGGCAATGGCCAGCAAGAGCGATGCGAGCAATCCTTGTTTCACGCGGGATCTCCAGAAATGGACAGGTTGGGCTTCAGACGCCGGCGGCCAGCGCCGTCAGCAGGCTTTCGCTGAGCGCCGCCGGCGGCGCGTTGCCGGCCCAGCGAACGAGGCCAGACCGCTCGGCCGCAGCGGCCGCGAGGTCGCCGTCGAGCAACGCGGCGAGCGCGGGTTCGCTGGTCAGCAGGACCGGATCGTCGATCATCGGCGTCGCATGCGTGACCATCCGAACCCTGTTCGCGCTTGCCGCGAAGCGCGTCCAGTGGCCGAACTCTACCACGAGCAGCGCGAATCCACCGCGGAGACCGGCCTTCTCGAGACGGGCGCGCAGCTGCTGCAGCCGTTCATCGAGTCGCCGGCTGGCGGTCTCGGCGTCGACCTCGGGCAGGGCGGCCAGTTGCCCGTCGACGACCGCCTGTCGGGTGCCGAGGGCGACGCCGAGGCTGCCTGGATAGCCGGTCGTGAACGGGTTGTCGATGGCGCCGTGCAGCCCACAGGCGCCGGCCGGGACGACGCCGAGGACGGCGACGAGTGCGGCGGCGAGGACTGACTTGCGCATGCGGACTCTCCCGTCGTCCCGCCGCTCAAGGCGTGACGATGTTGAACCAGAAGTCGAAGCTGTCGAGCGAGGCCATGAAGTCCTCGAAGACGGCGGCGTTGCCGGTGATCTTCAGCTTGCCGTCGGCGACCGCTTTCTCGAGCGACGTTTCCTTCAGCTGGATGGCGTTCAGCGTCGCCTTGTCCATGCTCAGCGAGACATCGGCCTGCGGCCACTGCTTGCGCGTGTGATTGAGCACGGCGTTCTCGACCGACAGCGTGTAGGCCTGCTTCAAATCGGGGAAGTCGATGTTGATCGCGTACTTCTTGCCGGCCGCCTTGCCGGCGTTCAGGCGCACCGCCAGATAGTCGAAGAGCATTGCCGGCGACATCGCGCGGATGGTGTCGGGTGTCGCCGTCTGCGTGCCGCCGGCCGAAGGCACGCCGTTGCGCAACTCGTAGGCGCCCTGCAGGTAGACCGAGCGCCACGGGCCGGATTCGGCCTGGTAGCCGAGTTGCTCGAGGGTGTCGGCGAGCAGTTCCCTGGCTTCGGCATTCTTCGGGTTGGCGAAGACGGCATGCTTCAGGACTTCCGCGACCCAGCGGTACTCGCCCTTGTCGAACGAGGCGCGCGCCTTCTTGAGCAGTGCGGCCTCGCCGCCCATGAACTCGACGTATTTCGGACCGACCATTTCCGGTGGCAGGTTGTTCAGGTTGGACGGGTTGCCGTTGTACCAGCCCATGTAGCGCTGGTAGACGGCGCGGCTGTTGTGGCGCAGCGTGCCGTAGTAGCCGCGGTTCGGCCAGAAATTGCTGAGCTCGGCCGGCAGCTTGATCATTTCCGAGATTTCCTCGCCGGTGTAGCCCTGGTTCATCAGGCGCACCGACTGGTCGTGCGTGTATTTATAGAGATCGCGCTGCTTCTTGAAGTAGTCGAGCACGTTGGCGTTGCCCCAGCGCGGCCAGTGGTGCGACTGGAACTTCACCTCGACGTCGCCGCCCCAGGTCTCGATCGTTTCGTTCAGGTAGCCTGCCCACTTCAGTGCGTCGCGCACCTGGGCGCCGCGCAGGGTCAGGATGTTGTGCATCGTGTTGGTCGCGTTCTCGGCCATCCACAGCGCCTTGAACTGCGGGAACCAGGTGTTCATCTCGGCCGGTGCCTCGGTGCCCGGGGTCATCTGGAACACCATCCTGACGCCGTCGATGGCCACTTCCTCGCCGGTCTTCCTGATCTCGCGCGTGGGCAGGATGAGGCCGGCGAGACCGGTCGAGGTGGTCATGCCGAGGCCGCCATTGACGCCACCCCGGGCGTTGCGCGGCAGGAGCGCGCCGTACATGTACACCGCCCGGCGCGCCATCGCGTTGCCGGCGATCACGTTCTCGGAAACCGCATGCTCGGTGAAGTGCTCGGGCGCCAGGATCTGCACCTTGCCGGCTGCGACCTCGACGGCATCGACGATGCCACGCACGCCGCCGTAATGGTCGACGTGCGAGTGGCTGTAGACGACGGCGACCACCGGACGCTTGCCGAGTTGCCTGTTGATCAGATCGAGGCCGGCACGTGCGGTCTCGGGGGAGATCAGCGGATCGAATACGATCCAGCCGGTGTCGCCCTGCACGAAGGTGATGTTTGACAGGTCGTAGCCGCGCACCTGGTAGATGCGGTCGGTGACCTTGAACAGGCCGTTGAGCAGGCTCAACTGCGCATTGCGCCAGAGACTGGGATTCACCGTGTCCGGCGCCGCCTTGTCAAGAGCGATGTATTTCTTGTACTGCTCGAGATCCCAGACGACGTTGCCCCTGGCGTCCTTGATCGTCACCACGTCCTCGCTGGCGATCAGGCCGCGCTGGGCATCCTCGAAGTCCTGCCTGTCGGCGAACGGCAGTTCCTGCAGGACCTGCTGGTTGGCCTGCCGGGTGAACGGCGTCGCCGGCTTGGATGGCGTCGCGGCGATGGCCTGAGTGGTGACGCAAAGGGCGGCAACAGCAGTGGCGATGAGGCGCGTTCGGGTCATCGTGGGTCCTCGGGTGATCTGTGGTCGTTGCACTGCAATTCCGCAGTCCGGCGCTTGAGCCCGATCGTCAGTGCGCTCGGTCGGCGTAGTGGAGCACGGGACTTGCCATGCGTCCAGTGACAATATCTCATGGTGGCGATAACATCGGCGCATGGACATCGACATCCGCCTGATCCGGCACGTGCTGGCGCTCGCCCGGCAGCGCAATTTCGCGCGCGCCGCCGAGCAGTTGCACCTGTCACAACCGGCCCTGTCGCGCAGCATTGCCCGCCTCGAAGCAGCGCTCGGTGTCGCGCTGTTCGACCGTACGCCCGAGGGGGCGATCCCGACCGCCTACGGTCGCGTCGTCATCGAGCGCGGACAGGACATCCTGCGCCGCGGGCAGGAGCTGCAGCGCGAACTGGATCTGCTGCAGGGCCTCGAGACCGGCGCGGTGTCGATCGTCGCCGGCCCTTTCCCGCACGCCATCTCGGCCGGCATTGCCGTGTCGCGCTTGCTCGCCGCGCACGGCGGGCTGCGTGTCCGTCTGGCGCAACAAAGCCCGCGCGGTGCGGTCGCGCCGGTACTCGACGGCTCGGTCGACCTCGGCATCGCCGACCTGCGCGAATGGGGCGACGATCCGCGCCTGCAGACCGAGCCGCTGCCGCCCCACGTCGGCATCTGGGTGGCACGCGCCGACCACCCGCTGGCCCGGCAGCGCGATCTCGCACTCGCCGATGTGCTCGCCTACCGCCTGATCTGCGCCGTGCTGCCGAGCCAACTCGCCGAGCATCTCGGCGACTGTCCGGCAGCGGGACAGGCCGATCCGGAGAAAGGCCTCTTCTACCCCGCGGTCACGCTCGACACGGTGAGCTTTGGACCGCTGATCGCCGCTGCGTCGGACGCGATCATGCTGACCACCGTCGGCATCGCCGCGCAGGGGCTGGAACGGGGCGAACTGGCGATCCTCGACCTGCACCTGCCGTGGCAGCGAACTGCCTACGGGTTCCTGACCCGCAGCGGCCGCACGCCGTCGCCGGCGACGCTGGCGTACATGGCCTGCGTGCGCGCCGTCGAAGCGGAGGCGATGGACGAGGAGCGCCGCCTCCTCGCCCACCACCTCGGGCCCGGTTTTCCGGCGACCGGCCGATGGACAGGAGCCCTCGTCGAGTCGCGTCAACCTCGGGTTGGGTCCGAGAAACAAGGGGCCAAAACAAAAGGCGGTCCATAACCCCGCCTCCCCCCACCGGAGGAGATACCGCTTACGCTGGCGAGTGGTCCTTGAGCCAATCACGTAACGCCGCATTCATCCGGGTCTGCCAACCAGGGCCAGCGGCACGGAAGGCGGCGAGTACGTCTCGGTCGAAACGGATTGTGGTCGACTCTTTCTCGCTCCCGGCAGGGCGGCCACGTTGCTTGCGGTAAGCCTCGATGCCGGCCTGCATTTCTTCCCGTGTCAGCGGACGATCGTCGTCGTTCTTGCCATCCCAAACATACGGTGTCGCGGCACGAACCTTCGCCAAATCGGTGTCGCTCTCACCGCGCTTGGCGGTGACGTGCACTTCATTACTCGCCATTGAAGTCCTCTTCGAGCCAGTCATGATAGGCGCTCCTCTCCTCTTCGCTCGCCGGTCGGAAACTGACAATTCGCCAGGCCCTGTCGCGCGTGGTATGCACCACCGTCAGTACCGCCAGCACATCGAAAACATAGGCGAACGACTGAATCCGTGGTTCGCCACCACGCACGCTTCTCACGTCAAGGCGATATGGGCTTTCCAGTACCATAGGCGCATCTGCGAAATCAAGCCCGTGCTTCTCAAGATTGGCTTTCCGCTTGGCGTCGTCCCAAAGCAAGTGCGTGCTCATTGGCAATATTGTTGTAACGAGACATCCGGAAGTCAACAATTATCGTTACTACGCTTATTGACTCCGTCGGCATCTCGTTACTTCTGCCGGCACGAACGACGGTTCTCCCGGTCACGGGACGACGCTCAGCCAAGCTGGGCTCGCGGCTGCCGCCAAGCAACCGCGCCTAGGGGATCGACTGGCAAAGGGGGCGTCAGCAAGCGCTGTCCCGCGCGACCGCCACGGCATCGACCCTGCCCGGCGTCGGCAAGCCGCGGTAACCGTCGGCGGTGCCGCGAATCTCACGCCAGAGCTCGCCGACCGGCACCCGATTGCGCGCCGTCTGGTCGACCCACTCGGTCGGCGTCGCGCTGCCGGGGTGGAAACGGATTCCCCAGATCGGCTCGAAGGAATCGCGCGAGAGCGAGTAGCGCGCGTCACCGATCACGCTCGCATCGCTGTCGGACAGTGCGGTCCAGCCGCTGGAAAAATAGCTGAAGCGGGCGAAGTCCCGCTGCACGCGCGCATCGGCCGCTGCCGCGGGCGGCAGATCCGCTGCGAACAGCAATTCCAGTGTGCTGCCGGGCTTCCACCGACTGCCCGTACTGTCGAGAACGCGCAGGCGATCACTGTACAGCACCGTCCCCGACTGATACACCGATCGCCAGACGACCGGATTGCCGACGGTCGGAAACATCTCGGCGCGCGCCACCGGGTGGCCGCGTGCTGCGGCGATCAGCTCCTGCAGATCGAGGGCACGCTCGCGTTGCCAGGCCGCGACGCCGACATAGCCGAGAGCGAACAACAAGGACAGCACCGCTGGCAGGCGCGACTGCCGGCGGACGGCGACGAGCAACCCGGCGAGCAGCCCCAGCGTCAGCAGAGGCCCGATCGTCGTCAGCCAGTGCCAGGCGACGCGCAGCGTCGAGAACGGCCAGAGCAGGTGCGTCCCGTAGTTCGTGCAGGCATCGAGCAGCCCGTGCGTCGCGCAACCGATGGTCGCCGCGGCAAGCAGCGGCCACCAGTCGGCACGGTAGCGCCGCTGCACGAGCCAGGGTGAGGCGGCGACGACACCGCCGACGGGGATGAAGGCGAAGGCGTGCGTGAAGTGGCGGTGATACTCGATCGCCAGCAACGGATCGGCCGTGCTGCGGATCAGGATGTCGGCGTCGGGCAGCAGGCCGCCCAAGGCGCCGGGCAGCCAGGCTTGGCGGCCGAGCCGGTGGCCGAGAGCCGCCTGCGCGGCTGTCGCGCCGAGCAGCGCGTGCGTCAGTGGGTCCATTGCAGCTCCAGGGGCAAGGGAATCTTCTGCCGCCCGGGTCCGCTCATGATGCCCCGCCGAGAGCTGGCGGCAGCAACGCCCGGGCAACCGGTGGCGCGCGCATTATCGCCGACGGCAGTGGAAGCTCGGCGGAATTTCGCGCCCACCCGAGTGCCGGCGGGTCATGGGCTCGAACACGGGCCATGGGTGGGCGAAGGAAGCAGTCTCGGGGTAGATCAGCACCATGTCACCCTTGCCGTCCTGGTAGCTCTTCTGTCCGTAGCCCCCGGCTCCGACGCTCGGTTCGAGCCCGTCCATTTCGTGCTGGAATTTCGTGCTGGAACATGGAGCTGAACCTGCGTCCCGCTTCCGACCGCGACTCACCAGCGCGGCGCAGGAATCCCTGTTCTTGACGGTTCGGCCAGATCAGCCTGTATTGACGAAAGCTACATGCAACCCCATGATTTGTGTATCTCTTGTATTTGCGTGAGGAGTTCGCCATGCGTGCCGCCGCAATCAATTTACGTGCCTTGCCGGAGCAGTGTGATCTCATTGATCACGCCGCAAACCTACTGGGAAAAAGCCGTTCGGACTTCATGTTGGAGGCCGCCTGCGAGCGTGCGCAGTCGGTGCTGCTCGATCAGGTGTTCTTTGGACTGGACGCGGAAAAGTTCCAGCAGTTCACCGCCATGCTCGACGCGCCGCCGCGTGCCCATGCGGGGCTTGAGCGACTGATGGCGGTAAAGGCACCGTGGGAAAGCAATCAAGCGTGAGCTTGCAGCTACCCGCACCTCAGCCACTTGCTGCCACGCACCGGTGGACCGACTTCGAGTGCGGCGAACCCGTTTTGGATGAATGGCTCAAACGCCGAGCGATGAACAACCAGCTCACTGGAGCCAGCAGAACCTTTGTCGTCGTTGATGCAGAGAATCGGGTGCTTGCCTTCTACGCCATGGCTGCTGGAGCGGTTTCTCAGCAATGGGCGACCCGCTCGGTCCGGCGCAACATGCCTGATCCAGTTCCCGTCATGGTGCTTGGCAGGCTGGCGGTGGATCGTCGGACCCAAGGCCTCAAGCTGGGGGCGGCCATGCTGCAAGACGCGGTGAATCGCGCCATCGCCGTATCGCAGAACACCGGGGTTCGCGCATTGCTGGTTCACGCGCTCCACGAACACGCCAAACAATTCGACGAGCACTACGGTTTTCAGGAGTCGCCGCAGCATCCGATGACATTGATGCTGCGCCTCAATACAGTCAAGGCATGATCGAAATCGAGTGGTAGGCGCTCGGCAACTCTGGCGCAGCACGCTTGGCTTGAGCGCCGAAAGGCGTTGTCGTTCGTTCACTGCCCGCCCTGTGCTGACGCCATGCAGTGCAGCCGATTCGCCGCTGCTGCTGTGCGCGCCCGCAAGCCCCCGCTGGCGCTACAGAAGCGGCGCGCGAATGCTGGCCCGCGGCGGCATTGGTGCTAGCATTGACCGCTGCCCGCCTGGCGTCCCGCGGGCATTCCCGTGATGCCCGGCATCGCGGCCCATCCAACCCGGCGAGGAGACACCCATGACCCTGAGAATCGAAAAACACAAACTGGTCGGCGACCAGGTCAGCCATCGCGACACCCCGAACCGGGGTGGCGCCATGACCCCGAGCTATCTGGTGCTGCACTACACCGCCGGCCGCTCGCTCGAAAGTTCGGTCGAATCGCTGTGCACCCGGAAGCCGCAGGGCAACGCCTCGGCGCACCTCGTCCTCGGACGCGACGGGCGAATCGTCCAGCTCGCTCCCTTCAACATCGTCACCTGGCATGCCGGCGTCAGCCAGTGGGCCGGCCTGGTCGGCCTCAACAGCCATTCGATCGGCATCGAGATGGACAATGCCGGCCTGCTGAAGCGGGTCGGCAGCCAGTATCAGGCCTGGTTCGGCAAGGCCTACCCGGAGGATGAGGTCCTCATGGCGGCGCACCGCAACGGCGGCCCGGTCTCTCCGTGGCACGCCTACAGCGAGGTGCAGATCGAGCGCGCGATCGAATTGGCCGACCTGCTGGTCGAGCACTACGGGTTGAAGGACGTCCTCGGACACGAGGACATTGCTCCCGGTCGCAAGACCGACCCCGGTCCCGCCTTCCCGCTCGCCGCACTGAAGAGCCGCGTCCTCGGCCGCGAGGACGATGCACCGCCGCGCTACATCGTCACCGCCAGCAGCCTCAACATCCGCAAGGGCCCGGACGCCAGCTTCGAGCCGGTGGCGGCGGCGCTGCGCAAGGGCACCGAAGTCTTCCTGCTCGAGGCGCGTGACCGCTGGAGCCTGGTCGAGGTGGTCAGCAACGCCGAGGTCGAGGGCTGGGTGAGCAACTCCTTCATCGCCGCCGTCGCCGCCCCGCGATCGGCGCCAGCCAGCCCGCTGCCGGAGGCAGCCGCAGTCGAAGCGGCGAGCGGCCGATCGGCGCGGTCCGCCGCCCGGGAGCCGGCGGAGAAGAAGGCTCGGCGGGCGAAGAAGCAGCGCCCGGCGAAGGATGCCTGACGCCGCCGTGACCGGCGGCTGCGAACCGTGACCGATCGGGCGCGCCAATCGCACGGCTGTTCATCGGCGAGCGGACGACGGACGGTCGCGACCAGGCAACGGCATTGGCACGCGACCGTGGCGAGCGCAACCGGCGACCGCTGCGGGCCTGCAACCGGCGGGACGAGTTGCAGCGCCTGCCTGGACAGCCGGCAGGCCGCCAACCACCCCGGGAGTTGCCGCCGGCAAACCGCCGCAAGCGGCACACCGACGCCGGCTCCCGACCCCGTGCCTCCCCCGCCCCGGGGAACCGCCGGCAGCGCGCACCGGTCTCAGACGTCGCGCTTGCCCGCCGTCGGCAGCGACAGGCGGGCCAGCAATGACAGGAGGAGAAGATGAACGAGCAACTGTTCGTGGTTCCGGGCTGGGAGGAGATTCCCCTGCTGCTCTTCCTGCTGGTGTTGCTGTTGGTCTTCTTCCTGATCATCCGCCAGAATGGCAAGGACTATCACGAAATCGAGGCCTGGCTGGCCGAGGAAGGACTCGACCGCTAGCCAACGGGTGGGCGCCGCATCAGCCCTTGCCGACGCCCTTTTCGAGCTTGCCGACCATCTTCTGCAACTCGCGTTCGTCGAGCAGCCGCTTCGCTTCCTTCGGCTCGACCCAGCGCCGTTCGCGGTGGTTCTCCTCCCACTCGGTTTCCGGGATGCTCTCGGTCACTTCCATCGGGAATACGGTGACCGCGCAGACGCCGCCCCACTTCTTGTACTTGTAGTTGCCGATCGGCTCTTCAGCGACGCTGCCGCGCACGCCGGCTTCCTCCAGCGCCTCCTTGGCAGCTGAATCGCGCAACGAGAGTTCCTGCTCCTTGACGCCCTTCGGCACCACCCAGCGGGTGCCCTTGCGCGACGCGATCAGCATGATCTCGAGCTGGCCATCGACCAGCCGGTACGGCAGCACCGCCGACTGGGTGAAGAAGTAATCCGGCACCGGACCCAGGTTTGGCTCATCGGCGACATCGGTCACCGGCAGTTCGGGTACCTGACCCGGCCGCGTCAGCGAGATCAGGCGGCCGCAGCCGCGCGTCAGGTCCGACCAGCCCTCGACCATCTCCAGCCGCGCCAGCGCCGAGGTCGGCAGCAGTTTGCCATCGTCCGGAATCGCGAGTTGCTCGCGACTCAGGTAAGCGACCAGATCCTCGAGCCCCGGATTGTGACCGACGACCATCACCCGTCGTGCACTCTTCGGACAGTCGGCAAGCGCCGCCAGCAAGTCCTCGACCGGCGCGGCATAGAGCCGCTCGTCCCAGCGGACGGTCTTCAGCGGCAATCCCATCGCCTTGCAGGCGGCCACGGTCGTCGCGCGGGCGCGCTCCGCCATCGAGCTGACGACGAGATCCGGAACCAGCTTGTGATGCTTGAGCCAAGCACCCATCTTCTGGCTGCCCAATCGGCCGCGATCGACCAGCGGCCGGTGAAAGTCCTCGTGGCCGGTACTCCAGTCGGACTTTCCGTGCCGCAATACCAGCAGTGTCTTCTCGGTCATGACGCAAATACCCTCCCCGCAAATGGTTCGACAGAAGCGACGGCACGCGGCAGCAACCGTCCGCCAGCGCGACCCGTCACAAGCGACATGATACCGGAAGCCCGTGCGCCAGCGGCAGCCCGGCGGCCGGCCGCGCGCCGCACACGGCAGCTAGCTGCTGCCGGCGCGCAGCGCATCGAGCGGAGCGCTCTGCAGCAGGCGGGCGGCAGCGAACCAGCCGGCAGCAGTCACCAGCAGGGCACCACAACCGATCGCCAACGGCAGCAGCCAAAGGTCGACCGCCACCTCAAAGCGGAACACCTGCTGCGCCAGGAACTGGCCGACGGCGATCGCCGCGAGGGCGGCGATCAACCCGGCAAAGGCGCCAATGGCGGCGAACTCGGCCAGCAGCGCGCGCCGCAACTGTTCGCGCCGGGCACCCAGTGCGCGCATGACCGCCAGCTCGTAGCGCCGCTCCTCGGCTGCTGAAGCGAGCGCGGCATAGAGGACGATGCCTCCTGCCGCGAGCGTGAACAGGAAGACGAACTGCACCGCTTTCGCCACCTGTTCCATGATCGACTGCAGTTGGCGCAGGATCGCGGCGACATCGATGACGGTCAGGTTCGGGAAATCCTGCACCAGTCGATTGACCACGCCCGCTCTCTCCGCTGGCAGGTGAAAACTCGTGATCCAGCTTGCCGGATGGCCTTCGAGAACCGCTGGCGGCGTCAGGACGAAGAAGTTGACGCGCATGGTGTCCCAGTTGACCTTGCGCAAACCAACAATCTTCAGGCCGATCATCTCCCCGGCGACGCCGAAGTCGATGCGATCGCCGACCACCAACCCGAGGGTCCGCGCCAAACCCTCCTCGACCGATGCGGGCGCGTCCTGCGCCCGACCGGCAAGTTCTCCCGGCAGGAACCAGCGACCGCCGGCGAGGCTGTTGCCGGCGGGCAGGTCCGGCCGCATCGACAGGTTGAATTCACGCTCGACCAGTCGCTGCGCGCGATCGTCCGTGTAGTTGGCGGCACGGACCTCGGCGCCGTTGATGCGCAGCAGGCGCCCGCGCACCATCGGCGCCAGTTCGGCCGACACCCCTTGCGCCAAGAGCGCCGAGCGCACCGCCTCGACCTGTTCCGGCTGGATGTTGACGACGAAACGGTTGGGCGCATCCGCCGGCACCGCCTGCCGCCAGGCATCGAGCAGGTCACCACGCACCGCCGTCAGCAAGAGCAAGGCCATGAAGCCGAGCGCCAGGGCGACGATCTGCACGACGCTGGCGTGCGCCCGTCGCTCGAGGCTCGCCAGCCCGTAACGCCAGCCGATCCCTGCCCCGCCGAACGCACGCCCGCCGCCGCGCAGCGCTGCCGCCAGCCGGATGGCAATGCGTGCCGCGATGGCAAACAGCAGCATCGCCAGGCTGAAGCCGGCGAGCACCCAGGCACCCAGTTCGACCTCGCCGGCAACCCAGAACATCAGTCCGGCAAGAGCCAGGAAACCCAGCAGGTAGCCGACGACCGTACCGCCCTGCGGACTGCCGAGTTCACGACGCAGGACGCGCAACGTCGGCACCCGGTTGAGCTGCAGCAAGGGCGGTACGGCGAAGCCGAAGAGCAGCAGCAGACCGACGGCGATACCCTGCAGCGCCGGCAGTGGCCCCGGCGCCGGCAGCGGTGTCGCCAGCAGTTGTGCCAGCCACGCGTGCAGGGCGAAATGTGCGACGTAGCCGAGGACACATCCGCCGAGGGCAGCGAGCAGGCCAAGGACGGCGAACTGGCCGAGATGCAGGCGCAGCAGCAGCGCTTGTGTCGCGCCGAGGCAGCGCATGACGGCGCAGGGATCGAGGTGGCGCTGCACGTAACGGCGAGCGGCCAGCGCCACCGCCACCGCCGCCAATACCACGGTCAGCAGCGCCGCCAGGCCAAGGAACTTCTGCGCCCGATCGAGCGCGCTGCGAATTTCGGGACGCCCGTTCTGCGGATCCTCGACCCGCTGCCCGCGCGCCAACTGTCCTTCGATCTCGCGCTGGAAGCGCTTGACCAGCGGCAGGTCGCCAGCCAGCAGCAGGCGGTACGCCACCCGACTGCCGACCTGCAGCAGGGCCGTCGCCGGCAGATCGTCGAGATTCATCAGCAGGCGCGGTGCGACGCTGAAGAAGTTGATGCCGCGGTCGGGCTCGAGCGTCAGCACGGCGCCGACCCGTAACGTCGTCTGTCCGACGGCGATCCGGTCACCGACCTCGGCGCCGAGCGCCGACGCCAGCCGCTCGTCGATCCAGGTCGTGCCGGGCGGCGGGATTCCCGCCGCCGGCGCATCGACGGCATTCAGCGCCGGCGCGACGCGCAGCGAACCGCGCAGTGGATAGCCGGCAGCGACGGCCTTGATCTCGGTGAGTTGCGCCCGCACGGCATCGCCCTCACCATGCGTCACCATGCTCGGGAAGGTCACGGTCGCAACCTCCTGCAGGCCGAGCGAGCGCGCGCGCGCGACGATGCTCGCCGGCCACGGCTGATCGGCAGTCAACAGGAGATCGGCACCGAGAAGCTGATGCGACTCGCGTTCGAGCGCCTGTCGGACCCGGTCGGCGAAGAAGCCGACCGCGGTCAGCGCGGCGACGGCCACTGCCAGCGCCGTTGCCAACAGACGCAACTCACCGCCGCGCGCGTCGCGGCGCAGCATGCGCCAGGAAAAGGAGATCAGTTGCATGACACGGTTCGTTGCGGGCGATCCTGACGCTGCGGCGAGCGGCTGGCGAGTGGGCGAAGGGTTCCTTGCGCACGCGCCGCTTTCCGCCTGCTCCAGCCGACGGCGACGGCTATGGCAAGACCGGGCCTCCGGGCTACCGCGCCAAACGGGCAAAGCAGCTCTGACAGGTCGCGGATACGCGAGTTCAGGGGCGCGATTGCGTCACCGGCGACTCTTCTGCCTGCTACAATGATTTCGGGATTCCGGCAAGTGGGGTCGCGCAGGAGGGGGTTCCTGCCGCGGGCTCCGGAGCCGGTCGGGAAGAGCGACACGGACCGTCCGCGGGTCGTGTTGGTCTGGCGAACATGGGCGGGAGGATGGGTCATGGTCAGCAAGTGGTGGCACAGCATATGCAGCATATCGCTTCTCGCTTCCGCACTGTTGTCGGCGGCCCCGGCATCGGCGGGGTTGAGCTACAGCGGGTTGTTCATGGCGCCGGGCTCCGGCGGCGACAATGGCAGTTATTACCTGGTCGGCCAAGCTGCCAGCCAGTCCTTTTCGGTACCGTGGCTGACGGAGGTCAGTTCGCTGCAGCTCACGCTCAACCTGATGCCCCCCTCCCCCTGGTTCTCGAACAACCTCAACGAGCCGCTCGAGTTCAGCTTCGAGCTCAACGGAACGACCGTCGGCAGTACCCGCTACCTTGCCAAGAACATGCCAGGGCAGTGGGAAGCGCGCGACCTCGACTTCGACTTCGCGCCGCTGTTCGACGCTGGCGGTGACTGGACGCTGCGCATGGTCGTGAGCCAGGCGGGCAATCCCTGCTGTGCCCCGGGCAACATCATGCTCTCTGCGAACAATCCGTTCGAGATCTCGATTCCGGAACCGAACGGGCTCGCGCTGGTCGCGCTCGGCCTCGTCGGCGCCGGCCTGTTCTACCGCCGCCGCTGATCCTGCGGCGGACGCGGGTTGGCCGCAGCGGACGGCGGCACTCGTCTCCGGCGACGACTCAATCGAGTTCACGCAGTCGCCGCGCCGCTTCCTCGACCCGCCGCACGGGCATCACCTCGATGCCGGCGATTGCCTGGCGTGGCCGGTTCGCCTCGGGAACCAGGGCACCTGTGAAGCCGAGTTTCGCCGCCTCACGCAGCCGTTCCTGACCGCGCGGCGCCGGCCGGATCTCGCCCGCCAGGCCCACCTCGCCGAAGACCACGAGTTTCTCCGGCAACGCCCTGTTCTTCAATGAGGAAATGATTGCCAGAAGAACGGCGAGATCGGCTGCCGGTTCGCTGATGCGGACGCCACCGACGGCGTTGACGAAAACGTCCTGATCAAAGCAGACGATGCCGGCATGGCGATGGAGAACGGCCAGCAGCATCGACAGCCGCTGCGCATCGAGTCCGACCGTCAGCCGCCGCGGGTTGCCGTGCGCCTGGTCGACCAGCGCCTGCACCTCGACCAGAAGCGGCCGCGTGCCTTCCTGGGTGACCAGCACGCAGGATCCGGCGACCTCGGCTCCATGCTGCGAGAGAAAGATCGCCGACGGGTTGCTGACCGCCTTCAGACCGCGATCGGTCATCGCGAAGACACCGATCTCGTTGACCGCGCCATAGCGATTCTTGACCGCACGGATCAGCCGGAAGCTCGAATGGGTGTCGCCCTCGAAGTAGAGCACGCTGTCGACGATGTGCTCGAGCACGCGTGGCCCGGCAATGGCGCCTTCCTTGGTCACATGCCCGACGAGGATCACCGTGATCCCGGCCTGTTTGGCCAGCCGGGTCAGTTGCGCGGCGCATTCGCGTACCTGTGCAACCGAACCCGGTGCGGAAGTCAGCTGTTCCGACCACAGCGTCTGGATCGAGTCGATCACCGCCACGCGCGGCGGCGCCGACTGCAGGGTCGCCAGGATCCGTTCGAGGTTGATCTCGGCCAGCAGCCGCAGCGTGCCGGTAGCCAGTGACAGCCGCCGCGCGCGCAGGGCGATCTGTTGTCCCGACTCCTCGCCGCTGACGTAGAGAACGTCCTCCGTCGCCGCCAGACCGGCGAGTGCCTGCAGCAGCAGGGTGCTCTTGCCGATTCCCGGATCGCCACCGATCAGGATGACCCCACCGCGCACCAGCCCGCCACCGAGGACGCGGTCGAACTCACCGATGCCGGTGGGCAGCCGTTCCTCTTCGTGTGCCTTGATGTCGGCCAGCGTCTGCACCTCGCCGCGGCCCGCCAGACCGGCGAATCGCCGCTGTCCAGCAAGCGGGGCAGCGCTGGCGATGGTCTCGACGAGCGTGTTCCACCGCCCGCAACCCGGGCACTGACCCTGCCACTTGGCAACGCTGCTGCCGCATTCGCTGCAGCAAAACTGGCTCTTCTGCTGCGTGCCGCCGGCGCGTGTCATGCTCGGAGATCGCGAATCAGACCACTGCGTGACCGGTCTGCGGCCTGGTGCACGCGATGACGCCTCAGCCATCGATGCCACAGTTCTCGTCGTTCGCTCACTCGCGCCCTTCTGCTCGGCCCGCTCGCGACGACTCCTGCGCCACCTCACCAACGCTGCGCACCGGCACACGCCGGGCCAGTGCGCAGAACAGCTCGTAACTGATCGTGCCGGCTGCCGTCGCGACCTCGTCCGCCGGCATGCCCTCACCCCACAGCACCACCGGGCTGCCGACCCCGGCAGCCGGCAGATCGGTCAGATCGCAGGCCAGCATGTCCATCGATACCCGCCCAAGCGTCTGCGTCCGCTGTCCGCCGACGACGATCGGCGTCCCCCCCGGCGCATGCCGCGGATAGCCGTCGGCATAACCGCAGGCAACGATGCCGACGCGGGTCGGTCGCGTGGCGACGAAGGTGCCGCCATAGCCGACGCGCTCGCCGGCAGCGATCTCCTGCAGCGCCAGAATCGTGCTGCGCAGTGTCATCACCGGTCGCAGACCGAGGCTTGCCGCATCCGCGGTAGCGAAGGGGCTGCCCCCATAGAGCATGATTCCGGGCCGGACCCAGTCGCGAGCGGTGGCCGGATAGCGCAGGATCGCTGCCGAGTTGGCGAGCGAGACGGGCAAGGCGGCGGCCTGCGGCCAGTCGTCGAGCATGCGGGCAAAACGTTCGAGCTGCCAGCGGATGCACGCCTCCCCGCCGTCGGCGTCGGCCTCGGCGAAATGCGTCATCAGGGTCAGCCCACCGGCGCCGCCAGCGCACGCCAACGCGGCCAGGTGCTCCCGCGCCGCCGGCAGCTGGCGCGCCACCAGCCCGAGCCGGTTCATGCCGCTGTTCAGCTTGAGATGGATCGGCGGGCAGCGCGGCAATCGTGCCTGCCGCAGCATCTGCAACTGGTCGAGGCAGTGAATGACGACGCTCAACCCATGCTCGCTGCAGGCCGCCAGGTCGGCGGCAGTGAAGAAGCCTTCGAGCAGGAGGATCGGCTGGCGAATCCCCACCTGACGCAGGCGCACCGCCTCGTCGATGTCGAGCAGGGCAAAGCCGTCCGCAACATCGCCGAGCGCCTTCGCGGCACGCAGCAACCCATGACCGTAGGCGTTCGCCTTGACCACCGCCCAGGCCCGCGCAGCGGTGCCACCCCGGGCAGCGCGGCGGCGAGCGAGCAGATAGTTGTGCCGCAGCGCCGCCAGATCGACGTCGGCCTGGATCGGGCGCGGCATCAGGCCGTCAGCTCGTGCAGCTTCGCCTTGGCAAAGTCGACGAAGGTCAGCACGACCCGGGAACGGAAGCGCTCTTTCGGGTAGACCAGCGACAGGGTCCGCCGCAACGGCGGCCGCAACGGAATGGCGATGAGACTGCCGAGTTGCCGTTCCTTTTCGAAGCTGGCGCGCGAGAGAATCGAGCAACCGAGGCCGGTGGCGACGACACCTTTCAGGGCTTCCGGGCTGGTCAGCTCCATCAGCGTCTTCAGCTTGCCGGGGTCGATGCCGCAGGCGCGCAGGTAATCGTCGGTGACCTCGCGCGTTCCCGAACCCGGTTCGCGGGCGATGAAGTCATGCGCCAGCAGGGTGCGCGCATCGACCTCGGTTCGACCGGCCAGTGGGTGCGCCGGTGTGCAGACCACCTGCAGTTCATCGTCGCCACAGACCTCGCATTGCAGGGCGGGATGCGAGGTCTTCGACTCGATCAGCCCGATGTCGAGTGTATGCGCGGCCACCGCATTGTTGATGGCGTCCGAGTTGGCCACCGTCAGGCGCGCGCGGACCTGCGGATAGCGGACGTTGAACTCGCCGAGGATTGGCGGCAGCATGAACTCGGCGATCGTCGTGCTGGCACCGACCAACAGGCTGCCGCTCATCTGCCCGGTCATTTCGGCGATGCGGATGTCGAGCTCGTTCGACAGACCGAGAATCCGCTCGGCGTAATCGAGGACGACCTCACCTGCCGCTGTCAGCGAGACGCGGGCTCCGCCCCGCTCGAAGAGGCGGGTATTGAAGCGTTCTTCCAGTTGCTTGATCTGGAAGGTGACGGCCGGCTGCGTCATGTGCAAGGCCTCGCCCGCCTTGGTAAAGGAAAGATGCTTCGCCACCGCGTGGAACACCTGCAATCGACGATCAGCCACCCTTATCCCCCTTTCTGCTGCAGTCCGAATTCAACCACAAAACCGCCCTGCCAGCCAGCGCGCAGGCCGTGCGTCCGGCAAGCGACGCCGGAAGTTGCAGCGTCGCCGCGCACAAAACGACAAAGTGCCGCCGTTCGTGGTATAAGGCCCACACACGCGGAACAGCTGCATTAATAATATCTGATGCCTCTCGGTTTTTACATCATCATGGCAGCGCAGTTCTTCTCGGCTCTCGCCGACAATGCGCTGCTGATCGTTGCCATTGCCGCGCTGCGCGAGATGCAGGCGCCGGCTGCCTACGAACCCCTGCTGAAGACCTTCTTCACCGTTTCCTACGTCGCACTGGCCGCGTTCGTCGGCGCATTTGCCGACTCGATGGCCAAATGGCGCGTGATGTTCATCAGCAACGGCATCAAGATCCTGGGCTGCGCGTTGATGTACTGGAATGTGCATCCCCTCGTCGCCTACGCGGTCGTCGGCCTTGGCGCCGCCGCCTACTCGCCCGCCAAGTACGGCATCCTGACCGAGTACCTGCCGCACCGCCTGCTGGTGGTTGCCAACGGTTGGATCGAGGGGCTGACGGTCGGGGCGATCATTCTCGGTGTCGTCGTCGGCGGCATGCTGATCCAGCCCGACATCGCGCACCGCTTGCTCGGCTGGGAGCTGCCGTTGATCGATACCGGCGTCGATACCGTCAGCGAGATGGCGCTCTGCTTCGTCGCCGGCTTCTACCTGCTCGCCGCCCTGTTCAATCTGCGTGTCCCCGATACCGGTGTCGACCACCGGACGCTGCACAAGAACCCATGGTACCTGCTGCGCGAGTTCAACCACTGCCTGATCCTTCTCTGGCGCGACCGCCTGGGACAGGTTTCACTGGCCGTGACGACCCTGTTCTGGGGTGCCGGCGCCACGCTCCAGTTCATCGTCATCAGCTGGGCCGAGACGGCGCTGCAACTCGACCTGTCGAAATCCAGCATGCTGCAGGGCGTCGTGGCCATCGGCGTGGCGCTCGGCGCAATCGGTGCAGCGCGAATGATCACGCTGCGCAAATCGGTGCGCGTCATCCCGCTCGGCATCGCCATGGGCGGCATCGTCCTGATCATGAACTTCGTCCAGCATACCTGGCTGGCCGTTCCCCTCCTGGTCCTGATCGGTGCGCTCTCCGGCTTTTTCGTCGTGCCGATGAATGCACTGCTGCAGCACCGCGGCCACATCCTGATGGGTGCGGGGCACTCGATCGCCGTGCAGAATTTCAACGAGAACCTGTCGATCCTGGCAATGACCGGCCTCTACTTCCTGATGATTCGCGCGCAGTGGTCGATCTATCTCGTGATCACCCTTTTCGGCCTCTTCGTCAGCGCTGCGATGTGGCTCGTCAAGCGGCGGCATGAGGCGAACCAGCGCCTGCGCGACGATGTCGTCCATCTCGACGACGGCAAGCACTGAGCGGACGTTCCCCGAGCGACCGGCTGCCGCTGCGCGTCGTTCCAGGATGGCATCGGCACGCGGACCCGGCGCTTGCGGTAGAGCATGTTTGCCCTATACTGCGCATGTTTCGTGCACACAAGGCCGATTTCATGTCAAAAATAACCATAGATCGTTACGACCTCGCACTGCTTGATGCATTGCAGCGAAAAGGGAACGCCACCAACGCGACGCTCGGCGAACAGATCAAGCTCTCGCCCTCGCAGATCAGCCGCCGCATCCAGCGCCTCGAGGAGGACGGGGTCATTGCCGGTTACGTCGCCCTGCTGGCGCCTGGCGCGCT
>WBZM01000833.1_pt1 | contig 36281 bp, 37 predicted proteins | sample 5204271 | NCBI WGS metagenome assembly WBZM01 (sample SAMN12344346, study PRJNA552823) | activated sludge metagenome | biome: Activated sludge suspended growth; feature: Nitrification reactor; material: Wastewater; isolation source: activated sludge from nitrification reactor of wastewater... | reverse complement strand
ACATCACCCACTCTCAGAAGAAGATGGGCGAGGCCCACCTCAAGGCCTTCCGCGACCGCTTCAACATCCCCATCCCCGAGGACCGCATCGCCGCCGCCCCCTTCTACAAGCCGGCCCCGGACAGCGAGGAGCTCAAGTACCTGCAAGCGCGGCGCGAGTCCTTGGGCGGTTATCTCCCCGCCCGTTACGAGCAGGCCCCGCGGCTGGAGACGCCCCCCCTGGAGGTCTTCAGGCCCCTGCTGGAGGGTTCCGGCGACAAGGAGATGTCCACCACCATGGCCTTCGTGCGCATCCTCAGCCTGATCCTGCGCGACAAGGCCATCGGCAAGCGGGTGGTGCCCATCGTCGCCGACGAGGCGCGCACCTTCGGCATGGAGGGCATGTTCCGCCAGCTTGGCATCTATTCCTCCGTGGGCCAGCTCTACGAGCCGGTGGACGCCGACCAGGTGATGTACTACCGGGAGGACAAGCAGGGTCAGATCCTCCAGGAGGGCATCAACGAGGCCGGCGCCATGTCCTCCTGGATCGCCGCCGCCACCAGCTACGCCAACCATGGCGAGCCGATGATCCCCTTCTACATCTACTACTCCATGTTCGGCTTCCAGCGCATCGGCGATCTGGCCTGGGCAGCGGGGGACATGCGCGCCCGCGGTTTCCTGATCGGTGGCACCGCTGGGCGCACCACCCTGGCCGGCGAGGGCTTACAGCATCAGGACGGCCATAGCCCCCTGGTGGCGGCGACCATCCCCAACTGCGTGGTCTACGACCCAGCCTATGGCTACGAACTGGCGGTCATCATCCAGGATGGCCTGCGGCGCATGGTTCAGGAGCAGGAGAACCGCTTCTACTACCTGACCGCGATGAACGAGAACTATGTCCAGCCGCCCCTGCCGGCGGGGGCCGAGGAGGGCATCCTCCGCGGCCTCTACCGGGTGCGGTCGGCCGGCGAGCCCAGGGGCCAGGCGCCTGTCGCGGACGCGGGTCAGCAGGGGGACTTGGGGGCGAAGGGTGAACCGCGGGTCCAATTGCTCGGCGCCGGCGCCATCCTGCGCGAGGTCCTGGCGGCGGCGGAGCTGCTGGAGGCGGACTTCGGTGTTCGCGCCGACGTCTGGAGCGTCACCAGCTTCAGCGAGCTCAAGCGGGACGGCATCGCCACCGAGCGGTGGAATATGCTCCACCCCATGGCGCCCCCCCGCCAGAGCTACGTCAGCCAGCAACTGGCCGGGGCCCCCGGACCGGTCGTGGCGGCCACCGACTACATCCGCGCCTACGCCGAGCAGATCCGGCCCTATCTGGCCCAACCCTACGTGGTGCTGGGCACCGATGGCTTCGGCCGCAGCGACATGCGCAGTCAGTTGCGCCGCTTCTTCGAGGTCAACCGCTGGTACGTCGCGGTCGCGGCCCTCAAGGCCCTGGCGGACGAGGGCGAGATCCCCGCCAGCCGGGTACGGGAGGCGATCGTGAAGTACCGCCTCGATCCGGACAAGCCCAATCCGGCGACGGTCTGACCCCATCCGGCACGGGTCCCGGGGGGCGATACCCCGCCAGCACCCGATCCGAACGCCATCGCGGCCTGGAGAACAATCGACGTGGCAACAATGCAAGAAGTGACCCTGCCGGACATTGGCGATTTCGCCAATGTCGAAATCATCGAGGTCCTGGTGGCCCCGGGCGACCGGGTGGAACCGGAGCAGTCCCTGCTCACCCTGGAAAGCGACAAGGCGACCATGGATATTCCCTCCCCGGCGGCCGGGCGGGTCAAGGAGGTCAAGGTCGCCATCGGCCAGAAGCTGAACCGGGGCGACCTGATCCTGCTGCTGGAGCAGGACGAGGCCGTCAGCCACCCGGCAGAGGCCGGGACTGAGGTTACCGCCGGGACCGGGCTAGCAACCGGACCTGGCACGGGCGAAACCGGCGCCACCCGGCCTGCAGGCGTGACAGCCCCGGTCGACGCCGCCCTGGCCGGAGGGGCGTCGGCGGTCCCTGGTGCCCTTGAGGGGCCGGCCTCCGATCGGGCGGCACCCGCCACCCCACCCCACACCCCGGCCCCGCCCCTGACTACCGAGGGCGCCCCCGGGATGGGGAGTGCCTCGCCGCAATCGATGACCGCGGAGGCCCAGACCCGGCGACCAACACCAGACGTGATGCGTGGCGCCCCTACCGGGCCTCGGCCCCCGGGCGAGGCTGAGTTCCGCCTGGCCCCGGTCCTGCCCCGCCCCGAGGAACTGGCGGCCATCGCCAAGGGCCGCAAGGCCCACGCCAGCCCCACGGTGCGCCGCTTCGCCCGGGAGCTGGGCGTGGACCTGACCTTCGTCAAGGGTTCGGGACTCAAGGGCCGCATCCTCAAGGAGGACGTGCAGGGCTACGTCAAGCAGGCCCTGACCCAGGGCGCCCCGACCCCCGCCGCCACCGCCCTGCCCTTTGCCCTGCCCCCCGCCCCCGAGGTGGATTTCGCCCGCTTCGGCCCCATCGAGATCCGGGAGCTGACCCGCATCCAGAAACTGAGCGGGCGCCACCTCCACCGTGCCTGGCTGTCGGTGCCCCATGTCACCCAGTTCGACGAGGCGGACATTACCGACCTGGAGGCCTTCCGTCAGGCCCAGCAGGCCAGGGGCTCGACCGAGGGGGTCAAGCTCACCCTGCTGCCCTTCCTGCTCAAGGCCGTCGCCACGGCCCTGGGGCGCATGCCCACCTTCAAGGCCTCCCTCACCGCCGACGGCGAGGGGCTGGTACTGAAGCACTACACCCACATCGGCGTGGCGGTGGACACCCCCAGGGGCCTGGTCGTCCCGGTGGTGCGCGACGCGGACCGCAAGGGACTCCACGACCTGGCCCGGGAGCTGGCGGACCTGAGCCAGAAGGCCCGTGAGGGCAAGCTCCTCCCGGCGGACATGCAGGGCGGCTGCTTCTCCATCTCCAGCCTGGGGGGGATCGGCGGCACGGCCTTCACCCCCATCGTCAACGCCCCCGAGGTCGCCATCCTTGGCGTCTCCCGCGCCGCACTCAAACCGCTCTGGCGGGAAGAGGCCGGGACCTTCGTCCCCCGCCTGATGCTGCCCCTGTCCCTCTCCTACGACCACCGGGTCATCGACGGCGCCGATGGGGCCCGTTTCACCCGCCTGCTGGGCGAACTGCTGGGGGATATCCGGCGCTTGCTCTTATAGGCGGAAACATCTCCCCAGCCGTCAGGCGCAGGCATAGAGCGCCAGGGGAAAGCTCTCCGTGATCAGGATGACGGGCGTGCCGGCGATGAAGATGCGATAGGTGCGGTAGATGCGCTCCTCCCCGGGGTTTGGCTGGTCGATGCCGATTTCCATGACCTCGCGGTAGCTTTCCAGGCCACTGTCGCGGATGAGGACACCGATGCCGATCTCGCGGTCGATGAGACGCTGGCGGAAGGCCGCCGGGATCAGGTCGGGGCGGATCACGGAGAAGGCCTCGGCATAGGTTCGCCCGCTATCCGTGCCGGTGAGGTAGGCCAGGCGGATCAGGACCTGTTCGCCGGCCCCGATGCCCAGCCATTCCACCGCCCGCTCCGTGGTCCAGAAGTCCTGCTCCAGGGTGCGGACCGTCACGGGCTCCCAGAAATAGGCCTCGAGGATCTTGGTCACCGTGCCGTCGGTGACCAGCAGGGCGCGCAGGAAGGGGGGCAGTTCGGCCAGGGGCAGATGGCCGCCGCCCTCCTTGACCAAGGTACCGTCACGCAGGAAACCCTCGGCGCGAAAAGGGGGGACCTCGCCGGTGAGGGCGGATTTGTCGTAGTAACGCTCGACCAAGTCGCGGGGCCAGACGGGTAAAGGAATGGCTGGGGATTATAGCCGGGCGGACCTTATCCAGAAGATTTAGACGACGCAAATGCCCTGGCTTGCCCGGGGAGGTGTAATTCCGTAGTCTTTACAGGACTTGCCGCTCATGGAGACACCGCGCGCCTCCGTCAGGGCGGACCTTTCCCCAGCCAGCCAGCATCCCCGGCCATCAATCAAGACAGGACCCGCGATGGACACCAGCCTCGAAACCGCCCGCTTCAACATGATCCAGCAGCAGATTCGCCCCTGGGGCGTCACCGACGAACGGGTGCTGGCGACCCTGGCCGCCATCCCGCGTGAACACTTCGTCCCCGACGCCTACCGCGGCCTGGCCTACGCCGATATCGAGGTCCCCCTGGGCCAGGGCCAGGGCCAGGTCATGCTCGCCCCCAAGGTGGTCGCCCACCTGCTCCAGGCCCTGAGCATCGGCCCGGACGACCGCATCCTGGAGATCGGCACCGGCAGCGGCTATGTCACCGCCTGTCTCAACGCCCTGGGCGGCGCCGTCATCAGCCTGGAGATCGAGCCCGAGTTGGCCGCCCTGGCGAAAAAGAATCTGGGGGACAGCGACCCGCGCCGGCTGGAGATCCGCGTTGCCGACGGACTGGCCGGCCACATCGACGGCGGCCCCTTTGACGTCATCGCCCTCACCGGTTCCCTGCCCGACGCCAGCGGCCTCTCCGGCCTGGTGTCCCAGCTCGCCCCCCATGGCCGCCTGTTCGCCATCCTCGGCGATGAGCCGGCCATGGTGGCCACCCTGATCACCCACGGACCTGAAGGTTTCAACCGCCAGTCCCTGTTTGAAATCTCCGTCCCGGCCCTGGCCAAGGCCCCGGAACCGGAGCGGTTCGTCTTTTAACCGCCGCTTTTTCGCCCTTGCGCGAGGGAATCCTCCACCAGGGCGATCAGCCGTTCCAGTGCTCCCCGGTTGCGGGCCACCACCCGCCGGCCCTGTTCGCCAATGCGCGCCCGCAGCGCCGCGTCGCTGAGCCAAGCGGTCATCAGGGGGATCAGGGCCTCCGCATCCGCCACCTGCGCCGCCGCCCCCTCCGCTACCAGCAGATCGGTGATGGCGGCGAAATTGAAGGCGTGAGGCCCGATGGCCACCGGGACCCCGACCGCCGCCGCCTCCAGCAGATTGTGTCCCCCCACCGGGACCAGGCTGCCGCCGATGAAGGCGGCATCCGCCGCAGCGATCAGCACCGGCAGCTCACCCATGGTGTCACCGAGGAAGACCGCGGCCTCCGACCCACAGACGGCGCCGGTGGAGCGGCGTACCAGGGTCAGGCCCTGGCGCTGAACCAGGGCGGCCACCCGGTCGAAACGCTCCGGGTGGCGGGGCACTAGCACCAGCAGGGCACGGGGCAAGCCGGCCCTGATCTGCCGGTGCACCCCCAGCAGGGCCTCCTCCTCGCCCTCGTGGGTGCTGCCCGCCACCCACACCGGCCGATCCCCGCCCCACAGGCGACGCAGGGCCTCGGCCTGGTCCTCCAGGCTGGCGGACTGGCGCAGATCGAACTTGATACTGCCCGTCACCGTCACCCGATCCGCCGGCACGCCCAGGTCGATGAAACGCTGGGCATCGGCATCGGCCTGGGCCGCCACCCGGGACAGGCGGGCGAAGGTCTCCCGGGCGAAGCAGCCCAGGCGGGCATAACCCCGGGCGGAACGGGCCGAGAGCCGGGCATTACCCAGGATCACCGGGATGCCGCGGCGCTCGCAGACCCGCAGCAGGTTGGGCCAGACCTCGGTCTCCATCACCAGCACCAGGCGCGGCCGCACGCGGTCGAGAAAGCGGTTCAGGATCCAGGGCAGGTCATAGGGGATATAGACGTGCCGCACCCGGTCCTCGAACAGGGCGCGCAGGCGCTCGGACCCCGTCGGGGTGGTGGTGGTGACCATGACCCCCAGGTCGGGGTGCCGATCGAGGAAGTGCTTGATGAGAGGCGCGGCGGCCTGGGTCTCCCCCACCGAGACGGCGTGGATCCAGAGCCCGGCGGTCAGGGACTGGTCGCCATAGAAGCCCAGCCGTTCGCCCCAGCGGCGGCGATAGGCCGGCGCCCGCTGGCCGCGCCAGAGCAAGCGCAGCAGGGCCAGAGGAAGGAGGAGATAGAGGAGCAGACTGTAGAGCCGGATCAAGGGTGGGCGTCCATCGGTCGCGCTAAGGAAACGCTGATTAATTCGGGAACCGCTGCGACTGACGTAACTGAATCAAGGGATTGCAAGGCACTTTTCCCAGAATCCGGAATTAATCAGCGTTTCCCTGAGGTCGGGGCCAGTCTAGCACGTCGCTGAAAAAGGCCCTGTCGAGCGCCCGGAAAGCAGACCCATCGCGATCCGTTGAGGGCCCCTCCCCAGTCGAAACTGAAGAAACCGTCCAACCCCTGACGGAGCCGCGGTGAGATTTCTCTTGCCACGCCGGGTGGACCATTTAAGGACGAACCATATTTGAATCGCAACAGGTTGAGCATCAAAGGATCTCCCTACCCTTCAGGCGCTGGCGCCAGGCGGTCAACTCGGGCGTGGGGGCATGCTTGAAGCCCAGCTTCCAGGCGAAGCCCAGCAGGCTGTCGCCGAAGGAGATGGCCTTGCGCGGCAGGGCCAGGGGATGATCCGCCACCCTGGCCGCGCCGCGCAGGCAGGTGGTGGCGCTGGCGTAGCCAGCCTCGCGGGCGGCGTGGACCGCCGCCAGGTCAAAGCTGCCGAAGGGATAGCAGAGATGGCGCACCGGGGTCCCCAGCAGGTCCTCCAGGGCCGCCTTGCTGGCGCTCAGTTCCCGCCGCTGGGCGGCCGGTTCCAGCTCGGCCAGCCGGGCATGGTTGACGGTATGGGAGCCGATGGTGATGCCGGCGGCCTGGATCTCCCGCAGGCGACCCGCGTCCATGAGTCGGGGACGGGGGCGACCGGGCTCGTCGCCATACCACTGGATCGGCTGGCCCAGCCAGCCGCTGATGGCATAGACGGTGGCGGTGAAGCCATGGCGGGCCAGGACTGGCAGGGCGTAATCGGCGAAGTTGTCGTAGCCGTCATCGAAGGTCAGGACCACTGCCCGGGCCGGCAGGGGCCGCTCACCACGCAGGCCGGCGAGGGCCTGATCCAGGTCCAGGACCGCCCAGTCCAAGGCATGCAGCAGGCCCATCTGGCGGGCGAAGCGCCGATGGTCGCAATAGTTGGCCCGATGCGCCCGCATGGGTGGGAACTCGCCAACCTGGTGATACATCAGGATCGAGATCATTTTCTCAGGCATGCCATGCTCAACCCGTGGGTTCCGTTATCTTTGATTCGAGTCAGGGTCCACGGCTGGCGAGGTGGCGATAGAGCTCCAGATAGCGCGCCATGATGGGCGCGCGGGCGAACTCGGCCTGGACCCGCGCCTGGCCCGCCCACGCCAGGTCCAGGCGCAGGGTCTCGTCCGTCAGCACCGCCCGGATGCCCGCGGCCAGGGCCTGGGCATCGTCGCAGGGCACGCACCAGGCATCCTCGCCGTGACGGGCGATCTCCCGCGCGCCGCGAAAGCGGGTGGTGACCAGGGGTTTATCCCAGGTCCAGGCCTCGAGGATGACGTTGCCCAGGGTCTCCTCCTCCCGCGAGGGGAAGACGACCAGGTCCGCGAGCTGAAAGTAGGGCCCCGGTTCCGTCCGCCAGCCGGCCCAATGGATGCGCTCGCCGATACCCAGCCCCGCGGCCTGCTCTTTGAGCCTGGGACCCAGGGGACCATCGCCGAGCAGCACCAGCCGCACCGGGCGCCCGGCGATGGTCGCCGGCAGCCGGGCCAGGGCCGCGATCAGAGTATCCAAGCCCTTGACCGGGACGAAGCGCCCCGCCGTGACCAGCACCCAGGCATCTCCGGGCAGCGCGAGTTCCGCGCGCAGGGCACTGATCCGTTCTGGAGCGACGGGTCGGGCCGGATCGACGAAGTTGTAGATGTGATGCACCCGCCCCGCCGGCAGCCCGTTCTGGATCAGCCAGTCGCAGAGGCCGCGGGTATTGCCAATCCAGGCATGGGCGTGGCGGTAGGGATGGAGGGCGTAATAGCCCCCGAGGCGCGCGACATGCACCGGGCCTGGGCCTCGGGCTGGCCCGGCGGTACCCCCAGCACCCTCTAGGCCCGCGGGCGGGGGCCCGAGACGAGTCAGACGGGTGGCGCGACCCATGTAGGTCTGGACGATGTCGGGCTTGACCTGGGCGATGAGCCGGCTGATCGCCCGCCGCGACCAGGGGTCCCAGACGGTGCGCAGGGGCAGGCGATGCACCGGCAAGGGCCCCAGATCCAGATCCGCCAGCTCGCTGCCGGCGCGGATGGCCAGCTCCGCCGGGGCCCCGGTCGCCGCCAGGGCGCGGGCGAAGCGGACGAACCAACGCTCCGCGCCGCCCAGGGCCTTGCTGCCGATGATCTGCAAGCTCAGCGGTTCAGTCATTTTGCTGGCTCAGCGGCTCAGTCATGGTGCCGCAACAGTTCCCGATACACCGCCAGGTTACCCTCGACCATGGCCGGGATGGAGAACTCGGCGCTCATCAGCACCCGCCCGCCCCGACCCAGGCGCCGGGCCAGATCCGGGTCGCGTAGCAGGCGGGCGATGGCCGCGCCCAGGGCGTCAACGTCGCCGGTTGGCACCAGCAGACCATTGATGCCGTCGCGCACCGCCTCGGGGATGCCGCCCACCCGGCTGGCGATGACCGGCACCCCGGCGCTGGAGGCCTGGAGGAGGGAGACGCCCAGCCCCTCCAGGGTGGCGGGGTGGACCAGCAGGTCCAGACAGGGCAGCAACTCCGGCAGGTCGTCGCGGAAGCCGCACAGCCGGACCTGGCGCTCCAGCCCGGCGGCGCCGATCGCCCGCTCCAGGTTGCCCGCCTCCGGACCCTGACCGAAAAAAAGCACCCGTAGGTCGGGAAACTCCGCCACCAGGGGCGGCAGGGCATGGAGCAGAAAATGATGACCCTTGCGGGGGATGAGCTGGGCCACCACCCCGATCACCGGCCCCTCCAGGGGCACCCCCAGACGCTCCCGCAGGATGCGGCGATCCCGGGGCCCGCCAAAGGCCTGGAAATCCACCGCGCTGCGCACCACCCGCAGCTTGTCCCGGGGCAGGCCGGCGGCCAGCAGCACCTCGCCGATGCCCTGGGAGATGGCGATCACCCGATCATGGAGCCGGTACTTGAGCCGTACCCGCCAGGCCGGCTCCGGGTTATCCACCCGGCGAGAGTGGACCACCGGCACCTTGGCCAGGCGCCCGGCGATGCCGCCCATAACATCGGCACCGATGCGGCTGTGCAGGTGCAGGACCTCGGCCTGGAATTGCTGGATGCGGAAATAGATCCGCGGGATCAGGGCCAAGTCCAGGTCCCCCTTCATCGGCATCGGGAAGACCTCCGCCCAGGGTTTGGCCGCCGTGGCGATCTCGCTGCCGGCGGGGCAGATGAGACCGCTGGTCACCCCCCGCTCCGCCAGGCCCTCCAGCAGGTAGAGGACCTGACGAGCGCCGCCGTAGAGATGGCGGCCGCCTTCCACATGCAGCACCCTCATGATTCATGTCCTCCGCCTTCCTCCTGTCGCTCGGGGCGTAGCAGATCCGAGGCAGCCCCCAGGACCTCATCCACCTCGATCCGTCGCATGCAGTCGAAGGCGCCACCGCAGGTCGGGCGACGCTTGCAGGGTGAACAGGGCAGGGGGTGATAGAGCACCCGGGCATTGGCGCGCCCCGTGTCCAGATAGGGCCGGGTGGAACCGAAGAGCAACAGCGTGGGCCGACCGAAGGCGATACCCATGTGGCTCAGTCCGGTGTCGACGCCGATGACCAGGCGACTGGCTTCAATCAGGGCGGCGGCCTGGAGCAGGCTGGTGCCACCGGCCAGGTCGGTCAGGCCCGGACCTGCGGTCGCGGTCCGCTGAGCGATACCTACGGCCGCCCCGCGGTCCGCCGGGCCGCCCAACATCAGCACCGGCAGGCCCAGGTCCCGGTGGAGCCGCGCCGCCAGGTCGGCCCAGCGTTCCTCGAACCAATGCTTCTGCGGGCGGGTAGTGAAGGGACAGATGACGACATAGCCGGAACCCCAGCCCTGCCGCGCGATCAGGTCCCGGGTGAAGGACCGATCCTCCGCGCCCGGCGCCAGGGCCATGGGGAAACCCTCCCGAGGCAGACCGGGGGGACCAGGAAGACCTGAAAGACCCGGGAGGCCGAACAAACCGAGCCGTTCGGCCAGGAAGCGATATTCCGAGCCGATGGCCCGGGGGTCCCCACCCCGCGGAACGACGCGGGTCATGAGCCACTGACTACCCTCCCGCGAACCCAGGCCGACCCGCTCCTGGGCGCCGCTGAGCCAGGCGAGCAGGCCGCTCTTGAGCAGACCCTGGAGGTCCAGGGCCAGGTCGAAGCGCTGACGGCGCAATTCGGCGCGCAAGGCGCGGACGCGCCGCCCCAATTCCCGCCAGCGCCGTTCCCGCCACAGGGCCTGCCACTCGCCCCGGGGCCAGAGGATGACCTGATCCAGGTCGGGGTGATGGCGCAGCAGGGGTTCACATTCAGGCTGCGCCAGCCAGGCCAGATGGGCCTGGGGATAGGCGCGCCGCAGGGCGGCGATGAGGGGCGAGGCAAAGACAATGTCGCCGATCGCGCTGAGGCGGATCACCAGGATGCGCGTCGGCTGGGGCATGATTTCCATAGCGCCATCGCTGCCCAGGCCTAGCTAGCCTTCCGGGTCCGGGCTGCGCCGACTCTCGTCATCCGCCAGGCACGGCGCCGCGGCCGCCAGCCGGCACAGGGCCAGCAGCAGGGCCTCATCATCGGCCTGATCGGCCAGTTCGACCCGGACGAAGCCCAGGCGCAGGGCCTCCTGACGGGTGCGCTCGCTGACCACCGCCAGGGGGGTGGCCAGCAGGGGCCCCTGACCGGCCTCCCCCACTAATTGCAGCAGGTTGGCGAGGACCTCGCCGCTGGTGGCGGTGACTAGTTGAACCTGGGCCGCCCAGTCCGCCACCAGCCCGGCCGGGTCCACCTCCGGCAGGGCGCGCCGATAGACCTCGGCAAAGCGCACCGCCGCCCCCCGCGCCCGCAGGGTCTCCCCCAGCAGGGGCCGGCCGCCCTCACCGCGCACGATGACCACCCGTAGACCCCGCAGGTCCTGAAGGGCGGGGTGGGTGAGGAGGGTCTCGCTGTCGTAGCGCCCGGCGGGGATCAGGTCCGGCCCCCGCCCAGCGGCGGCCAAGGCCTCGGCGGTGGCCTTGCCGATGGCCGCCAGGCGCGGGCCAGCCGGCAACCGGCCCGCGGGGAAGAGGGGCAGGGCATATTCCACCGCGTTGCGACTGGCGAAAAACAGCAGGTCAGCGGACTCGGCAAGGAGCCGGCGCGGGGTAGCCAGATCCGCCGCCGGCTCGATGTCGATGGTCGGGAAGGGGATGGGTCGCCCGCCGGCCTCCTCGATCAGGTGACATAGGTGGGCGGCCTGGTCCTTGGGGCGGGTGACCAGGACCCCCCGGCCAGCGAGGTCACAGAGTTGAGGCATGGCTTCAGAAATGAATGGCTTTACGTCTCTCTTACGCTATCCGCGCTCAATCATTCCCCTCCGCGACGGCCAAGGCCCGGAGGATATCGCCGGCACCCTGGGCGAGGAGATCCTCCGCCACCCGTGTGCCCAGGGCCTCGGTCTGATCCCGGGGGGCCCGATGCTCGGCCATCAACACCAGGCTGCCGTCCGGGGTGCCGACCAAGCCGCGCAGGCGCAACTCGTCACCCTCCAGCCGGGCATGACCGGCAATGGGCACCTGGCAACCCCCCTGGAGGCGGCGGTTCATGGCCCGCTCGGCCCGGATGCAGTCCGCCGTATCCGGGTGGTGCAGGGGCGCCAGCAGGGCCAGGGTGCGGGCGTCGTTCTCCCGGCACTCGATGCTCACCGCCCCCTGACCGATAGCCGGCAGGCTTTCGTCGAGGGTCAGCCGCGAACGAATACGCGCGGCAAAGCCCAGGCGGATGAGGCCGGCGGCCGCCAGCAGGATGGCGTCGAACTCGCCGCCGTCGAGTTTGGCCAGGCGGCTGTTGACGTTGCCGCGCAGGGGCTGGATGTCCAGATCCGGCCGCCGGGCGGTGAGCTGGCACTGACGGCGCAGACTGGAGGTGCCGACCCGCGCCCCCCGGGGCAGGTCGGAAAACCGCTCGAAGCGGTTGGAGACGAAGGCATCGCGGGGGTCCTCGCGCTCCAGGATCACCGGCAGGTGCAGTCCCACCGGCAACTCCACTGGGACGTCCTTGGTGGAGTGGACGGCGATGTCCGCCGTGCCCGCCATCAGGCCCTGCTCCAGTTCCTTGACGAACAAGCCCTTGCCGCCGACCTTGGCTAGGGGGGCATCGAGGATCTTGTCGCCCCGGGTGGTCATGCCCAGGGTCTCGACTTCCAGGCCGGGATGGGCGCGGCGCAGGGCCTCGGCGACGTGTTCGGCCTGCCACATGGCCAGGGGGGATTTGCGGGTGGCGATGCGGATGGTGTCGGGCATCTTGATCTGGTTCCAGCGGAAAACGGCATCCTAAGCCGCCCGGGGGCGCCCTGCAAATTAGACCGCCAACCGATTGCTTCAACTCGATCGTCGCGCGGTTGTTTTCCCCTCATGCACCCAGAGACAGCCTCCCGGGACCGGCCCCGTCCGCACCAGGCAATGGACATTCGCCGTCGCATCGACCGGCTATCGTTATCCACGCTCGACCGCGGCCCCTGGCCCACACCCGCTCCGGCACCCGTACCCCGCACCTCGCGGGCTGTGGCCCATGGGCTATGGGCTATGGGCTATGGGCTATGGACCGCGGATTGTGGTTTGTGATCTGTGGTCTGTGGGCTTCAGCGCCCCAGCCATCACCTGCCCTGCCCGAAGAACCTTCATCGCGCCCGGAGGCACAGATAACGATCATGCCCGACCGCCCCTCACCCGCCGCCGCGGAGCGACACCGGCTCCTCCTGGACTTCCCCGGTTGGCTGGCGCCGGCCAGGCAGGTCACGCAAGGAAAGGAGCCCCACCGCCTGCCCCCCGCCTCGCCCGGGGTGCCGGACCCGGCCCGGCCGCTCCTATGGCTGGCACGCCGGGAAGGGCTCCTGCTGCTGGTCAATGAGAGCGGCGGCCATCTACAAGCGGTACGAGCCGAACCCTATGGCTATCATCTCCAGGACCGCATGCGGCTCGAGATCGCCACCGACAGCGAATGCTTTACCTACAGCAATGTGCCCCCGGGGAGCGCCGTCCTGGTGGCGGAGTATGACGGCAAGGATCGGGAGGTGGTTTGCGGGGTCCGGCTGGCGGTCCAGGCGCCACGGCTGGGGTGCCTGGCCATCCATCCCCCCACCGCCAAGGGCGGCGTGGCGGAAACCGTCCTGCTCTGGGCGCATGGCGGAAGCCCCGGGCCTGTGACGGTACTCGAAACCCCGTGCCTGCCCTGATCGCAGGCCTAATCGCGGGCCTGATCACGTGTATGACCGCGGGCCTGATCGTTCAGATCGTTCAGGCCGGTAGCGGTGAGGCGACTGGTGTTATCCTTGGCACGCAGCTTGTGATTGGTCCTGGATAAGTCCATAAGAATGGGCCGGCGGCGTTGGCGACAACGACCGCGGCATGAGGAACATGGCTCGCATCATCCCCTCTGACATCAGTCCCCTCGCCCTGGCGGGCGCCCACTCGCGGGAACTGAAGACCCTGGCCCTGCTCAAGGAGCCGCTCGGCCCGAACTACGCCGTCTTCCATAGCGTCCACTGGAGCTTCAGCCAAGGCCAAGGCACACACTTCGCGCAGCGGCAAAGTGGCGGAACTGATCCACATGTCAAGACCCGTTAGATTGTATAACTTCATTTTGAAAAGCTCAGAGCACTTCTCCTGCTACTCTTTCAATGCCTGCACTGTCGCTTTGTAGATGACAGCCATCTCTCGCAAACGCCTGCCCATCGGCATTCAAAATCTTCGCGAAATCCGCGAAGGAGATTACTACTACGTCGATAAGACTGGCTTCGCGCTGCGTCTGATCGACGAGGGTAAGTATTACTTCCTCTCTCGGCCGCGGCGCTTTGGCAAGTCATTGTTCCTGGATACCCTGGGGGAACTCTTCGCCGGCAATGAGTCCCTGTTCCGCAGCCTGGCGATACATGATCGCTGGGATTGGTCTCGGCATTTCCCGGTCATCCGCCTGAGTTTCGGTGGTGGGGTGATGCGTGATGAGGGAGAACTGGAGCAGAAGATTCGCGAACTCCTGACTGTCAATCAGGAGGCGCTGGACCTGAAGTACAAACAGACCAGCATCGCCGGCTGTTTTGAGGAGTTGATCCGTAAGGCCCATGCCGCCAGCGGCGAACGGGTGGTGGTGCTGGTCGATGAGTACGACAAGCCGATCCTCGATAACCTCACCGAGCCGCAAACGGCCCGCGCGATGCGCGATGGCCTGCGGAATCTCTATTCGGTGATCAAGGATGCCGATTCCCACATCCGCTTTGCCTTCCTGACGGGGGTATCCAAATTCAGCAAGGTCAGCCTCTTTTCCGGGCTTAACAATCTGAACGATATCACCCTCGATAGCCGCTTCTCGGCCATCTGTGGCTACACCGAAAACGACCTCGACCTGGTCTTTGCGTCTGAACTGGGTGGGCTGGATCGGGACACCATCCGCACCTGGTACAACGGTTACAACTGGACCGGGGAGGCGGTCTACAATCCCTTCGATGTCTTGCTGCTGTTTCAGAAGCGCAAGTTTCATCCCTGGTGGTTCGAAACCGCAACGCCGACCTTCCTCGTCGAGGTGCTGAAAGAGCGCCAAACCTGGTTGCCCAATCTGGGGCGAATCGAGACGAGTGCCGATCTTCTCTCCACATTCGAGGTGGGCAACATCCCCACCGAGGCGCTGCTATTCCAGACCGGCTACCTGACCATCGACACCGAAGAGGAGTTCTTCGGCGAATATCACTATCGACTGCGCTACCCCAACCGCGAGGTCTATCAAAGCCTCAACAACAGCTTGTTGCGCGCCTGGACCGCGAACGCGCAAGAGACACTGGCCTACAAAACACGCCTCGGCCAGTTGCTGCTCGCCAACGACTTTGCCGGCATGGAATCCCTGTTCACCGCCTTCTTTTCCAGCATCCCCAGCGATTGGTATCGCAACAACTCCATCGCCCGCTACGAGGGCTATTACGCCAGCGTCTTCTACGCCTACTTCGCCGCCCTGGGCCTGGACATCACCCTGGAGGACAGTTCCAGCCAGGGCCGCCTGGACATGGCGGTGCGTTTCAACGGTCACCTCTACCTGTTCGAGTTCAAGGTGGTGGAACTGGTCTCGGCCGGGGAGGCGCTGGAGCAGATCAAGGAACGCGGCTATGCCGACAAATACCGCGCCGAGGGCTTGCCGATCCATCTCATCGGCGTCGAATTCAGCCGTGACCGGCGCTCCGTCGTCGGCTTCGAGGTTAAGCACATCGTAAGCACATCTAGCACCAGCACATCGAGCACCTGAAGTCATAAGGAATCTCGCCACCCCGCCGGTCATTTTCCAGTCAGCTGCAACAAGTGGATCGCAAGACCTGCCACCTCCTTCACGGCAGACCGGAAGTTTGGCTGACGCAGGTTTTTAAGATTTTACCTGCCCTTACACCTTGGCCTCTCTCACCTCACCAGGACCAAAGGTGATCCTGGTACCGAGGAAACCACCCCGCTGCGTGAGCCAGTAGCGACCCGTGCGTCGCTCAAGATGGAGGCTGTAGCGCGCGGCATCCTTGATGCCGGCCGGCGGGTCGATGCGCACCACCAGGACACCGCGACGCGGTATTGGGCCTTGCCAGCGGGGTAGTTCGGGCCATTCGCCCTCGCGGATGCGGAGTCGGTCAATCAGGTCTTGGGCTTCGGCACTCAACCACCGGGCCCGGACGCTCCCGGTCACGGGATGGCGAATCAGCCGGTTGCGCCAGGTGAGGCCGAATAGCAATGCGGCGGCCAGAATGGCCAGGATCAGGTTGGTTGCTGCGGTCATGTTCATCCTGTCAGCGCGGGGTTGAGATGCTATCAATTTTGATATGTCATAGAGACCATGAACGGCAAGCGAGTCATCGCGATCCTTCAGGAGGCTGGGTGTGTCATCCTGCGTCAGGAAGGCAGTCACTGCCAACTGGGAAAGGATGGCTTGCGGACGACGGTGCCGGTGCACGGTAAGCAAGACCTGAAGCCGGGCACAATGTCAAGCATCCAACGCCAGACCGGAGTCAAGTTGAAATGAATCTGCTCTACCCCGCCCAACTGGATCCCCAAGCCGAGGGGGGCTATACCGTCACCTTCCCCGACCTGCCCGAGGCGATCACCGAAGGGGATTCCCTCGACGAGACCCTGCTCCATGCCCAAGAGGTGCTAAGCCTTTGCCTGCGCGGGCGCTTGGAGGATGGCCAGGAGATACCACTACCCTCCCCATCAGCCGGTGCCGATGCCTGTCTCATAGCGCCCGACACCCAGGCCCAGGCCGCCGTACTCATGCGTCTAGCCCGTGGTGACCGCCCCTTGTCTGAACTGGCGCGAGCCATGTCCACCTCCTGGGCCGCGGCCCAACGCCTGGAAGACCCCAAACACTGGCCCAGCCTCAAACAACTGGACCGGGCGGCCAGAATCCTGGGTAAACGGTTGGTGATCACCCTGGAATGAGTCGATAGCCCTCATTCCGCCTCCATGAGCGGCGCGAGGTCTGCGGGTAAGGGATAGCGGGGGTGAACTTGACGAAAGGCGGTCAATTGCCTGATGGCCTCCGCACGCTGTCCGCTCGACCACTGCTGGCGGATAACCGCTAACCAGCGTTCCGGGTCGGCCTGGGGTCCCTCATCGATGACCGGGGCCTTGTCATCGTGAGCTGGGACTGATACTGGGGCCGGAGCAGGCGGTGACAGCCGCGCGGCGGCGCCGAGGGTGCTTGCTTCCTCCAAGGCTCTTTTCGCCGCGACTTCCCGTTCTGGCTTCGATGGCGAGGTTGAATGGCTTTGCGGGGTTGATTGGCTTTGCTTGATTGGTTGGGTTGGCTGGGGTGGTTGGGGTGGTTGGGTTGACGTGGATGGCTGGGGTGGCTGAGATTGCTGAGATAACCGGTCTTCACCGAGCTCCCGGGGTGCCATGCCGCTAATCCCCTGCATCGCGCTTTGTTCTTCGAGAACCCGTAACACCAGGCCCACGGCCAACAAAAGCCCGGCCACTGAAGATAAGGGGATGGCGACCTGGCGCCAGTTCCAAGTTCCGCTCCGGCTCCAAGGCCAGCGTGGTAAGCCGTTCCGGCACTTGGACCAGAGCCAACGCCAAGACCAGTGCCAACGCCAATGCCAATGCCAATGCCAATGCCGCGGACCACTCTGCCGTACATTCCCCGGCCCCGACCTGAGGGCCGCTTGCGCCTGGTCGAGGATGCGCCGGTCCAGATCCGACCTTGGCGTCTGCGTTGCCCCCTGGTGATAGAGGGCGGACAAACCAGGCTCCTCCAGATCGGTGCCAGATTGATCGGGGTGATCGGTATACGGATTCACAGGCAATCCTCCAGGGCCGCGCGCAGGGTCTTGAGGGCATAGCGCAGGCGGCTCTTGATGGTTTCACGCCCAACACCGGCGCAGGCCCCGATCTCCTCCAGGCTTAGATCCGTCTCCTCGCGCAGGACAAAGGCCTCGCGCTGGGCGGCGGGCAAGCGGCCCAGGGCGGCCTGCAGGCGCTGCACGCAATCGGCATCAGCGACGCGCTGGGCCGGCGTGGGGGCCGGATCTGGCATCGCCTCGAGGACATCGTCATTCACCCCGGTCATGCGGGTCGAACGGTAATAGTCCACCAGCCGGTTATGGGCCAGGCGATAGAGCCAGGTCGTGAAACGGGCCTCCACCCGATAGGTGTCGCGGGCCTTGATCAGGTGGGTCCAGACATCCTGGAACAACTCCTCGGCGATGGCGGGGTTGCCACAGCCGTGGAGCAGATAGCGGTAGAGGGGACCGCGATGGCGGCGGTAGAGGACCGCGAAGGCCTCGCCGTCGCCATCGCGGTAGCCCAGCATCAGGTGTTCGTCGGCGGGTTCTGGCACGGTGGGAATCCGCGTCAAGGAAAGGTCATCGCCACCTAGCGCCGCAACCTGGCGCTTGGGGCCAGGCGGCGGAATGGCCCCCCGTGGGCCGGGCGCGACCCGCGCTCAAACACCAGGCAGGGCCTGGGCCAGCTTGACCAGGCCGATGAACTCGGCCCGGTAGCCGGAGGCATCCTCCCCCTTGGCGCCGCTGGCCAGGGTGACGATGTCCGCCAGGGTGAAGCCGTTGAGGGCCGCGCCACCCCGCAAGTATTGCCCGAAGGCGGCCACGGCGGCGGCGAAGCGCAGGCGCTGGCTGGCACTTTCCTGGCCGGTCGGGGTGGCGATGGCCTGGCTGACCAGGGTACTGGTCGTCTGCCCGGGCAGCTTGTAGCGCAACTTGAGGAAGGCCAGCTCGTTCGCCATCGCGGTAGCGGTGGCGGTGCCAGATTCCATGGTCGTGGCGGCGGCACTCTCCTCCGCCGGGGCGGGGACGGCGCCATAGCGCAGGGGCTCGATGCGCGTCGGCTGGCCGGCCAGGGTGATCTCATACAGGGCGGTGACCCGGTGGCCGGCCCCCACCTCCCCGGCATCCACCCGGTCGTTGTTGAAATCCTCCCGCGCCAGCAGGCGGTTCTCATAGCCGATCAGGCGGTACTCGCTCACCTGGGCCGGGTTGAACTCGATCTGCACCTTGACGTCCCCGGCGATGGTCTCCAGGGTCGCGGCCAGTTCGTCCACCAGCACCTTGCGTGCCTCCTGCAGGGTGTCGATGTAGGCATAGTTGCCGTTGCCCTTGTCCGCCAGTTGCTCCATGAGCTGGTCATTGTAGTTGCCGCCGCCGAAGCCCAGGGTGGTGAGACTGATGCCCTTGGCCCGGTGCTGTTCGATGAGCTGGACCAGGGCCTCGTGATTGACCATGCCGACATTGAAGTCGCCATCGGTGGCGAGGATGACGCGGTTGATGCCCGCCGGCAGGCGCGCCTGTTCGGCCAGGCGATAGGCGGTCTGGATGCCCTCGGAACCGTGGGTGGAACCGCCCGCCCGCAGTTGCTCCAGGGCGCCCAGGATCTTGGCGCGCTGATCGCCGGGGGTGGGCTCCAGCACCACCCCGGCGTTACCGGCATAGGTCACCAGGCTGACCCGATCACGGGCCTCCAGTTGCCCGGCCAGTAGCTTGAAGGCGGCGATCAGCAAGGGCAGCTTGTTCGGCTGGTCCATGGAGCCGGACACGTCGATGAGGAACACCAGGTTGGCCGCCGGCCGTTGCGCTGGGGCATAGCCCTGCAGACCGACCAGCAACAGGTGGGTGTGGAGGTTCCAGGGCGTGGGGGCGAGTTCCGTGGCCAGGGCCAGGGGCTGGCCACGGTCGCGGGGTTGGGGATAGGCATAGTCGAAGTAGTTGATCAGCTCCTCGGTGCGCACCGCGTCCTTGGGGGGTAACTGGCCCTGGTTGAGGAAACGGCGCACATTGGCGTAACTGCCGGTGTCCACGTCGATGCTGAAGGTGGAGACGGGCTGCTCCCGCGTCAGCAGGACGCCGTTCTCGGTGATCTTGGCGTAGCGCTCGCGGTCCTCGGGAGCTAAGGGCGGTAAGGGGGCCGGGGGTGGCGGCAGGATGGCGGGCGAGGATTCTGCTTGGGGGGCGATCGCCAGCTTCGTGGCCGCGCCGCTGGAGAGAATGCCCGGCAGGTGGCTGAGATCAGCCAGGCTGTGGCGCTCGTACAGGACTCTGGGAGCCTCCGCTAGGGCGACGGGCGCGGCCTGCTCCTTGGCGCGGGTGTCAGCGGCCGCCACCTCGTCGGTGGCGACCTGGGCCGATGTGGTGGGCTTCCCCATGGAGGCGGGATTCACCATGGAGGCGGGTTGCCCGGCTGGGGTAGCAGTGTGGGAAGCGGTGGTGTTTGTCCCGGTCCCCGCGGGGTCTGGCGCCTGGCTACAACCTGTGAGCAGGGCGAGGATCAACGCCAGCGCCAATGCGCGGCTAAGGGGAAAAAATCGGACCTGGTACAGGAGCATGGCAAGCGAAAAGGGGACGGGAAGGATCATCGGGGGCTGTTTCACGTTGGCTCTCCTTTGGGTTGATGTTCCTCCCTATAAACGTCATCCGGGCTAGGATGGGGTTAGGGGTCAAAAAATTTTCCCGCGATGAGCGGGTAGCCCCTGACCCTGGTTGGAGCACAATTTGGAAGAAGGCATGGTGGTGTCGCTTCGAGTAGACGGAGGGGATGGGCTCACATGCGAAAGGTCGCCGGTGCGGTCTCCCCTGACAGGGAACGCTCCACCTGGGTGCACAGATCCACAAGGGTATGGGTCAGCCAGGACCAGAAAGCTGCTTTCCCCACCGTCTCGGCGACCAGGTTCGGGGGTAAAAAGCGGCTGATTTCCCGGGCGAACCCTAGGTGGATGTCCTCGTCCTCCATCAACTGCCGCTTCCGCTCGTCCAGTCGCTGTTGAAACGCGCTCCGGGTCCAGCGGTGATCGGCGATTTTGACCGGAATGAGCCCCAGCGGCGGCTGGATGCCTTGCTGCACCAGCCAGCCGATATCCCACAAGTCCCGATGCTTGAGCCGGTTCGGCCGTAGCGCCAGGGCCAGGAGTTTATCAGCCAGGATTTCCTCACGACTCTCGGCCTGAAGAATGAGCCCGGCGGTCCCCAGGTCAACGCCATAAGGATTGCGCAGGAGTTGAGGGCGACGATCATGGCTGGGCACGGCGCAGATGTCGATATTGATGCGCTGTGCAGGCAAGTCGCGACGCTCGGGATGGGTAAGGACGCGAATCTTCCAGGTATCGACCAGGCCCTCCTCGCGCACGGGTTCGCTGACACTCACCGCCAGGCCATATTTCACCGCCAATCGCTCAACGAGCAGGGGACCCAGCCCGTTGAGGGTGGCGCGGTCGAAATCCGCGCCGCCGGTGAAGTCCAGGTCCTTGCTCAGGCGATGGGAGCCATAACAGGCGCGCAGACAGGTGCCGCCGATGAAGGTCAGCCGGTGCAGCAGACCGGCTTCGGCCAGCTCCCGCAGGATGTCATGATGCAGGAGTTCCTTCTCCACCACCGGCCGTAGGGGCGCCAGACCGGTTTGCGCCCGCAGCGCTTCATCCACCAGACGGTCAAAGAGCGTCATCGGCCACCTCCTCCTGCACCAGATCCAGATCGCGCCGCGCCGCCTTCATGTCGCGCAGGGCCAGGGCGACGGAGGCGCGCCAGAGATGGCAACGCGAATCATAGACCAGTTGATCGGCCAACTCGGCAGGGCCTTTCTTGGTATGGACGAATTCGATGGTCCCATAAAGGCCACAGGAGAGGGTCGCGCTGCGCCCGGAGGACATAAGGGTGACCCGGTTCATCGGGATCTGCGAGATCAGGCCCGCATCGCTGAGGGCGGACTCCAGGCTAATGTAATTGAACGCCCCGGCGCGCAGGCGGGCGGCGGCATGGTAGAGCAGCATCCCGTCATCCTGACCGGCGGGGGGATACCGATAGAGGCCACGGCAAGGACGTTCCAGTAGCCCTTCCTTTTCCGCGCGCGCCACCACCGCACGGAAGGCACCGGCGGTATGCTCGGGCAAGGCGGACCGCAGGTCGGTCAGTGAAAACAGGTTCTGGCCTTGATGGGCAAGGCTCGCGAGGACACGACTAAGCTGCTTGATCGGCTGCATAAAGCCTCAGGTCTGCGGAAAGTTACACAAAGCGTAACAAAGCGAAGACCTTTCGTCAGCCGGAAAACCTCTTGCACTTGCCACCGATGACCTCACCGCCAAGGGAAACGCTACAACCTGGCGGCAGAAATAATATTTCCGCGATAGTGGATTTCGGGCTGTCCTAAAATGAATTGGTGATCTCTTTACCCCCGGAGGAAGCATGTCCCATGACCGCAACCATGGCCGTCCTTAACGCCGAGGCGAACATTCACTTATATGAGCGGGATTTTTTTGCCTGGGCCAACCAACAGACTGCCTTGCTGCGTGCCGGCCAGTTTGCCCAGGCCGATATCGAACACGTCGCCGAGGAGATCGAGAGCATGGGCCGCAGCGAGAAACGGGAGTTGTTGAGCCGCCTGGCGATCCTGCTGATGCATCTGCTCAAGTGGCAAGCGCAGCCGATGCTGCGGGGCAACGCCTGGCAGGCGACCATCAAGGTGCAACGCCGCGAGATTAGCCGGCATCTCGCGGACAACCCTAGCCTCCAGGCCAAATTGCCGGAACTCCTTGAAGCGGCTTATGGCGATGCGATCCTGCTGGCCGCCCGGGAAAGTGGCTTGAGCGAGGCGACCTTCCCGCCGACCAATCCCTGGTCCTTCACCACGATCATGGACGCGGGATTTTGGCCGGGACGGCAGGATTATGAAAGCGAAACGCCTGCCGTAAATGCACCTGGTCCTAAGCTAAGAGGGGCCGTGGCATCTACCTGATTGCGCCTGCGGGCTTCTCAGTCCCCCTTACCTTGCAGATTGATGATGCCATCACTAATCTGCAAGGCATGTATCACTATCTGGGAGACGACAAACCATGATTTCGCCCGGTTACAACGAGGATTTCTTTCTCTGGACGCAACAGCAGGCGGTCCTGCTTCGGCATGGGCAATGGACCGCGCTGGATGCGGCCAATTTGGCCGAGGAAATCGAAAGCATGGGAAAAAGCGACCGTCGGGCACTCACGAGTCATCTCATCAATCTCTTGCTACATGTGCTCAAGTGGGAATACCAACCCCTGCGACGCGGTTTGAGTTGGCGCTTGTCCATGCGTAACGCGCGCCGCGAAATCGAGCTGATCTTGAAAGATAGCCCGAGTCTGCGACAGCAATTACCGACACTGCTTGACACTGCCTATCCATTGGCCTGCCGTGATGCCGCTGGCGAAACCGGCCTGCCCCTATCGACCTTTCCAGAACGCTGTCCTTTTCCGGTCACGGATCTCTTGTCCGATGATTGGCCCGCTTCTCCAGTCGGATGATGCCTCCTGAACCTGACTAACTTCCGGGCCGCGACCCCGGCAGTTAGGTTTAGAATTCCAGGTACCACAGGAGTGCTCAACTCAGGCGCTGCCGCCTCACAACCCCTTCGCGCCGGCCGCTGCCTGCCCCTAACCGCCGCTCTGCTTCATCAACCTAACAGTCATGAGGCTGCGCGCCACGCCCCTGAAAATGAAAGACCTTGCCGTGACTTTCACGCTAACACCGCAATGACTCAGCCTACGGAATCAGCCTCTTTTTCGACCTCCCCTCCAGCCTCCGGACCTTCCTCAGCGCCTTCTTCGGCGCCTGCGTCGTCCACATCGTCTTCCTCCGCGCCAGCCGCTTCCCACGCCACCGCCGGCGCCTTAAAACCCTGGGCCGGGCGCTTCAACGAGCCCACCGATGCCTTCGTCGAGGCCTTCACCGCCTCGGTGGACTTCGACCGCCGGCTCTATGCCTATGACATCCAGGGCTCTATCGCCCACGCCACCATGCTGGCGCGCCAGGGCATCCTGACTGACGCGGAGCGGGAGGCCATCGTCTCCGGGCTGGAGCGGGTGCGGGCGCGGATCGAGGCCGGGGATTTCACCTGGTCCATCCCCCTGGAAGACGTGCACATGAACGTGGAGACCGCCCTGACCGCCGACATCGGCGCGGCGGGCAAGAAGCTCCATACCGGGCGCTCGCGCAACGATCAGGTGGCGACCGATGTGCGCCTGTGGCTGCGCGCCGAGATCGAGACCATCGACCTGGCCATCGCCCGCTTGCAGACCGCCCTGCTCGACCTGGCGGAGCGGGAGGTGGACACCATCCTGCCCGGCTTCACCCATCTCCAGGTCGCCCAGCCGGTCAGCTTTGGTCATCACCTGCTGGCCTGGTTCGAGATGCTGGCGCGCGACCGGGAGCGGCTGGCGGACTGCCGCCGGCGGGTCAACGTCATGCCCCTGGGCGCCGCCGCCCTGGCCGGGACCACCTATCCCATCGACCGCCACCTCACCGCCGAACTGCTGGGCTTCGACCGCCCGGCGGAGAATTCCCTGGACGCCGTCTCCGATCGCGACTTCGCCATCGAATTCGCCGCCGCCGCCAGCATCCTCATGATGCACCTGTCACGCTTCTCCGAGGAGCTGATCCTCTGGTCCTCCGCCCAGTTCGGTTTCGTCGACCTGGCGGACAGCTTCTGTACCGGCTCCTCCATCATGCCGCAGAAGAAGAACCCGGACGTGCCGGAGCTGGTGCGCGGCAAGACGGGGCGCATCTTCGGCCACCTCATGGCCCTGCTGACCCTGATGAAGGGCCAGCCCCTGGCCTACAACAAGGACAACCAGGAGGACAAGGAACCCCTGTTCGATACCGTCGACAACCTCAAGGGCTGCCTCAAGGTCTTCGCCGACATGATGGCGCGCCTGACCTGCAACCGGGAGCGCATGCGCGCCGCCGCCCGCCAGGGTTTCGCCACCGCCACCGACCTGGCGGACTACCTGGTGCGGCGCGGGGTGCCCTTCCGCGATGCCCACGAGATCGTCGGCAAGGCGGTGGCCCTGGGGGTGCGCGAGGGCCGCGACCTGGCCGAGCTGAGCCTGGCGGAATTGCAGGGCTTCTCGCCCCTGATCGGGGAGGATGTCTTTGCCTGCCTGACCCTGGAGGGCTCCCTGGCCGCCCGCGATCATATCGGCGGCACCGCCCCCAATCAGGTGCGGGCCGCCCTGGCGCGGGCGCGGCAAAGGTTGAAGGAAGCGAGCATCGGCGAGCCTAAGCCAACCGAGTGACTCTTCATCCGCGTGACCCGTTCAGACCCCATCCAGCGCCTCGCTGACTTCAGTGGCTTACGCCGCCGTGACGTTTGCTCCCTCCCCCCGGGCGGGGGAGGGTTGGGGAGAGGGGGTCTGAAGGCTTACTCATCCGCATCCGAGACACTACCGACTCAAATGTTGCTGATCTCCCCTGGCCATGCCCGATAGCCTCGCCGACCTCAACCGCCGCCTGCTGGCCTTCGCCCGGGAGCGCGACTGGGAGCAGTTTCACTCGCCCAAGAACCTGAGCATGGCCCTGGCCGGGGAGTGCGGCGAGCTGCTGGAGCACTTCCAATGGCTGACCGAGGCCCAGAGCGCCGCCCTGGCGGACGACAAGAAAGCGGCGGTGGGCCAGGAGCTGGCCGATATCCTCATCTATCTCATCCGTCTGGCCGAGCGCCTGGACATCGACCTGATCGCCGCCGCCGAGGCCAAGATTGCCCGCAATGAACAGCGCTATCCGGTGCATAAGGTGCGGGGCGATGCGCGCCGGGCGGAGGAGTATCTGGCCTTTGATGATCCCATGACTACTGAGTTAGTGGTGGATGACACTATGAAGTTATCCTGAGGCGACGAGAGATTCATCGACGGACAGGGTCTGAGAGTGATGGCACTTCGATTATCGACGCGAAGGGGGAAGGTCGGGTTTAGATCCCCATACGGCGGTAGGCGACAGTTGGCCGCCGCATTATTCATGGCCATCACCATGATCCTGTTCTCGGCCGGGATGGTGACGGCCGCGGAGCCGCCGGGGTCCGGCAGCCTGCCTGTTCCGGTCCCGCGCACCCGCATCGCCGCCCTGGGCCGCGTGGAGCCCATCTCCGAGGAGATCCGCGTCGCCGCGGCCATGACCGGGCGCCTGGCGGATGTCCACCTGGAGGCGGGGGACCCGGTCAAACGGGGCGAGGTGGTGGCGACCCTGGAAAATGCCGACCACCTGGCACGGGTCAAGGCGGCGGAGGCCAATGTCGCCATCGCCCGGGCGGCGTTGCAGCGCCTGCTCAACGGCGCCCTGCCCGCGGAACGGGCCGAGGCCGCGGCGGCGGTGCGCGAGGCCGAGGCCCTGCTGCTCAGGGCGCAACAGGAATTGGCCCGCCGGGAGGGGCTGGCCGCCAAAAATCTGGGTAGCCGCCAGGACCTGGACCAGGCCACCACCGAGAACGCGGCCGCCCGCGCCCGCCTCACCCGTGTCCGGGAGCGCCTGGCCGTAGTGGACGCCCCTGCCCGGGAGGACGAGCGCGCCAAGGCCGAGGCCGAGGTGGCCCTGGCCGAGGCCCGGCTGGCGGAGGCCCAGGCGGTCTATGACAAGTCCTTCGTCCGCAGCCCCATCGACGGGGAGGTCTTGCAGCGCATCCGCCGGGCTGGGGAGCAGGTGACGGAGCTGGGGGACACCCCCATCCTCGCCGTGGGCGACATGTCGCGCCTGCGGGTACGCGCCGAGGTGGACGAGGCCGACATCGGCCTTCTTCGCCTGGGCCAGGCGGCCTATGTCCAGGCGTCCGCCTATGGCGAGCGGCGTTTTTCCGGCACGGTGGGCCGTATCGGCAATCTCATGGGGCGCAAGCAGGTCTTTTCCGACGACCCCAGCGAGCGTCAGGATACCCGGGTGCTGGAGGTGCTGATCGACCTGGCGCCGGACACCCGCCTACCGGCCGGTCTGCGGGTGGATGCCTTCATCGAGGTCGGCGGCCCGGGCGGCGGTGGATGAGGCCCCGGGAGCCCGATCCGCCCGCCGCCGGTCCCCGCTGGGGCAGGCGCATGGCCTGGCTGCTGGCCTGGCGCAATCTGGCCCACGATCACTCCCGCTTCGCCGTCACCCTGGTGGGGATCATCTTCGCCGTGGTGCTGATCGCCATGCAACTCGGGCTCTTTCTTGGCTTCACCGACTCGGCCACCGTCATCATCCGCCACACCCCGGCGGATTTCTGGGTCGTCACCCGGGGGACGCAGAATTTCGAGATCGCCCTGCCGATGAGCGAGCGGGAACTGCACGTCGTCCGCTCCGTCCCCGGCGTGGAACAGGCGGAGCGTTTCCTGGTGCAGTTCGTGCCCTGGAAGAAACCCACCGGCGGCGACGAGAGCATCATCCTCATCGGCTTCGACCTCAACTCCGGCCTGGCAGGCCCCTGGAATCTGCGGGAGGGGCGCCTGGAGGACCTGCGGCTGCCGGACGCGGTCATCATCGACCGGGTCTATCTGGACAAGCTCGGCATCGACCGCATCGGCACGGAGACCGAGATCCGCGGGCTGCGGGCGCGGGTGGTCGGCATCACCCAGGGGATCCGCTCCTTCACCACCTCGCCCTGGGTCTTCACCTCCTTCCGTAACGCACAGCGCCTGGCGGGATTAAGGTCGGAAGAGGCCAACTATGTCATCGGCACCTTCGCCCCGGGGGCCGATCCCGGACAGGTGCTCGAGGCCCTGAAACAGGCCCTGCCGCGCAGCGACGTCTACCTGAGCGCGGACTTCGCCGCCCGCACCCGGGACTACTGGATGTTCACCACCGGGGCCGGGGCGGCGGTGCTGGTCTCCGCCCTGCTGGGGCTGCTGGTGGGCGCGGTGATCGTCGCCCAGGTGCTCTATGCCACCACCGTCGATCACCTGACCGAGTTCGGCACCCTGAGCGCCATGGGCGCCCCGCGTCACTTCATCTACCGGGTCATCCTGGGGCAGGCGGCCATCAGCGCCACCCTGGGACATCTGCCGGGCATCGGCATCGCCCTGACTCTGGCCTATCTCAGCCAATACTCCGCCGCCGTGGTGATCATCCCCTGGGAGCTGGCCTTCGGCCTCTATGGGGTGACCCTGGGTATGTGCCTGCTGGCCTCGGTCATCTCCATCCGCAAGGCCATGGGGATCGATCCGGCGATGGTGTTCCAGAAGTAGAGAATCAACAGCTTCTGCTGTAGAAACTACCTGGTGTGCGTGAGTGTGCTGTACGGTTACCTTCCCGAAATCATTCGCCAGACATAAGACATGAGTCAGAACGCGGCCTCATCGCCGTCAACCAGCGTTAGCGGGGAGGATTTTTAGGGCATGTTCCATATTCAGGGGTGTGGCTGGCCCCCTCATGACCGTTAGCACGGCGCAGAGTCAAGCCCCCACCTGCGGCCTGGCCCCTGCCCTGGAGGCCACTGGCGTCTCCCTGATCTATGGCAACGGGCCGACGGCCGTCCACGCCGTCAGCCAGGTCGACCTCGCCGTCCACCCCGGGGAGATGCTGGCCCTGATGGGACCCTCGGGGAGCGGCAAGACCACCCTGCTGCTGGTCCTGGGTTGTCTGCTCCAGGCCAGCGCCGGCCGGGTCCGGGTCGAGGGGCGGGACATCGCCCATCTGCCCCAGGCCGCTCTGTCCCACCTGCGGCTGACGCGCATGGGCTTCATCTTTCAGAGCTACAACCTCTTCCCCGCCCTCACCGCCCTGGAGAATGTGCAGTTGGCGCTGGAGCTGAAGGGGCACCCCCTCCAGGAAGGTCGGGACCTGCTGCGACAGGTCGGTCTGGGCGAGCGCCTGGGCAACTATCCCCGGCAGCTCTCCGGCGGAGAGAAACAGCGTGTGGCCATCGCCCGGGCCCTGGCGGGGGACCCGGCCATCCTGCTGGCGGACGAGCCCACCGCCGCCCTGGACTCCGCTAATGGCCGCGCCGTAGTCAAGCTCCTGGCCGACCTGGTCCACGACCAGGGACGGGCGGCGATCATCGTCACCCACGATCCCCGCATCGGCGACCTGTCCGATCGGGTCGTCCACATGGAAGATGGGCGTATCCTGGCGTGAGCGATATTTCCCCCTCCTCAACCAGGAGCTGGGGTGGGCCGGGAATAATCACCATCGATCCCCGTTGGATCCAGCGGATTCAAGGAGTAAGCCTGATGCCGATCGTCCGCGTTCAGTCCCCCTCTCCCCAACCCTCCCCCGCCAGGGGGGAGGGAGCAAGGGGATCATTGGCTTCTGTTGCCGAAGCCGCCTTGGGGCATGAGGGATCGGAACGGATACCGCCGGTCAATAAATGGCTGGCCTTCCTGGTGGCCCTGTCACTGCTCGGCGCCCTTGGCTGCGGACGGGTTCAGCAGGAGAAAAAGACCCGCACCCTGGAGGCCAGCACCAGCGCCTATGGTAATGCCCTGCGCTGGGGGTATCCGGAGACGGCCTGGAACTACCTGACTCCCGACGTCCGGGTTCGCCTAGCCCCGGAGCAAGTTGCCCTGAAACACATCCGCGTCACCGCCTACGAAGTCGTGCAACCCGCCTTGCTGCTCGACGAGGAACAGGATCAGGCCGAACAGGAGGTGCGGATCGATTACGTCCGCCACGATACCCAGGTGGTCAGGAGCCTGACCGATCACCAGCGCTGGGGCTATGACGAGGCCAGCGGTGGCTGGCGCCTGCAGAGCGATCCGCCGACCTTTCGCTAATTGTTGCGGAATCGGGGGTAACGCCGGGTACTGAGTCGCTATCTCAGTCATGACCACGGCCTGAGGCAACCCCGTGTGGCCCACAGGATGGCTGTGCTCCATCATAATCAAGGGAGAATTTAAAAATGATGATGGTGATGAGGCCTGTGGATAAGGCTTGTCTTCACCAAATCATTTTATGGAACAAGCAATTGCTTACGTCTCAATCGTGGGACAAGTCTCCCGCAAGGCGTGGATTGCCTGTGGATAAGTTCAGTTTCAGTCGACGGCGTGAATGAATTCACAGTTGTCCACAGGCTTTTCCCCCGTTTAGTCACTCCTTTGCGCAGGCCGCCGGGGTATTAGACTAGGGCTGGAAAGCGCATGGCATGGCCATCAGATCCTAGGTCACCTCCGTCGCTGCACGAGCTGCAAGCTGTCTGAGACAGGCACCCCTACGGCTGAACGAAGCCTGATCAACAGGCATAAAAAAACCCGCCTAAGCGGGTTTTCTTTCAAGGAGGGCGCCGTGATCGGCTACTTGATCTTGCCTTCCTTGTACATGACATGCTGGCGGATGACGGGATCGAATTTCTTGATCTCCATCTTGCTGGGCATGTTGCGCTTGTTCTTGGTGGTCGTGTAGAAATGACCGGTGCCCGCGCTGGAAATCAGGCGGATCTTGTCACGTGCTGCCTTGGCCATGGGGGTGTTCCTCGCTTAGACCTTGACGCCCCGCTCACGCATGTCGGCGAGCACGGCATCGATACCTTTCTTGTCGATCAGGCGCATGGCGTCGGTGGTCAGACGCAGACGCACCCAGCGCTTTTCACTCTCGACCCAGAAACGATGATAGTGCAGGTTCGGCAGGAACCGGCGCTTGGTCTTGTTATGGGCATGGGAGACGTTGCAACCGACCAGCGGGCGCTTTCCGGTTACTTGGCAGACTTTGGACATGACGCTTCCCTTTGAGGTTGGCCAAGGGTCAGGCCTCCTTGGGCCGGACCAAAAATGAAAGACGGGCAAAAATACCCGAATCGGCAAGGCAGTGCAAGGTTTTTGACCGCTTTCGCCCTTGGGGGGATGGCCCCTCCGCCGCCGGGGCGAAGGCGGTGACTAAGCTGCTCCCAGCCTGTGGACAGGCTGTGGCCAAAACCGTGGGCATTTTTCAAGGCCCGATTTTTCCACAGGGTGCCAACAGAACCAGGGCGGGTTACCCTAAGGCTTCCAGAAGACATAAGACTATAAAAATTAATAAGTTTACTTGCGATCACACCTTATCCACAGCCTTCATCACCATCTTCATTCTTAAATTCTAAATCCTGTGATGAGCGACGGTCGGAGATCCACGGCAGCCAGGGCTACTCTGTGCTTTACTTATATTGCAGTGTGCCTCGGCAATGCCGGCCAGTGGTGAGTGAGCTGAGCCCTTGGCACGATATTCCGTTGGGTACCCTGCCGGTCAGGGCGCGGCTGTTCGTTCCCTCACCCCGGCGCCGGACTCGGGGCCTGTGAGAGGAGGCTGAGTTATGAACGCTCCAGCGAGGATTAGGCTGATATTGGGGGTACTGGCGATACTCGGGCTGGCTTTACCCCTGACGCTCGGGGCCAGTGGCGGGAAAAATGCCTACAACAATCCCAACGGCAGCCCCGCGGATGGCGATTTTGATGCGCCGTATGTCAATGCGGGCGATGGCCGGATGCTGATCTTTTGCGACGAGCAGGAGACCCTGATCATGAAGCCGCTCGCCGACGGCTCCGTCGAAGCGGTCTGTGTTCCTACCGATGAGTGACCACAGGGCGTAAGGGGCTAGAGCAAGCCCCGCTCGGCGAAGGAGATGCCGTCACCGTCGCCGACGATCAGGTGATCGAGGACGCGCACCTCCACCAGGGAGAGGGCCTCCTTGAGGCGCTGGGTGATGCGCAGGTCGGCCTGGCTGGGTTCGGTGATCCCCGAGGGGTGGTTGTGGGCGAAGATGACGGCCGCGGCGCCGAGCTCCAGGGCGCGGCGCACCACCTCACGGGGGTGGACGCTGGCGCCGTCGATGGTGCCCCGGAAGAGTTCCTCGTACCGTAGGACGTGATGGCGATTGTCGAGGAACAGGCAGGCGAAGACCTCGTGGGGGTAGTGATAGAGCCGGGTCTTGATGAAGGCGCGGGTGATTTCGGGACTGGTGAGGGGCGTGCCATGCTCCAACTGCGCCTCCAGGTAGCGCCTTTGCATCTCCTGGACCGCTTTCAGCAGGGCATATTTGGCCGTGCCCAGCCCCTTCGCCTTGCAGAAGCGCTTCTGATCGGCGGAGAAGAGCCCCCGTAGGCCACCCAGCTCCTCCAATAGTTCGCGCGCCAGTTCGATGGCGCTTTTGCCCGGGATCCCGGTGCGCAGGAAGATCGCCAGCAACTCGGCTTCCGTCAGGGCCTCGGCGCCCCGTTTGAGCAGCTTCTCCCGCGGGCGCTCGTCTTCGGGCAATTCCATGATTTTCATTCGGCTCCACCTCCTCTTTCTCGTTCTCTTTGTTGTTCAAATTGTTCCTGGATGGAATCTAACCGTTCCGACCCCCCTCTCCCCAACCCTCTCACACCAGGGGGGAGGGGGTTAGATAATCAGCTACTTGTGCTCTAGAAGCTACCCCTCGTGCCTGAGGGGGAAAAGGGTTACGGCGGAATTTACGCGAGCCCGCCAGGGCCCGCAAGGCAAGGGCATGGCTTGACGGATGGCGCATCAGGACCCGCCAGGAGTCTCGCGGTTTTTGAGCGCCGTCGCGTTCGGAGGCGAATTCCAATCATGCCGCCGATTGGGCACTTGAGGCGTGTATCTTGAGCTGCCTCGGGTGGGGCCTGAGCGGGCCAATGCAGTACAATCCGCCCCGCGATCTCGTCCTCTCCACATTCAGGCGGCTTTATTCAGCGTCAGGTGAAACCCTTGGCTTACCGACAGGTGCTGCTGGGCGTTAGCGGTGGCATCGCCGCCTATAAGGCGGCCGAGCTGACCCGCCGCTTGCGGGCGGCCGGCGCGGAGGTGCGGGTGGTGATGACGCGGGCCGCCCAGGCCTTTGTCGCGCCCCTGACCTTTCAGGCCCTGTCGGGGAATCCGGTGCGCTTGGATCTCCTGGACCCGGCCGCCGAGGCGGGCATGGATCACATCGAACTGGCGCGCTGGGCGGAACTGGTCCTGGTGGCCCCGGCCAGCGCCGACCTGATGGCGCGGCTGGCGGCCGGCATGGCCGATGACCTGCTGACCACCCTGTCCCTGGCGACCGCGGCCCCCCTGGTGCTGGCCCCGGCCATGAATCAGCAGATGTGGCGGCATCCCGCTACACAAGCCAATGCTCGCCGGCTGGAGGAGCGCGGCGTGCGTCTCCTCGGCCCCGCTAGCGGGGAGCAGGCCTGCGGTGAGGTCGGGCTCGGGCGCATGCTGGAACCGGCCGCCATCGTGGAGGCACTGATATCCGCTCCCGCCGCCGGGAACCTGACGGGCAAAGATTTAGGACATATCGCTGCGACTGAGACCGCACCCGTCACTGAGACTGCCCCCGCCACCGATCACCTGGCGATCAGCCGACCAACCGCCAGTCCCTTGGCGGGGCGCCAGGTACTGGTCACCGCCGGTCCGACCCGCGAGGCCATCGACCCGGTGCGCTATATTGGCAACCGCAGCTCAGGGCGGATGGGTTATGCCCTGGCCCAGGCCCTGGTGGGCCGGGGGGCCCGGGTCCTGCTGGTCAGCGGGCCCACCGCACTCCCGGCGCCGGCGGGGGTGGAGCTGGTCCGGGTGGAGTCCGCCCTGGAGATGCATGAGGCGGTCATGGGCCGGATCGCCGGCCAGGACCTCTTCGTGGCCACCGCGGCCGTGGCCGACTACCGGGTGGCGGATCCAGCCCCCACCAAGATCAAGAAGGGCCAGGCGGAGTTGACCCTGCGCCTGGTGCGCAATCCGGATATCCTGGCCGCGGTCGCCGCCCTGCCGGATGCTCCGTTCACGGTGGGATTCGCCGCCGAAACCGAGCGGGTAGTGGAACAGGCCCTGGACAAGCTGCGGGCCAAGGGCCTGGACATGATCGCTGCCAATCGGGTGGGCGGGCCCCAGGGTGGCTTCGAGCGGGAAGACAATGCCCTGACCGTCATCCACCGTGACGGCCGGGTGGACCCGTTGGCCCTGATGCCCAAGGCCCGCCTCGCCGAGGCCTTGACGGACCTGATCGAGGAGGCCTATGCGGCACGATCTGCAACTCAAGATTCTTGACCCCCGGCTGGGGCGGGACTTCCCCCTGCCCGACTACGCCACGGCGGGGGCGGCCGGTCTGGATCTGCGCGCTATGCTGGCCGCGCCCCTGGACCTGGCGCCGGGAACGACCGAGCTGCTGCCTACCGGCATGGCGATCCACATCGGTACCCCCGGGGTGGCCGCCATGATTCTGCCTCGCTCCGGCCTGGGCCATCGCCACGGCATCGTCCTGGGTAACCTGGTCGGGCTCATCGATTCGGACTATCAGGGCGAACTGCTGGTGTCCTGCTGGAACCGGGGCCAGGACAGCTTCCGCATCGAGGTGGGCGAGCGCATCGCCCAACTGGTGCTGGTGCCGGTGCTGCGCGCGCGCTTCGAGCGGGTCGAATCCTTTACCGCCTCCCCGCGTGGCGAGGGCGGCTTCGGCCATACGGGGCGGAACTGAACGCGGTACTCAGGCAGGTTGATAGGTTACAACGATGGTTACCGTTCACCCCCCTCTCCCCAACCCTCCCCCGCCGGGGGGGAGGGGGCAAGAGAAAGGGTGGCTGATACCCCCGCACCCCCTTGGGGGCGCGAGGGCTCTGAACGGGTGGCATGGGATGGACAGCTACTAAGCGCGAGGTCAAGGCGATGAGTCAGGAATGGAGCCCGCCGGATCAGGGCGGGAACGAGACGGGTCCCCGGGCCACCCTTCCGGGGCTGCATCAATTCTGGATCAACTGTCTCCTCGGGTTGGCCCCTCTCATCCTCCTGGTTTTTCTGGTCGGCCATTATTTCTGGGTCGAGCGGGAGAACGCCTATGCCGCCATGCAGGCCCGCAATTACAGCGATCTGGTGGCCCAAGAGTTGGGCAAGCGGGCCGCGCGCGTCCAGGATGACCTGCGTCGCTGGATTCGGGACCCGGCCCTGCGCCAGGTCCTGCGGTCGGGAGATCCCCATGTACGGCTCGCCGAGGAGCAGCGGTTGGCCGGACGCCTCCCCCTGGCCCTGCGGGTACGGCTGGTGCCCAGCGCCCCCGCGGGGGGCGCCGAGGGTGAGGACGCCACCCCGGACCTGAGCATGGCCGGTAAGGACCTGGTCCATCGGGCGCGCCAGGAACGGGCCACGACCCCGCTGGAGGCCCATCTGGTCGGGCAGGACGGGATGCACCTGGCGGTCGCCGCGCCCGTGCTGGACGAGAACCAGGAAGGGGTGCTGGGCGTGGTGCATGTCGCCCTGCCCATGGCCCTGCTGCCCTTCTTGCAGGACGGGGGGCCCAAGTGGGGACAACTCCAGTTTCAGCAGCAGGTCGAGATCGAGGTCGCGACCCTGGACGCCAAGGCGCAAGCACCGATGCCGGACGCGACGCCCAGCTTCTGGGTCAATGTCCCGGGGACCAGCCTGCGGGTCGCCGCCTGGATGACCCCCGAGTCGCTACTCGCGCCCCAGCCCCTGTTGATCGCCCTGGGCAGTTATCTGCTGGTCATGGGGCTGATTGCCTTCGTCCTGCGGCTGATGTTGAATCGTCTGGAGCAGGCCCTGGCCGCCGATTTCGCTGGTCTGCGGGCCATGATCGAGGATGCCGTCAATACCTGGCCGATCCGCAAGCTCCAATGTCGCTTGGCGGAGACCCAGTCCCTGATGGAGGCGATCCGGCCGCTGCTCATCAGCCTGGCGGCGATCCGTCGCCGCAATGCTCAGTCGTCCCGGCGCCACGAAGCGTTGCCGCCCCTGATGTCGCCCACCGGCCTGGGGCCGGCCGATCTGGAACTGGGCGAGGTCCGCCCCGATCGCCCGGGACCCGGGGAGGGCGGCGACCATCCGGGTACCGGTCAGCCCGCCTGACGGTTAGGACAGAGGCCTGCCACCCCCTGTTGGTGGGAGACGCCGCGGTGGCCTTCCCTGCCAACCGGCGTCGCCATCCAGTGCCTCAGCCAGCGAAACCAATGTCGTAGTCAGAACCCTTGCCGTAGCCAAAGGAAACGAGATGACCATCGCCCTCGAACGTGCCCATAACATCGCCCGCGTGCTGGTGGAGGCCCTGCCCTATATCCAGCGCTTCCAGGGCAAGACCATGGTCATCAAATACGGCGGCAACGCCATGACCGAGCAGGCCCTCAAGGAGGGCTTCGCCCGCGACGTGGTCCTGATGAAGCTGGTGGGTATCAACCCCGTCATCGTCCATGGCGGCGGACCGCAGATCGGGGATCTGCTCAAGCGCCTGGGGATCGCCAGCGAGTTCATCCAGGGCATGCGGGTCACCGACACCGAGACCATGGACGTGGTGGAGATGGTCCTCGGCGGTCAGGTCAACAAGGAGATCGTCAACTTCATCAATCGCCACGGCGGCCGGGCGGTCGGCCTCACCGGCAAGGACGGCGACCTAATCCGGGCGCGCAAGCTGCTGCTGCGCCGCGATGCCCCGGAGCTCAAGGAACCGGAGATCATCGATATCGGCCACGTCGGCGAGGTGGAGAGCATCGACGTCCGGGTGGTCGACATGCTGGTGAAGGGGGGCTTCATCCCGGTCATCGCCCCCATCGGCGTTGGCGCGGATGGTCGCTCCTACAACATCAACGCCGACCTAGTGGCGGGTAAGGTCGCGGAATTCCTCAGGGCCGAGAAGCTGATGCTCCTGACCAATACCCCGGGCCTGCTGGATTCCAGCGGCAACCTGGTCTCGGAACTGGATGTGGGCCGCCTCGACGAGATGGTGCGCACCGGGGTCATCCATGGCGGAATGTTGCCGAAGATCCAGTGCGCGGTGGACGCGGTCCAGGCCGGGGTGCGTACCGCCCACATCATCGACGGCCGGGTGGAGCACGCCCTGCTGCTCGATCTCTTTACCGACGAGGGGGTCGGGACCTTGATCAAGCGCCGCTGAGGCCTGGGTTCCCGTTGGCCTGGGGTCGCGGGCCAGGCAGGCGACCCCGGATCAGCGCAGGGCCGCATCCAGGCCCTGAATCGCCCGCACCAGTTCCGGACGCCAGCAGCCTTCGTGGCCAAGGGCTGCGGCCTGGCAGCGCAATTCGAGGAAGAGGGTGGCCCCGGGGCCCTGCTCGTCGGGTATCCGCGCCAGGACCAGATCGGCATCCAGGT
>WBZM01000832.1_pt1 | contig 36294 bp, 29 predicted proteins | sample 5204271 | NCBI WGS metagenome assembly WBZM01 (sample SAMN12344346, study PRJNA552823) | activated sludge metagenome | biome: Activated sludge suspended growth; feature: Nitrification reactor; material: Wastewater; isolation source: activated sludge from nitrification reactor of wastewater... | reverse complement strand
CCAAACTTGTCATCCCTGATGTAAACGCGCCCCCAAGAGGTAACCACAATAGATCCTGGATTTGTTACTTCAGTACCGCCGCCACCAGAGTATGAAAAAATAGTACTTTCTCCGCTATTTCCAAGACTGTTATCCGTATTACCAGCCACATTTCTAAAAACCCCACTATTCATAGGTGGAGTGGCTACAGAATTCACTAAACCAACATCATTGATCGCGCGAACCCTGACTCGAAAATAGCCTCCCACCGGCAGATTGGCTCCACTCCAAATATAACACCCAGAATACTTTTGATCATCTCCATCTGCGAAACAATTCCCACTTTGAACATTTAAGATATTGTCATTTGTAATCGGTAAGAAAGTCTCTTCATCAATAGTGTACTCTAAAGATATCCCCTTATTTTCTTTAAGTTGGCCTTTTCCATTAGGTAAGATTTTCCATTTTATAAAAACACTTGAACCAGAAATAACACTCAACTCTTCCCTTGTTGGAGGGATTGACGGGCTCTTGGTATTTGCCGCAATCACTTCTCTAATTTCAGGAGGTTTCACAAGAACTAAATTGATTGAAGTTTTATCTTTATTTTGAAGACCTGTACCATTTTGAATTTCAGAAATATTTCCCGCCGCATCCTTCACCCAAACTCTTATTTCATGAGAATAAGGAACAAAACCAATAAAGACAGGGGCTTTGGTTACTTTTAAATTTTTTGAGGGCTCGATATCTACATTCGCAAAAATCTTCCAACATTCAGCTTCCTCCGTAGGAGCCACAGAGGAATCCATTTTAATGCAGTATTCAGTTACTGGACTCAAAGAATCAGAAGCTTCAAAAGATACGCCCATATAACTTCGATTCACTTCAATTTTAGTAAAACCCTGACCCAGATCTTGAGATATTTGATCATTAACAGATAAAGAATTTGCCAAAATGACTGGAGGCGAATTGTCTACAGTGAAGGCGCCTTCCGTCTCCTTGGTATATCTAGTTCCGTAGGCATTTGTTGTTGTCAATTTTATCTTATAAGTGCTGGTTTCCCAACTTAACATAGGACTGACAACCCAATCATACTCCATGAGGCTAGCGCCCATGCTAGGAACCGAATCGGCGATAACTTCCCACGTCGTCCCATTATTTCGACTAAACTCTATTTTCGTTGAATATAGTCCTTCATCCTTGGCATCAACGGGCTCGAGAAACCATTTGATCTTGTGAGTTTTGCCGCCCTTAATATACTCCCCACCCAAAAAAGATTTCATATTTAAGCCTGGAACATTTATTTCAGGATCAATAGGATTATTCAAGCCAGGATCCCCCGTCACTGGGACTGATGGCATGAGTGAAAACAGCTTTTCTGGATCCCCGTCTTGCACCCGACTTGAGCAGGAAATAAGGGACAACAAACCACTCATTAAAATTCCAATCAAAACACAACTTGTTAAAAAAATGACTTTTATCTTATTAATGAACTTCATTATTCACCTGCCTTAAACGATAGGATGGATTTTACTTTTCCATCATCATCAATAAAACGAAGTCTATTTTGATCAATAAAAAAGACCCTTCCCCACTCCGTCACAAAAAAGTCTTTAATCCGAACCTGGCAATTTCCAGAAGGCGTATCATTGGCACAGTAACTGGCACCTGCACCAAAATCAGAAAGAAGAGATAGCCAATTTGAACCGCTATCATTACTTGAAATTTTACTTAGGGTGCCCTGAAGGGCATTCATCATAAAAATTTGCCCAGATCGGTGAGAAGAAAAAATGACATTTCCCCAATGCCAAGGACTAAAAGATTGGATCTGCTCTAGAAACTGTCCCTTGCCATCAAAGACAAGACTTACCAAATCAGTGCAAGTTTTAGAAGCACCAACACCCGTAGGAGCGCAAGCTCTTAAATAGACTTTTTTAATCTCACGAGTTTGAAAGTCGAAAACAGCAGTAGAAACTCCATAGACCTCCAAGTCTTTTAAGGAATCCCCATTTTCGGTAATTAACTCTTCACCTTTGCTGTTGACTGTTTTCATTATCAGAGTACTGATCCTTAAATTTTCAGACCGATTTGGATTATAAACACGAAGACTAAAAACATTTCCACTAGCAGGATTTAACTGTTTTACTGGATCTTCACTTGAAAACATCAAAGAACCATCTGGCAGGGAAGCAAAACTGCCAAACCATCTCAAATTATCAGAATAAGTAATTTTTAAATCCGTGGCCGATTTTTCTGCAGAAGTTATTTGACTTCCACCACCAATGAGGTCGACAAAGTTAGGATTGGATGACGACAAATTGGTTACTTTAGAAATAAGGACATCACCAGTTTGAGTTTTATCCATGACCCATAAATCTTCATTTGAATCCAAAGCTAATCGAAGTGGATCATAAACTCGAGCTATTGCCGTTCCACCAGTTAAATGATTTCCTTGAGGGATTAACACCGAATAGGTTCCATTGTTTAAATCATAGCGAAGAATTCCCGCAGGGGTTCCATTGTGTTTAATATATGCCACCCCGGAAGAAGTAACGACCAATGATCCAGGATCCCCCATGTTTTGAGCATTGTCTCCACCGGCATATTTGGCAATGGTTCCCGAGGCCGAGGCATTTGTGTTTAAAGTTAAATCACTATTAAAAGTGGGAGTCAGGGCATGAGTATCAGGATTCCAAAAAGAAAATCCCGCATGCGAAACGGAGCTTTGCGAAAGAACCACTTTATCTTTGCCCACTAACCCATAGGTCGTTACCTCATCAACCGTGTTCGACGTCAACGTAGATACATTGCCTGATTGGTCTTTTATCCATAAATAATAACTAAGACTTGATTTTGCCGTAAATCCTAAAAAAACAGGAATAGAAACTATTGTCACATCTTGTTGAGAACTTACAGAATACACAGGATTAAAAGGCATCGTTGAAACCCAACAGGAATCATTTTGGTCAGGGGCTGTCGTATCTAATTTAAGACAAAGCTGACTGACCCTGCTTAAATTGTCGCTGGCTGAAAATATTTCTAGCTCAACAAAGCCATTTAGATTCGTTTGCTTGATCCCAAAACCTTTTTTAGGTGACGATTGAGACGTAGCTAAAACTGGAGAAATGGAATCGATAGCAAAATAACCACTAGACTGCACGGTTCCAGATTGATTAGCTAGCCGGTTACTCGTAATCCGAATTTTATAATCAAGACCATTTAATAAAATAGGATTTCCAACAGCATCCAGCAAACAGTCTTTACTTTCAACATGGGGACAAATATTCCATTTGTAGGCAACAATTTCGTTATCATTGGACACTATTTTGTCGGCTATCAGCTTCCAATCAACATCCGATTCTCTTTTAAATTCTAACTTACTATATACAGATTTAAATTTGGCATAAGAAATATGAGTTCTGTATTTAACATAGTAAGAATTTCCACCTTTTAAAAACTCATTATTATTTAAATTTAATAGATCAACAGAAATAACCCCATTCTCATTAGGGTCTCCAAACTTTTCTCCACCCTCTGAAGTACAAGTTCTGCCAATGGAAGGATCTTCATAGCAATTTCCACCGGTTCCATTACCACCACTACCAGGGCCTGTTGAATTTGAATCAGAATTTTTTGGATTTTGAGTAGAGCTTCCATCTGACAACAAACCATCTTTAGAATCACTAATACGAGAATCACAGGCTCCAAAGAATATGACTCCTAGGAATAGGAAAAAAACATAAAAATAGAACTTCTTCATTTTTACCTTCCCACGCAACGAACACTCAGTTCAGAAGTTTTTTGTTGAATCCTTCGATATCCATTTCCAATATTAATCACCCATGCCTTATCAACTTCCGCTGAAGAACTGGTTGCCGTCCATTCCTCACTTCCAACAGAAACATCGGGTAAGACAAATCTGAGTCCATTATGATTTGCTAACATATAGTCGTACATTGTCGGCAAACGCCAAAATACCCTTCCATTATTTTTTTGAGCTACTGGCAAAGTGGCAAGCCCAGCCTTACCAGATTGATTTGTCCCCGTGCTCATAAATCCATAAGTGGTCGACGCATCGTCAGTAATAAATCCATTAAAACCTTCAATACAAGCACTGATGGGGTGTTTATTTAAATTGTTTTGATACCCACCAGCCGCTTCTGTAGCATCACATATATTTGCAGGGTCATCTTCACGAAATTTTTCGTCAATGAGGTTGCTATTGCTATTTCCAGAAGCTTTGCACCAATTAAGACCGTTAGTTCCTGATACCTTGGAGCTCCATAATAATCCTGTAGAATTGTCTTTCCAAACTTCATAGTTAACTCCAGAAGAAATATTTTTTCGAGAAATTAACGTCCACTTTCCTTGCCCTGCATTTCCTTTTAGGATCCCATCCCAAGTGGTGTTAACACTCCCAAGAATAGACCGACAATTAGCCTCTTTAGCATCCATAGTTCCAATATTTTGACCGCAACTGGTATCACCCCATAGGGTCACGTTATCGTCCAATTTGCGAATCACTTTGTTAGCGCTAGAAATCTCTTCAGTGTCAGAAGCAATTTTGGGAATAAACCGATAACTTGCAGGAGCTGTGGACATTGGATTGTAGGAAGCTTCTACCTCACTAAAGGGAGGTGTTGTCGGCCGCGGTCCTGGAGGTTCTTGATAGACCATCCTCTTTATTCCGGGATCCCTATGGGCTCCAGAACCCCAGTAAAAACCTTCAATGACAAAAGTTCCCATAACACCATATATTCGCTCACCGGCCTTGATATTACTTGCGACCAAATAACCTGATGATTGATCTTTTGTTGAAAATTTAAAAAAACAATTTCCAGAATTATCATCATCGCAATTCTTATTTCTTCCTCCATAAGGCTGATCATAAACCCAATTTCCAATTTTGCTTGGAAAACATGCTACTTGGTTTATGGCATCATCAACTCCTGTATCTTCATTGCATGTTTTCACCCTGTAAACTATTTTATGCGTACTTGGATTTGCTGTATCTACTTTAACCCAACAGGCTGAAGTCAGAACCTGCCCAACGACACATTCCGAAGCTCTTCCCCCATAGGCCGTGGTATGTAAATAATTTCCTTCATTAGCTTCGCAGGAATTTTTCACAATAGAGTTAACATCACATTTTTTAAATTCAACTTGATGAGGATAGAAATATTTGTTGCCACTTTGATACCAACAAGGTCCTGAAAAACTAGTCCCTGTTTCATCTGAAGTAACCGGTGTGCAGACCTGGGATCTTCCACCGTATTGAGTTTGATAAGCATTCTTATTGGTTGTTTTTAAAATACAAGTGGAAGGATTTACCATTCCATTGACTAAACTTGATGAAACACACTGGGCTAATGTTTGATTATCCAGATCTCCACTCACTCCAAAAATAGATTTTCCTTTGGCAATATTTGTAGCTACTAAATCTAAATCATCCAAAGTGACCGTTTTGTTTTCATAAAAACCAACAGGCACAGTGACACTTTTATTTCCTGACGTTCCCAAGAGATTAGTTCCTATCTGAGTACGACCATTAAATTCAGTGTCATAAGTATAGCTTTCTTTTTGATTCACAATACACTCACCTGCGGCACTTGCACCCTCGATACATTTTTGCGAGGTGGTAGGAACAGGCACAACAACGGTGTTGCTATTTGAAGGTAGAACATTGGCTTCTCCGTTAACGGTAGCTGTTTCTTTTTTTTCAATTTGGTCTTTCTTTTCACAAGCCATTTGCAGAAGAAAAAAAATGGTTATTCCAATATATTTGTACGACCTATACATCGAACCCCCGCTGTCATCCCCCGGTTGATAAACTTATGGTTTCCGAGTTTAGTTGAAAAAGTCCATGCCTCTGCTTTATTTGAATTATTTATTGTCGCTGTCCATTCAAATAAACTGGAATTGCCTGCAAGTGCTTTTCCCATATCAGGTAAGACAAATCGAATTCCATTATACTCGGCTACTTCATAATCATAGAGACTGGGTAACCGCCATCCAACAGCGGGCGTAGATAGCTTAGAAAGACCACTTTTTCCTTCTTCGGATGGATCTAATTCTATAAACCCAGTCCCTTCATAACAAGCACTTAACGCATTCCCAGAGGTGTTTTGATAAAGTGAATTGTCACAATAATCATTTGGATCGTTTTCTTGGGCTATATTTCCCGTAATATTATTATTACCCGAAGCCTTGCACCAATTCGTATTAGTTGACACAAGAGAACTCCACAATAGGCCAGTATTTTCATCAAGCCAAACCTCACGTCCCTTATTACCTACATTCTGTCCACGACGTGAAACCAATTTCCATTTAGATTGCCCCGCATTTCCACGACTGGTTCCATCCCAGACGGCATTAAAACCAAAAACATTAGCACAATCAGAAATTCGAGAACGCGTGGTCCAGGAATTTCCATTGGCATCTTTGGCTCCGACCCCACAGGAGGCGTCTCCCCACCCGGATCTATCGACGCCGGTAATTTCTGCAGCATAAGTTCCATCATTATCCAATGTAGCAATAGGAACTTCTCGGTAACCATCAGATAACCCCGCATCTTTGTCGCCAATTCCTGAATAGACAAAAGTCTCGTCAGAAATAGCCAGAGGGTAGGCGTAGGAATCTCGATGGGCTCCCGATTTCCAAGAACCTTCACCTCTAAATTTACCTTTGATTCCAAAAATAGTGATGCCGGCCTTTATAACACTTGGCTGCAAATTGGGCTCTAAAATATTTTTTTCAACGGTCAGCCAACACAAGCCATTATTATCTTTTGAACAAAGTGCGTCTCTTCCCCCATATTTTTGCAGGTATACATATCCTGCCGTCTTATTAACAATACTGGAAGTATCCTCAGGATTACTGCTATTGATTCGAACTCGACAATCTGAATTCGTCTGTGAATTCCAAGAGCACCAGTTACTAAAAAGATTTGAGGTGACAAAGCCTTTACTTACTGGATCTATTTGTTCAGCCCAGCACGAAATTGAATTTTTGCTTTCATCGGTTTTACATAAAGTTGATCTTCCTCCATAAGCAGAATCGTAAACAAAAAGACTTGGTCTGGCCCAACACGTTCCACCTGTAGGGATAGGTGTTAATGAATTCTCCATAGAAGTAGAACATTGAGGAGAAACCGTTTTCATAACTGGAGAAGTATAAATTTTGGCTGCTGAATCCACCCAACAACCGTTCTGAAGAATCGTGCTATTAGTTAGCGAGCACAGATTAAACCGTCCGCCGTAAAGAACATCATATATATATAAATCCTTCGAAAGGGCACACCCACTCGCCCCAAAGGTGATCGGATAATTTCCAATATCACAAGCATCCAATCGAGAAATATCTAAGGTGCCAACAATACCAAATAAATTAACGTCTTTTTTAATATTATCAGCTACTAAATTTGAATCTGAAAAATTAAGATGAGTACCTCCTGGATACCATCCTACTGGAATTAAATCTGATGACTTACCACGAATCTCGATATCTGTTAAACGGTCAGGTCCCCTGCCCCCATCCTTTGCTGAATAAAAATACTTGTTTGCAGAAAGTTTACAAACTTCACTATTAAATCCATTCACCACACAATTTATAACCTCTTTTCCGGCAGGGATAGTTACAGTGCCATCTTGATTTTCGCCTATTTCCGTAGTTTGGCTTGAATTTGATTCAGGTGAAGAATCTGAGGTACTTTTGTTAGGAGCGCAAGCACTCAAAATAAAAATCAAACCAAAGAAAAAGCTGGATAAAGGAAAGTTGCCTATCTTTCCAAATGAATAAGTTTTCATTCTTCTTCCTTCATTAAATTTGTATTTCAATTGCTCACCTCCAAATATGTTATCAAATTTTATTAACACTATCCACAACTCTAGAATTATTGAAAAAAGAATATGCAAAGGTCTATATCAAAAAGACTCCTTAAAAGCCTAACTTGCCTTGGTCCCTAGGTCTTTTCATGTCTGTTTCATCTAGACTAGACGAAGTTTTGAAAAGCTCAAATTGAAACGTACCAAATAAATACACTCTTTTGTGAATCTACAATTCAAGACTTTTCAAACACGCTCTAGATACTTTCTAATCATGTTCCATATTTAAACGGGTTCTCTATTAAAATTGAAGATTAAACATCAACTGATCTAAATCAGCCTTTCGCGAAAGCCCCGCAGGGTTGTGTACGTTCAATGATTGCTTTTCGTAGTTGATTCCCAATTCCCAAGGTTTAATACCAAAAAACTTATAAGAATAACCAAGCTTCAGCATGGTATGGCCCTTAATAACATTGGATCCAAAGGATTGCGATCCTAACGAAAATTCGATTTTATGGATCTCATTTATATTATATAAGAAATCAAGACCTAACCCCATCTGTCCCACCTGAATGGTAGTGTTGCTAAATGGATGAGAAAAACTACGATAGGAAGTTAATAGATTTGCAAGTATATTAATTTTTTTTTGATACAACAAATATCCAAAATTAGCATTAAAATCAAAATACTCTAGCTTTTCTTCACTGATTCCAAATGGCAAAGTGGTTGCAGACCCAACGCTGACTTGATATTTACCATCTAAAAGCTTACTGCGAGCGTAAACTCGAGCCGCAAAAGAAGAACTGCTTTTCTTGGTGCTTCCGTAATCTGCATTTTCAATCTGCAAAGATAGGGAATCCATTCCCAGCGCAAAGTTAGCATCAAAAGTGGATGATATGAAAGCTGCCAATTTTACAATATAAGATTTTTCAGAGGCCGATAGAGTTTTATTTTTATCAGTTAATGAATCAATTTTTTCTTTTAAGTTTACAATTTCTGTTTGGAGTCCCGCTATAAATTTTTGATTTCTATCATATTCCGCATTCGCCGCTAAAATCTCAAACTTATATTCTCCCTTATACTTAATAAGAATACTACCAATTACTTTATCGATAGTACTTGTATTTGGAAGTTCATACAATCGCCATCGTTCACCTTTTCCTTTATAATCAAAAAAAGAAGATGAAACAATTTCAGCATCCTCTGGAACTGAAATAACAATAGCTTTAGGTTTCCGTGGTCTCTCGATGCAACTTACACCAATAGCAAAATTGGGTGAATTTTCCTTTTCAATATTTAATTCAGGAAATGAAGGTCCACATTGATTGTAATAAATCTGAGTCTTATCAAATTTATGAGTCAATTTAATTCTTAACTTAACACCCTTAGCATCCTTGATCTCAATTTCATTTTCTAAAAAAGGTGAAGTTAACATTATTTTTTTTCCACTCCAAGAAATTTTTCCCGTTTTAGCTGTTACTTCTTCAAGACTTATTTTTGAAGGAACTTCCAATTCTACATAAAATGAAAATGCACTTAAGGGAACTCCGATATCCTTTGAAACCTCCTGAAACAGTTGCTTTTCATTAATAATCTTAAAATCGTTTAAGAGTTCTAATTCTGAAGAGCTTTTATTCTTGAATTTATAAATCTCAATTTTAGCAAAAGAAATCAGCGGCAAATAACTTAAAAAAAGTAGAAGGCCCAACCAAAGATTTCTCTTACACATTTTCTCCCCCTATCCTAATTTAATAAGAATAACCTAGACCGACACTGAGTTGTGAATTTCCCAAAATATATTTTCCAGAATTGCGATTAATAGAATAATCAAATTGATGATACTGACCGCCCCAATATAAAGTCGAAGACCATTTTTTTGAAAAAACTCTCACTAGTCCTATCACACCATCAAGAGATACCCCAGAATGAACTCTTAATTCTCCACGACTTCGAACTGGTGCCTGTAATCTATTTCTCCAAATAAATGTCAAATATTTAGTCGCCAAAATATCAAAATGAAAACCTGCAGATAGGGTGTCAACACCTTCGTTATTTATAGTGTAACCAGATTCATTTTGTACCATAAAAGGCATTGAGTGCATTTGATATGAAAAAATTATTCTTGGTTTCCACTGGTACTTTAAAAAAACAAATTCCTTTGGTACCAAGTACTCACCACCAACATTTGTGTAAAACCACTTAACATGATTATTATTTAACACCAACGAATTTGAATTCATATTGGAGGTAGGATGGTTTTGATACTCCATTTTAAATCGAAATTCTTTACTTATCTTGATCGTAGCTTCAACTAAAAAAGAAGGTCCACCAAAATTTCTAAAATCAACAGGTTCTACATTCAGAGGTGGTTTTTGCTGAAACACTAAATAATTAATACCTGAACCAAAATAAATGCAGTAATCACAATCTGTACCTAGAGAATCCGCATTCACTTTTCTTGTCGTGGAATTACTGCCTGGAAATTTGGGAACGACTTCAGCGTCGGAGAAACAAAACATCATAAAAAAAAACAAAATTAATTTAATCACCTTTATATACTAGAGCACTAAATAAAATATGGTCAATAGGTAATTTGTTTTACAAGAGTACTTCCATTTTACCCAACTCGCTTACTTTGACTTTATATATAATGGTTTGATTTTTGACTAGACTCAATTTAGCTTCAGGGAAAATAATTTTTTCTAGACCAATGATGAAAGTTGTATTAACGACAGCATCTTGATCATTTCCGTACTGATTATAAAGAGTCACCTTAATTTCATACTCGCCAGGAATAACTTGATTTGACGTCCATATCTCAGCCCCAGGACCATACCTAGAATCTAGAACAAATTCCCCAGACATCCCCTCATGTTTTCTATTTTTAAAACTGAAGACTTTCCCTAATGGATTTTTAACTGTTAAATCAATGTCGTGCTTTTCAGTTTCCCACTTTGAAAATATGAGAATATAGTTTTTAGTTTTCAATTCTTCATTTGCCTTTTTAAGCACAAGCAATTCTTGTTCTGACTTTTTGAGTTGTTTATTGTTTTCTTCTAACTTCTGACTCAAATCTTTGATTTTTTCAAGCGGTTTGCCGTCTTCTCCAGTCACTTTATTTTTAATTTCTAATTCATCAATTAATTGTTTTAACTTTTTATTTTCTTCCTCTGTTTTATCAGCAAAAGCCACCTTTTTTTTTAAATCTTTTATTTCATCGGCTGAACTAATTTTTTCTTTTTCTAGATCAATAGTTTGTATTTTTAAAACATTTAACTCTTTCTCGATTTTATCATAGTCTTCTGGAGTTATTTTTTTGTTTTGACTCACTTTTTTTGCCTCACCATTAAGAGACTTAGAAATCGCCAATAGTTTTTCAGTTGAGTTCCCAGTGTTTTCTTTAGCTATTGAGTACATTAAAACAAAAAAGCCAAAAAGCAATGTCATCAAATCTGAATAACTAACTAACCATTTCTCATCATGATGCATTTGATGATTTTTTTTTCTGTGACCCGAGTACCCAAATGACATATCTATTTCTTTCTATTTACAATTTTTGGAAAATCGTAGACTTCCATTGCAATCGTTTTATCAATTTCATCTACTACTTTATTCTCTTCTTGATTCTCCACTAGATATTGATCTGATCTTTCTTCTGTGCTGTTTGGATCGTTTGATAGAGTTATCTCTTTGATAACATCTTTTAACATGATTCTTTCCTTCAATGGAAACTTGCTTAACATAAAGTCAAAGATATGAATTCTGGAGTATTTTTCTTTTATTAAATAAATAACGTCTATGGCAAATTCCCTTATCTTTTGCTCTTCTTCAGCTTGTCTAAGTGCCAAATCACTAAGTGGCAAAATGACAAAGTTTGCAGCTGCGATCCCCCAAAAAGTAGCAACCAATGCCGTGGCCATGGCCTTGCCAATTTGCTCTGTTCCTCCTGCAGCTCCCACTTGCTGCATCATTTCGATCATTCCTGTCGAGGCTCCTAAGAGCCCTAAAGCTGGCGGGAACTTTGAAATAGCACTCAAAGTTTTTGCGTCATCAAAATATCTATCCGTAATAGAATCTTTTAAATTGTGAAGGAGAGCCATCAACTGTTTCGTTGAAAGTTCTTTTTTTGAAAGAGCCACAAAGCACTCTTTGGTAAAGGGATTTCTAAATTCAATATTTGAAATATCAGGGTCCTTCAAATATATTTCAGTGGCTTCTATAAGCCCGATGGCCATCTGAAACTGAGTTCTATTTCTTTTTCTTCCCGATAGATAAACTCCAAAAATAATAAAATCGGCAAGATCAGCAAGTTTTTTAAATGGGTAGGCTATCAAGGTAATACCTACCGTTCCTAAAATAACTATCATGAGGGCATGAAAATTTAAATATAATGCCGGATTTACAGCTGGCTCAATAACACCAAAATACAAAACATAAAAAATAATCAACGAGCCAACAAAAACACTCGATCGATTTGGGAAAACCATTTGAAATCCTCCTAGGATTGCGAATTTCCGTATTAACCATTTGCTCAGATAGGTCTCTAGGTCTCGGAAATTTTCATTTATTGAAATAGTCCTAACATAAAAATTAATTACATTTTGGACTTTAGCCTTACTATCAATCTCAAAACTGGAAAGTGTTAATAATTTCGTCAAAATTTGAGACAAGAGCGAATTGCCCGGCAATTCGTGATTGTCCTATGAGCTTATACTGTCTATGAATTTCCCAACAGCTGTTTAGGCTTAAAGCGCATCATTTAGAATCATTCGAGTGCCAAACTGCTTCAATCCATTCGGCAAGGATGGCTATGAGTCAGTTTGATGCAGGATATGTCTTTGCAAGGTCGCTTTATGAACAAGTTATTTTATAGAAGGAGAAAGTTAGATGAAGTCATTATTTAAAGTTTTGGTCGTTTCTGGTTTGGTTGCTGGTCAATCCGCGCTAAGTGAGTTGGCCGAATGTTCGGCACAAAAAATCCAGGAAGTTTTGTCTCCAGCGACCGAACACGAATCTCGAGTTGAGCTGAATTGTCACTTGAAACTGCATCGCAATGATGTCGTCACTAAGCAGGTGCGAATTTCAGGAGCAAAAGGCTCGAACTTACGAATGAATTGCCATGGGGCCACTCTGAAAGCAAACTCGGCCTCTGACCCTCAGTTACGTCTCCTCATACGTTCGACCTACGACAAGGCTCAAGATGGGGATGAAGGCTGGCTTCGTCCCGAAAATGTCCTCATTGAAAACTGTCGAATTGAAGGATCGGTTCGAGTCATGGGGATGGCCGTCAATGGCGAGGATGATAACTTGACGGCAAGCTCCCGTTCCGAAGGGCATACGAAGAGGGTTCAGGAAAGTGCTCCCAGAGGAATTGTTCTAAATAAAAACACTTTCATCGGCCAGGGGTCTATTCCAATTTATTTCTCTCCAGGAGTCACCCATTCTGGGATCACAAATTCACATATTGGTGGAGTCTCGAATAGTGTGGCTGTGTATTTTGATGCAGAAAGTGCGCAAAATACATTGAAGGGGAATAGAATTGACACAAAAACCTTAGATCAAACTAAATCTACCAAGTTCCTTGGATTTACGGTTCACAAAAGTCACAAATTTCGAGAGTTGGTTGCTATCGATGGGTCCGCTTACAATAAAATTACCGACAATTTTTTTTCAAGCTTGAATCATGGTGGGATCTACCTCTATCGCAATTGCGGAGAAGGTGGAAATATCCGCCATCAAACTTCAAGTTATAACGAAATCATTAATAACACTTTTTATTACAATAAATATGATGGGGACCTGCCAGCTATCTGGGTGGCTTCTCGAAATGGGAATCGTTCCTATTGTGACGAAGATGCCGGGTTTCCTTTGGGTAGCAGTAAATCAAACTTGGATCACGCAACTATGAACTTAATTGCACAAAATAAGTTCTTTAAATTTTCTCCAAAAAAAATAGTTAAGGTCGATGCTTTTCCGAATTATGTTGAACGAAATGAAACAGTCACCGCTCCCATTGCGAGATCTTCGGGGTGCTATTTGAGAAATGGATTTCCATCCATATTCTTAGCACATGGCCAATCTAGTCTTTACACGATCAAGAATGAAATTCCAACTTGTCATGATTTAGAATATCGCTGTAATGATGGAATTTTGGAAGCAAAAAAGACTTCTTGTCCTTTGGTTGCATCGACCTTAGTTCCATTTTCTTGTCAGTTGCAGGGATCTAATTCGAAATGTCAACAAACAGCAACTTGTCCGCAGGGTATGCGCATCCGCGGAATGAAGGCATTATGCAACTTAGAATTCGGTCAAGTGAACGAAAAAACTCTCAAATCTCTAGCTTGGAACCACTTATCAGTTTCAACCCCGTCAGACCATGTTTCCGAGGGATCCTGTATCTTAGGAAAAAGTCAGATTAGCTCTGAGACGTTGCCCGTTTCAGTTTCGCCTGGGGCCACAAAAGTTACATTCTCTTGTAGTGAAAATGATAAAAATGGTGGAGATTGTCATATCAGTGGGAAGATTCTTTGTGAGTAGTGCCTATGTCCCAGCACTTCAAGCAGAAAAGGATGAACCAAAATATAACAAAAATATTTGCTATCACCCCCTCATCACGGACCAGAACGATTGTGAGGAATTTGACATGATTCAAACTGCAGGAAAGGCCTTCGCTCCATCTTACCCTCTGATGTATCATGGCAAAGTTGTCAAAACTCCATTGGCTGCACTCCAAGATGGCGTGACCCATCCTCGCACAGTTATTGGTTTGACCCGCGACCGAAAAACCATTGTGGCATTTGTAATTGAAGGAAGACTTGATGGCTTGAAAGGGGCTGATTTTGAAACTTTAGTCCGAATTTTAAAAGCCTGTAATGTACATACGGCACTTAATTTTGATGGTGGAGCCAGTTCTCAATTTATTTTTCGAGGTCTCAAGAAGTTAAATCTAGCTGAAATCGAAAAGAAACTTGCAAAGTAGATCGTGGATCGAACTATTTGCTGCCAAGACTCTATCCAAATCCATCCCATCTTCAAAAAGTGCACAGGTCTGAAGTATTGAAAAGATATTTACAGCCCGGCAGTTGAGTCGTCACTGCTGGGTAGTTTTTGGTGATTTTCAAGTTCATTGAGCTAATAGAAATAATCCATGGTTGAAAGCCTGCGCTCCCAGTATCACAGCTTCAGGCTGATGCGGAAGCAATCGTTGTTTAAGAAGGCTTGCTTACGTCTCGCTCCACGCTTAGCATAAGATTCGCGATTGCTCAAAGAAGGAATAAATTCGAGGGCCTTCAAAAAATCGGCGGATTCTTGTTTAAACATTCCCAATTCTTCTTTTATAAAGAAATTGGCTTCGCGCAAGTAAATGTGCCGCTTTGACGGCACAACTTTAGGTGGTAGACTATTTTGAAATTTTATGATGATCTTTTTAAAATAGAGAAGCTTGCTAGTAATTTTAATCAATTAAAGAAACTCAGAGAAGAGCGATCAAAGCCAATTATTGAAAGAATGAAAATCTGGCAACTAAAATTCTCCGTCAAACATTGGCGGCGGAGGTGGGGGTGGGGGGATAAATCCGTCGTTACCAAAATCCTCCATACCGTCCATGGGCAAGGGCGGAGGTGGGGGTGGCGGTGGAATGTCATCATAAAAAGGCTCCCCGGGAGGCGGTGACAATTGAGGAGGCGCAGAACCCTCAATCCTTCCAGAACCACCAGAATTTAGAGACTTCCCTCCTGAAGAAGTTCCGGGAATACCTGAACCTTCTGATTTTTTTTCGTATTTTGGTTTACCGCCATAAAGTGCCCTTTTTTTAATTTCATACCGAGGACGATCTGAAAATATGTCTAACTCAAACTCTTCAGAGAAAGGACGTTTGAATTTTTCTGATCCCCATTTTTTTTGCTCCTTTAAGTAATCCTCAAGACTCTCGTCATACTCCTCTTGCTCTTCTTTTTTTGAATTTAAATACTGTTGATAATACTTGGTCTCTTCAAGTGGTATCTCCAATTTTCTTTTTTTCTTAAATTCAGCTAAGGCTCTTTGTTGACGAAGTAAGTCTTTTTCTAACTCTTCCAAATACTCTGTGTACGCTTCTTCTCTTTCTGTATCATACAATTTATTTTGATTTTTAAATGTTTTAAACCCTCGTAACCTTTCAACCTCAGACCGTTGAGCCAAAGACAAGTTCAGAAAAAAAAGAATGCCTACAACAAAGGCATATTTGAATTTTTTAAAAATTGATAGTTTTTGATAGACCTGGACCACCCCTCTATTTTATCATACCCACAAATGTTGTGGATCTTTTTATTTAGAATCTCGACCTTCGAAGTTTTTTAGATCCTACTTTTGTAGGAGAAACCTTGTGTTTATAAAGGAACTTAAATGGATTTTTTATCTGAAATAGGAATCTTTGCTTTTAAAGCCCTTGTTATTTTTTTATTTATAGCAGGAATTATCGTAACCGTTGGCCTCTTGGCAATGAAATCTCAATTTAAAACCCACTTAGAAATTGAGAAAATTAACGATAGATTGAAGGACTACGGAAAAACGATAAAAGAATTTGGCGAAGACCTTAAATTAAATAAGGAAGCTAAAAAGGCTGAAAAAAAACGACTCAAAGAAGAGAAAAAAAATAAGGAATCTGAAAAACCGAAAAATAAGCTCTATGTTTTGCACTTTAATGGGGACATCAAGGCCTCACAGGTGGAAAACCTCAGAGAAGAAATCACCGCCGTCTTAACCAAAGCCACTCCCGAAGACGAAGTCCTTGTGTGTGTCGAAAGCCCCGGTGGTATGGTCCCTCATTATGGCCTAGGAGCCAGTGAGTTACTACGAATCCGTGAAAAAAATATCCCCTTAACCATTGCTGTTGATAAAATAGCTGCCAGTGGAGGGTACCTAATGGCCTGCACCGCAAATAAAATTATCTGCGCCCCCTTTGGAATTGTTGGATCTATCGGCGTGGTGGCTCAAGTTCCAAACCTGAATCGTTTGCTTAAAAAACTGGATGTAGATTTTAAAGAGTACACCGCAGGTGAATACAAACGCACTGTCACGATGCTAGGCGAAATAACGCCCAAGGGTGAAGAAAAATTTAAAGAGCAATTAGAACAGACTCACGTTCTTTTTAAAGATTTTGTAAGGACTCACCGACCCCAAATTGACACCGAAAAAGTCACCACGGGAGAGTACTGGTATGGACAGCAGGCCTTATCTCTTGGGCTTATCGATGCTATCAAAACAAGTGATGATTATATTGTCGAGGCCGCAGCATCCCGAATGGTTTTAAGTGTTAAGTTTGAAAAAAAGCAAACCCTTTCCGAGAAAATTTCTGGATTTATTGGTGCCACTTTGGATTTAGCTCTTGATAAAGCCCTTGCCAAAATGGAACCACCTAACTTTTTGAAATAAATGGAAAAATTATCGTTGCCACCCCTTCACTCTTGATATAATTTTTAAGCACTTTTGAGATCTTTGCAACCATCTTAAAGGCCAAAAAATTTTGAAAAACTAATGAGGGGATTTGACATTGCTGACATCTAATCATTCATCAGAAAAAAGTAACCAAAACCAGCTTGCAACAGAAACCCCTTTAGTTGTTGTCGAAAACCTTGAAACCACTTTTTATCTTAACTCAGGACCTTTTCGCGCCGTCAATAACATTTCCTACGATATAAAAAAAGGTCAAACTTTAGGTATCGTAGGAGAAAGCGGCTGCGGGAAGTCTGTCACCTCTTTTTCTCTAATGCGCCTCATTGAAAAACCTGGAAAAATTACCAACGGAAAGTTTACTCTCTCCGGAAAAAGTATTTTGGATTTACCTGAACCTGAGATGGAAAATATCCGCGGTGGAGAAATGGCCATTATCTTTCAGGAACCCATGACCGCACTCAATCCCGTATTGACCATTGGTTATCAAATTGACGAACAAATTCTTCGCCATAAAAAATGTTCCGAAGCTGAAGCTAAGGACCGCAGTATTGAAATGCTCAAACTGGTTGGAATCCCCTCTCCTGAGTCCAGGTATACCAATTATCCCCATCAATTATCTGGCGGTATGAGACAACGCGCAATGATTGCCATGGCTTTGTCCTGCGATCCTAAATTTTTGATTGCGGATGAGCCTACCACCGCCCTGGACGTGACGATTCAAGCGCAAATTTTAGAGCTCATTCAAAACTTACAGGCTCAATTTCACATGAGCGTTCAATTTATTACCCATGACTTGGGAGTCATTTCAGAAATCTCAGATAAAGTTTTAGTCATGTATGGTGGCCAAATGTGCGAACAGGCCAGCACTTTGGAACTATTTCTCAATCCTCGTCACCCCTACACAGCGGCCTTAATACAGTCACGACCAAAACTAGGACAGCGCCCTTCCCGGCTACAAACCATTGAAGGCAGCGTTCCCGCTCCCCATGAATTGCCTGCAGGCTGTCCCTTTGTGAACCGCTGCCAGCGGGCTAAATCAGAATGTGCCCATCAAAAACCTCAACCTCTTTCTGTAGGCAAAGATCACCTTGTCGCCTGTTTTAATCCACTTTAAAGGAGGAATTTTAAATGAGCCAAGAACTTATTCTAAAAGCAAAAAATATCAAAAAATTCTTTCCCATAAAAAAAGGTTTCTTTTTAAGAACGGTAGGACAAGTAAAGGCCGTCGATGATGTCAGCCTCGAGGTAAGAAAAGGCGAAACCCTGGGCCTTGTTGGCGAAAGCGGTTGTGGGAAATCGACGCTGGGTCGCTCACTGATTCGACTTTATGAGCCTACTTCTGGTGAAATTGAATTTGAAAATAAAGATTTTTTAAAACTAGGCGGCAGTGAATTGCGACAACTCCGTCGCGATATCCAAATGATTTTCCAAGACCCCTTTGCCTCTCTGGATCCACGCATGACGGTAGGACAAATTCTTCGCCAGCCGTTTGATATTCACAATGTAGGAACATCCCAAGAAAGGGAAACCAGAGTTAAGGAACTCTTAGAGCTTGTGGGCCTTAAGCCTTCTCATGTCAATCGCTATCCTCATGAATTTTCTGGTGGCCAGAGACAACGTATTTGCATTGCCAGGGCCATTGCTCTCAATCCCCGACTCATGATTTGCGATGAGCCCGTTTCTGCCTTGGATGTGTCTATTCAGGCGCAAATTCTCAACCTATTAAAAGACCTTCAAGAGAAGCTAGGCCTCACCTATATTTTTATCTCTCATGATTTATCCGTTATCGAATATTTTTGTGACCGTGTGGCGGTAATGTACCTAGGTAAAATTGTAGAAATTGGCACTAGAGACCAGATCTTTAGTTCCCCCAAACACCCTTACACTCAGGCTTTGCTTTCAGCTATTCCACGGGTGGGTGAAGGAAAAAAACAAATGAAAAAATCTTTAAGCGGAGAAGTCCCAAGCCCCATCAATCCCCCCTCTGGCTGCACCTTTCATCCTCGTTGTAGTTCCTGCATGAAAGTTTGTTCAGAAAAAACACCAGCACTTTTGGGACCTGGCGAGCAGAAAGCGGCTTGTTGGCTCTTTGATGAGAATTTAAATTTAATTAAATAAGGAGTTTTTATGTTTAAAAAATTTATTTCCTTTCAGATATCCTTCCTCCTCTCTTTGAGCCTAACCTCCTTTGTTCAGGCCAAGCCAACCAATGCCGAGCTCAAAATTGGGATATCCCAAGAATTTGAATCTTTAAACCCCTTGATCATGTCCATGGTGGCCTCCCATTACATTTTCTTTATGGTCAACCGAAGACTAGTCAATATGGATGCTGAAAATAAATGGCAGCCTCAAATCACTAAAAGTATCCCCTCTTTTGATAACGGCCAAGCTAAAATTATCACCGAAAATGGCAAGAAAAAAGTTCAAGCTCAGTGGGAGATCAAAGAAAATGTGAATTGGGGTGATGGAAAACCGGTGACCTGTGAAGACATTGCTTTTGCTAGAACCGTGGCCCTTTCTCCAAATGTGAGTGTCGGCGAAAAAGAATCCTATTCTCAGATTGAAAAAATTGATATCGATCCCGCAAATAAGAAAAAATGCACCTTTACCTATGAAAAAGCCAAGTGGGATCATTATATGTTAGGAACTTTTTATATTTTGCCTAAACATATCGAAGAGCCCATTTTTAAAAAACATGGACATAAACCTGAAGGCTACGAAAAAAATTCGGCCTACGTCAAGACTCCCACCAATCCTGGCTTGTACAATGGTCCCTATGTCGTCAGCGAGCTCAAGTTGACGGATCATGTGACCATGACCCCCAATAAGTATTTCTATGGTGAAGCTCCTAAAATTAAAAAGGTGATTGTTCGTTTGATTCCCAATACAGGAACTCTGGAAGCCAACCTCCGATCTGGCACCATCGACAAGATTTCCATACTGGGTTTAACATTTGATCAGGCCCTTGAATTTGAAACCAAAGTGAAAAAGGAAAATCTCGATTTTAAAGTTATTATTGAGCCAAGCACTGTCCATGAGCATATTGACTTGAATTTAGAAAATCCAATTTTAAAAGATGTCAGGGTTCGTAAAGCCATGCTTACTGCCATTGACAAGGACCAGTTAGTGAAATCTTTTTTTGATAACCGGCAGCCCGCTTCGTTGCATTTTATGACGACCAACGATCCTTGGTTCACAAGTGATCCAAAATATGTGACTACCTACAAATTCTCGAAAAGAACTGCTGCCAGACTTTTGGAAGAAGCTGGTTGGAAAGAAGGACCCGATGGCTATCGTTACAAAGAGGGAAAGAAGCTCAGTCTTGTTTTTATGACCACAGCCGGAAATAAAACCAGGGAAGCCGTACAGGTCTATTTGCAAAACCAATGGAAAGCCGTTGGTATCGAAATTGTGCCTAAAAGTGAACCCGGCCGTGTCTTTTTTGGAGAAACCGTTAAAAAACGAAAATTTGATATGGCCATGTTCGCCTGGGTTTCCAATCCAGAGAACACCCCTCGATCCACTCTGCATAGTGTATCCATTCCCAGTGAAAAAAATGGATGGTCTGGTCAAAATTACACCTCATGGAGAAACCCTCGAATGGATCAGCTTATTAATGAAATGGATACTGAAATGGATTCTAAAAAACGTTTAGAAAAAGCGTGGGAGATGCAAAAGCTCTACACTGATGATTTACCTACCATTCCCTTATATTACCGTGCGGATACAGCTGTTATCCCCAAAAATTTAAAAAATTTCAAATTAACTGGTCACCAGTTTAGTGAAACCAATGATATTGAAAAATGGAGTTTGGAGTAATACGTGACGACATATATTTTAAGAAGATTAGTGCAAACCTTGGTCGTTATTATTTTACTCTCTTATGTTTGCTTTTACTTAATGACATTGATGCCTGGGGATCCCGTTGAATTGATGATTCAATCCAACCCAAAAATCACCTCGGAAGATATCGCTAGATTGCGAAATCTTTATGGGCTAGATCAACCAGCTTATCAAAGATATTTTAATTGGGTTAAGACCATCGCTACTGGAGACCTTGGCTACAGCCGCACCTACCGCGTTCCTGTAGAAGAGCTCATGGGCCCACGACTTTGGAATACCTTTTACCTATCTTTTCTATCCTTAGCCTTATCTATTCTGATTGCTATTCCCATGGGGATCTATTCAGCTCTGAAGCCTGGAAGTAAATTAGATTATGTGGTCAATTTCTTTTCCTTTGGAGGGATATCTATTCCCTCCTTCTGGTTAGGACTAATGTTGATCATTATTTTTGCTGTTCAACTTGGTGTCTTGCCTGCTGGTGGAACAGAAACCATAGGTGCCGACACATCGAATCTGTGGGCGGTTATAAAGGACCGAATGTTTTACTTAATTTTACCAACCCTTTCCTTAAGCGTGCAGCAGATTGGTGGCTTTGTTCGTTTTGTTAGGTCATCTATGATGGAGGCCATGAGGAATGATTTTATCAGAACCGCAAAGGCCAAGGGTCTAGAAAGAGGCATCGTAGTTTGGCGCCATGGCTTTCGCAATGCCCTTATTCCTTTAATTACGATCATTGCTTTAAGTTTTTCTGGCTTATTTTCTGGCGCGATTTTAACTGAGACGGTGTTCGCCTATCAAGGTGTTGGAAAACTTGTTTACGATTCTATTATGGCTAATGATTATAACGTTGCCATGATCTCCTTTATCATATCGGTGAGCATGGTTTTATTAATGAATTTACTGGCGGATATATTATATGGATTTGCAGACCCAAGAATTTCCTATACCTAAAAGCAATAAGGACCCTCAAATGAAAAACTCACAAAGTGTTCTTACTGACAAAGAAAAACAGGAACTTGAATCAGCCCTCCCGATGTGGAAAATTGTTTACCGCCAATTTCGCGAGCACCGAATGGCTTACTTTTGTACCTGGGTGATTTTTGCCATTTTAACCATTGCCTTGAGTGCTGATCTTATTGCCATGGCCATGGATCAAGATCAAAATCGACAAAATGTTTCAGCTCGGTACTTAAAACCTTTTTCCAGAGCCGAAGCCACTTCGGACACTAAGGAAAATGCCGTAGAGAAATATATTTCCCAGTATCCCGAAGAAGCGCGAAAGCTCGCCGTGAATTTAAAAGAACAAAAGATCTATGCCCCCGATTCAACCCCCACTTCCACCGAAAGCCCAACGGCGGATACCTTAGCGCCAGAAGAGCTCCTCTATAGCCTTGTGAGTAAAGATAAAATTGAAATCAAAAGTCTATTGTCTCAATTAAAAGACACGCCTCATGCGGAATTTCAGAAAATGATTTCTGGATTTTCAAGTTATCATCTTTTTGGTACCGATGAAGTGGGTCGAGATATTTTTATTCGTTTGATTTATGGAGCTAGAGTTTCCATTGGGGTTGGTATTATGGTCGCCTTCTCCAGCGCGCTTTTAGGACTCCTGATTGGCAGCATCTCTGGGTATTACGGTGGCAAAGTGGATATGTTTTTAATGCGCCTTACAGACGCACTGCTGTCTTTGCCGACGATTCCCATTTTAATTATTTTCTCTGCCGTGGATTTGCAAAAAATCCCTTATATCAAGGGTCTTTTCAACCCCAGCTATGAAAGCATTTTTAAAATGTTTGTGATCATGTGCCTGTTCTCTTGGATGACGGTCGCTCGGCTGGTTCGTGGGAGTATTTTGACACTTAAGGAACGTGAATTTGTGTTGGCTGCAAAAACCCTTGGTGCAAGCGACAAAACCATCATCCTACGTCATATGTTTCCTAATGTGATTGCCCCGATGTTGGTGGCTATTACCTTAGGCATTGGAAGCTCTATCATCTATGAATCTGCTTTAAGTTTTTTGGGTCTAGGAATCATGCCTCCAACGCCTAGCTGGGGAAACATGCTGAATAACGCGCAAGAAGTGATTTATAAAAATGTCTGGCTCACAATTCTTCCTGGCTTATTTATATTTATAACCACCGTTAGTTTTAATTTTATAGGCGATGGACTGCAGGATGCCGTGGACCCTAAGGCCATTAAAAGATAAAAGATCAAGAGATAGAAGAATGAGTAGACAAAAGAAACTAGACACCAAGGAATAACATGGAGGATCTATATGGGAAAATCTTGGAAAAATTCAATTAAAGTAGCTAATGCCCAAAAGAAAGGGCTTATTTTTACTAAATTTGCGAGAGAAATTCAAGTGGCCGTGAAAGCTGGAGGCGCCGATCAAGATTTAAACTCACGACTAAGGCTAGCCATCGAAGCCGCCAAAAAAGAATCTTGCCCCAATGACACCATTGAGAGAGCTATCAAAAAAGGACTGGGGAATTTGAGTGATGGCGAAGTTATTGAGGAACTCACCTATGAAGGATACGGTCCCCATGGAATTGGGGTTATTGTGGAGTGCCAGACAAATAATAAACACCGAACGGCGCCTGAAATTAGAAATATTTTTAAAAGCAACCAAGGAGCCATGGGTGAATCTGGCTCTGTCACTTGGATGTTTGAGCGTATCTGCCTACTTGAAGGTGTCAAAACAGGAAAATTTGATCCCGAGGAGGAAGCTATTGAGGCCGGCGCCAATGAAGTTGATGCTTCCACTGAAGGCTGTGAATTTTATGGCGCTCCCGAAAATTTAGATGAAATTCGTAAAGCCTTGACCGCGAGAGGTTGGAAAATCACCAAAGCTGAGCTTTCGTACAAACCAAAAAACATTACTGAATTGACTGAAACTCAACTGAAGGACGTCCAGGATTTTTTAAATGAGCTTGATGATTTTGATGACACTCATCGGGTTCACGCGACGATTAAATAACAACTATTTGAATTGATACATAATTAAATAAATTATTCAAATAAACAGAAATAGATAGAACTAATACTTATGAACGAAAAGATTATTCAAACTCAAAATCTCTATGCTCTTCTTGAAATTGAACCTTATATATTAGTTGGTGTCTTGCTTATTGTAACGTGGCTTTTTTATCGCTTTTTTCTTAAAGAGGCTTCGGAGGAACGTCACCGAAGTATCCAAAATCACTATAAAAATATCACTCGTCATTTTATTATTCTGAGCTTGTTGTTTTTTGTTTTTCTTCTTCTTAATCAAACTGATCTCCAGATGCCCTCCCTGCGGAGATTAACTCCCTATGTGGGATTATTTACCTTCATCTGGGGGTTAATTGTATTTGTCAAAACTTGCCGTTTAATAGTCTTGCAGTATTTGTTTATGAGCTCGATGCAAAGTGGAGTTCCTTTGCTGATTGTTAATATTTTTTCTTTATTACTTTCCATTGTCCTTATTTTTTGGACGGCCTCTCATATTTTTGCAATCCAACTAGGACCCTTGCTGGCGACTTCCGCGGCCTTTTCTATTATTCTAGGTCTTGCCTTGCAAGATACCCTTGGAAATTTATTTGCAGGAATTTCCATGCAAATTGATAAATCCTATGAAATTGACGATTGGTTGGAAATGACTTCTGGCACCCAAAAAGTCATAGGCAAGGTAAAGGAAATAACTTGGCGTTCAACTATTTTCCAAGGATTTTATGACGAGATTATCACGCTCCCCAATCGATGGATGGCTCAGGCTCAAATCTCTAATTTTTCCCCGGATGACAGCCCTATCGTTCGAAGTGTCATCTTTAAAGTAGAGCATGGTGCCGACCATGATTTAGTCATTCAAACCCTCGAATCCAGTATTTCTGGAATCGCTGAAGTCAAAGGATTTCCAAGCCCTTTTGCCTATATCAATGAAACCACCGAGCTCTTTATCAGCTTCAAGTTAGTTTATTATTTAGATAATTATGGGGCCCAGTATATTGTCGGTGATAAAATTTATCGAAATGGCATCAGCGCCTTGAATAATAAGAATATTCATTTAGCACGGCCATTTTTACAAATCGGCTCCAGAAAAAATCAACATGCCGCCGTCGATTGATTTTAATCACCCCTTAGCTGTTAAAATTAGAAAAGAGATTGTTCGAGCTCTTCATGATTTTGATATGATAAAACCTAATGAATCGATTGTGATTGGAGTATCCGGCGGCAAAGATTCGACAATTTTATCCTTGATGTTTAAGGAAATTCAAAAAAGGGCCCCCTTTCCATTTACTTTTGAATGTCTTTGCCTTGACCAAAAACAACCAGGCTTTGATGCCACTGAATTTAAGGCTTTCTTTAAATCTCAAGATTTACCTTTAACTATCATTGAAAAAGATACCTATTCCATCGTTAAAGAAAAGACTCCCGTAGGGGCCACCTACTGCACTCTTTGCTCTAAATTCCGTAGAGCTATCCTCTATGATCAAATAAAACTTAAAGGCACTTACAAAATGGCCTTGGGCCATCACCGTGATGATTTGATTGAGACGCTTTTTTTAAATATGTTTTATTCGGGAAGCCTTGCCAGCATGCCCCCCAAATTGCTCAATGACGATAAATCCCATATAGTGATCAGGCCTTTGTGTTATGTACCTGAGTCTCAACTCATAGAGCTAAGTCAAATTTGGAATTTTCCCGTTATTCCTTGCAACCTTTGCGGTTCCCAAGAAGGCATGAAAAGAAAAAAAATGAAGGCTTTAATCCAAACTTTGGAAAAAGATATTCCTAATATTTCCTCTAGCTTGCTTTCGGCAATGGGAAATATAAACCCAGCCCAACTCATGGACCATTCACTTTGGGATTTTAAAAATTTAGAGGAAAAAATCAATCTAAAGTAAAGTAATGCCAAACACTAAATTGACTCATATAAAATCAATACTGAATTTCAGAAGCATACAATACACCCAGGCTTCTGGCATTATACCCCGAATCCCCTTTTAAGAGTTCTGATTCAAAATAAGGTCCTACGGCCCAATGGAAATTGCTTTTAGTCCTTGCAAAACCAACTAACAATTTATCCTTGGCACTTTGACTGTATTCATAATGGGAAAAGCCCGAAGCAATGATTCCCCAAGATGCTGCATATTCAAATCCTAAATTTATTTTATGAGATCCCACAAAAGAATACTGATCACTTAAAATATAAACAAATCCTTTCTTCCCAAAGCGAATCCCAAATTCAGTGACGCCATTATTTTGCTCTAACTTAATTTTTTCCTCTTGTTCTGAAATCAAAAACATATCTGAAGCCGTCTCGATATACTCACTTTCAAATATCCCAGTATTCTTTATCGCGATCATGGGCGATGCAAAGTGAAACCCCAAAGTGAAGTTTGAATAATCAAAAGTAAACCCACTCCCCAGAGTACAAGCAACCAATTTACTTTGACTTTGATTATTTATTAAAGTCTTTCCCGTGTTGGTCTTGGACCAAAATATTGAATTCACAACATTATCGTTTTGGAAAAAATTCAAGTTCATGCCTAAGGACCAATTTTCAGAAATTCTAATCCCTGTTCCAAGGTAAACGCTTAATAAATTTGATTTGAAATCAAGTTTAGTCTGCGATTGGCTGTCTGAAAGCAAAGTTTCAGATCTAGTATTTATTTGCCAAGATTGATTCGTAATGACCATAGACCAACCACCCCAAGATTGCCCCAAACCTGAGGCTAACACTGAAGGTTTAACAGTTAGAGGTTCTGAACTTGTACCAAAAGATGTACTATTAAAATCAATTGACTTCTGTTCCAGAACTGAAGCGGATGCTGAAAAACTAAGACCTGGTTCAATCCAACCTAATGCCGAAGGAAATGCAGTCACTTTGCCCTTAGCTGTGACATCCCCCAAATCAAAATAGTGAACAACAGAATAAAGCTTTGGAGAGTAAACAAGAAAACCCAAAAATAAAATAAATACTGTAGACCTATAATTCAAATACACCCCAATACTCGTAGTTTAATCTGTTCATGATTTAATACACAAAAGCGCCAAGGGCAATCGGTTCATTTCGGTGAGAAACACCAATGACTGGTTGATAAGATCTGCCTTGTTACCGTTCAGTCGCCCATTTCGACCATTCAGAAGAGCCTTATTTTCTTTTTAAAACGATTCTGCCATGTTGGGTTCAAACAAATGCACTCACAAAGGAGAGTCTTATGAAAGCAACAATATCTTTATTAACTGCAATTTTAATTTCACAACTGGGGCAAGCCCACAGCCTAACAGAAAGATCTTATTCTGGAAATGGCCTTTGGCATTCAGCTCAATCAACCGGTACCTATAAAACAATATCGGTTGTTGAAAAAAATGAAATCAAAACAAAATACCAACTTCTGGATGGGTCCATTAAAGAATGGAATTTCCAAATTAAAGAATCAACAAACGGTTTTTTTGAAATTTCAAGTCAAGGAGTCCAAGTAGGAACTGGGTACTGTTTGGAAAAAGTTCATGTTTGCCACTATCAATTATCCATTGGGCAATTGAAACTTGAAGAAACTCTTGTTGAACAAAATAATACACTATATAAATTTGGCTCAAAAGATGAGGGGCAAGGACCTATTTCATGGCAGGAAAGTTTAACCATGGATCAAGCTAAGTAAGGAATGAACATGAAGAGGGACTGGAGAATATTTTTTAAACTTTCATTACAATCTGTGAAGAGATCCTTAATAGGACTTGCTCTTGTCCCCGTAGTTTTCGTTTTATTTAATGTAAATTATTTAGGAAGTGAGGCCTTTTATAAAGACCTCACTATTAGTCTTCGCATAGGTGTTGTTGTTATTTTGACTTCTATCACTCTTCATGTTCTCACTTATGGAGCAATTTATCTTTGGCGGATTTCTTATTTTATTCGCTTCAATGAGTTTATCAAGTTTAGAATAGCCACGGGTCTGATTGGAATGGCCGCTGGCCTCACTTTGGCTTCGAAAGTTGAGTCTACTTTTTTTGGAAGCACCTTCGATCTGCAAGGCATCTCTGCGGGATTGACAATAGGTGGAGTGATTTATCTTGCCTTTTTTTTAGTTCTGCCTACAGACAAACTCAAGAGCATAATTTGAAACTACGTGCGGAATCTGCTGAAGCCAATATGAACGTATTAAAAAATCAGATGCAGCCTCATTTCTTATTTAACTCTCTAAACAGCCTTGCTGAACTTATTGATACCAATCGTGAGTATGCTTCTAAAATGACTCAAAATTTATCGGATCTTTATCGGGAAATTTTAGAATCATCTAAGACTTTAAAATCCTCACTGGCCAATGAGTTATCCATTGTTCAAAAGTATTTGGAGCTAGAGTCTTTAAGATTTGGAAAAAGATTAAGTTTTAAAATTAAAGCCCCTGAAAATTCTGAAAAAATACTCATTCCGAGTTTAATTTTGCAAACTCTCGTTGAAAACGCTATCAAACATGGAATTAGCCAGAGTCTCAATGGTGGTATCATTGAAATTGATATTGCTCCCAATCAAAATGGATATTTTATTGAAATTAGAAATACGGCTGGCGTTTCACAAAACTTGAACAATTCAACGGGGACAGGTCTTATGAACACCCAATCTAGACTTGATCTTTTTTACGCTGACAAACATCAATTTTCTATGAGTTCAGAGTCAGGTATGACAGTTGTTCATTTTTGGATTTCCGGTGTGTGATGAAAAAGTTGTTAATTGTAGATGATGAAAAAATGGCAAGGGACCGCATGAAGAGGCTATTAACCTCACTTGCCAGTAAGATTCAAATTTCTGAAGCTGAAAATGGTCCAGAAGCTTTTGAAAAAATTAAACATGATAAACCTGACATTTTACTTTTGGACATACAAATGCCCGTCATGACTGGGTTCGACTTGCTTTATCAGATTGAGGAGAGAAATTTTCAAATTATTTTTCAAACAGCTTATGATGAATTTGCAGTTAAAGCTTTTGAAGTAAATGCTTGTGATTATCTTTTGAAACCGTTTACAGAAGAACGCTTATTAGCTGCGATGAAAAAAGCCTTTAGTCTTTTAGAGCAAAACGCCAACATTCAAAAACTAGAAAAACATCTAGAATTGTCTAAAGTTTATTTGAATACAGTCATATCAAAATCTGGAATGTCTACGAGACTTCTTAAAATCACAGATATTATGGCCTTTAAAAGCGAAGATCACTATACTTTTGCTCTGACAGATAAAGGTGAATTTATCATTGAGAATTCACTTTCATGGTTAGAGGAAAAGCTTGACCCTCATTTATTTGTGCGCTGTCATCGCAGCAACCTCGTGCAAACGGAATATATTGAAAAAATCGGTAATACCGACAGCTCATTTATTTATTTAAAAAATGGAGCCGAATTACCTCTTTCTCGTGAAAGCAGGAAAAAACTTAAGAAAAGGAACCTATTAAAATGAATAAACTTATTATTTCATTTTCACTTATAGTTAGAATATTTGACTGCGCTTTCATAGTTTAAGAAATTTTTTGCATCTTTATTGTTTAAGGTAAAGTTCGCCAGTCCAAATGACTCTAAGTTTCGATCTTAACAATGATTAAATCACAAAATAAAAATCTGTAAAGAAAAGAGTTTTCTCTTTTTTTTATTATTGAAATTGATTTTTGCCTTGCTAGTTCCTAGTTTTTAAATAAACTTGTGAAATAGCAAGGGGGCTCAATGAAAACATCGAGCATTTTATTTTCGTGCATATTTCTTTTTGTGCTAGGGACGGCTTCACCATCCTTCGCTCAGACTCGGGAAGATAAATTTGTGGGATCAGAACCAGTCATTAATTCTCGCGCGTGGGAATCGATGAAAGAACCTACGCCCGCTCAGCAGCAAATTGCACGAATTTTAAAAATTGCTTCCAAAATGCAGTACGTAAATGATGTCATGGCCATAAAAGAATCGGGATTAGTTTACGTTACAAATTTGGCCGATCTGTATTACTTATCTACCTTTACGGTGAGCAATCCATCGGATAGCTACAGAATGGCAACAGGTGATTTTATTGCCAGACATGTTGGAACTTACATTCGGACACGGGCTGATATTCCCCCATTGATGAAGTTAAATGGCCGAGTTTTAACGGTGGCTCAAGCCATGGAGTGCAAAAAGGCAGGCTTAAAAGTCGCAACAACAGCATCTACATTTTTGCAAATCCTGCCCTTCGCTGTTGAATCTCCATCAGAGGCCTACCAAAGAATGGTTGGAGCTTTTGTCGCACAAAATATCTTTCGAGTCTTAGGGCCGAAGTCTTCGATTAAAGTGATTTTAAAAATTGAAAATTATTCAGTTTTTGTTTCTGAAGCCATGGCTGTTAAAAATGCCGGCTTGGTGGCCGTTAAAACTAAAGAAGATTTACTATCGCTTGCAGAATTTGCTTTCGAAGCGCCATCCCCAGCCTACCAAGAAGCCGTTCAAGTATTTATAAGAAATAATATTTCTCGATTCCCTTAACAATTAGCTGACCGTGTCCAAGCAAAATTGGACACACATTGGTGCTGTTAAAAACAATCAATAACACTTATAGCCCAAGGGCTTTTTTTTTATATGAAAAAATGTTTTCAACCTATATTTCAATAGAATGATTACAGGGTTCTGTTACTCGATGATTTCACAAAACGAAGGCCTTAAATGGAAATCTTCCTCTTAAAGACATGCTTTCGAAAATAAAAAAAAGCTCATGATGAAAACGGAACTCTGGCTCCTGGAAAGTATGGAATATCAAAGCACGAAACCTCATGTGGGCGGAAAAACCTGACTGATACATCAGAATTGATGTGGATTCCAATTAGATTGGATATAATCGTTGTGGATTTTTTTATAATCGGGATGAGGTTGGACTAACTCATAGAATAAAGTTTTATCAAAAGATGATTTGAAGCTTTTATTTTTAACTTCTCCAATAATTTGATGAAAACCTAGTTTATTTTTTATTAAAGGATAGTTTTTTGGAGCTACAAAAATTAATGTTTGCAAGTCACCCAAATCACTTGAAAGTAAGTAGCTCATTGACAGCTTATTTTTCTTTACATAACTTGCAATGGTTCTACTTACTGAGATCTTTTGTAAATTCAATTCATAAGACACCTTATTTAAATTTGAGATAATTTCAAGACTCGTAATAACACCGTCACTGGTGTCAATTGAAGCGTGAACGTATTTTCTTAAACCTTTTAATATTTTAAAGTTAGGTTTGGGTTTGAATTTTTTTTCCAGTGAATTTCTATTTTTTTTAAATAAAAAGTCATAGCCTAAAGAGGGGCCAATCCCAAAATAATCACCTAATAGAATAATCAGATCATCAGGTTGAACTCCCAACCTGGTGAGCACGGGACCGTGAGAAATACCAAATATTGTTGTGTTAATAAAAATTCCAGAGGACTCTCCTGAGTCTCCGCCAAGAAGTGGCACTTCAGAGACTCTAAGCGCTTTTTTAACTCCTGCATAAAATTTAAGTTTATCTTTTTCCGAGAGGGATTGACTCCACTCTGTGGATAACATCAGTCCAATGGGCTTTGCTCCCGTTGTGGAAAAATCAGATAGGGAGTTCATCACACTTATCCAGCCCCAAGTCTCTGGATCTTTGTACAGTTTGATGGCCACTTCTTCAGAAAGAGAATCTGTCGAAGTGCAAAAAAAAAGATTTTTTGAAATCTTTATAACTTCACAATCAGAGGCATTGAACTTATTTAGCTGCAATTTAGATCTTGGGATACCTTGAAGCGCTTTCTTTAAAAACGAATACTCTGCTCTTTTTAAGACATTTTTATTTTTCATATTTTCAAAAACCCATTGGAAAAATATACCTTTCTCACTTGGTTATTACAAATAAGTTATTTCTTTTGCAAATTTTCAGTATAGTATTATCAAATAAGCAAAGGGGATAGTTTTGAGAAAGATCAAGGCGTTTTTTAATTCTGTCGAGGAGTTTCGTTCAGCTTTTGCGAGTGAGGATAAAACCTTCGTTTATGCTCGAGGAGCAGAGCCCAGTGTGGAAAAATTTAATCAGTTGTTAGCTCGCCTGGAAGGAACAGAGTCCGCATTGAGTTTTGCAAGCGGCGTCGGTGCGATTTCTTCAGTGCTTTTTGCCTTTTTAAAAGCTGGAGATCATATCATTTTTCACAAACATTCCTATTCTTGGGCCCGCTATTTAATTCAAAATCATTGTCATAAATTTGGTATCACGCACACGGAAATTGAAGAAAAAGAAATCCCTTCTATTGAAAAATATATCAGACAAGAGACTAAAATGATTTATATTGAAAATCCAAGTTATTTCTATTTTGAAAGCCTAGCACTAGCTCAGGTTTTTGAGTTGGGAAAAAGCAAGTCTATCTTAACCGTACTGGATAATAGTTACTTGGGTCCAGCAAATCTGAAACCTCATTTGCAGAAATTTGACATCATTTTGCATTCTGCAACTAAAATAATATGCGGCAAAGGTGACACTCTGGGTGGAGTTGTCTGCACTTCTGAAAAATTAAGAAAAGTTTTGTTCAAAGACGGTTTAATGAGTATCGGGGCCGTCATGACCAGTGCCGTGGCAGAATTGCTGACAGAAAGAATGGAAAATTATTTTGAACGTACGGCAAAAATCTCTAGGGAAATGAAAATCTTTTTTAAATATTTAAAAAATCACCCAAAAATATCAAAGATTCACTATCCATGGGATTTGGATAAAGCAGACAATTGGATCGAGCATTCTGATTATCTTTTCCCTGTTGGTTTATTGAGCTTTGAATTAAACACCCAAAATCAAGGGCAAGTTGAGAAATTTGTGGACAGCTTACGGCTTGTTAAAAAAGGTGTTTCTTATGGATCTACGGAGGCCTTAATCATTCCTTCGGTTTTATTTTTGAAAAAGGGATCCCAACCTCTTTTTCCCCTTGGTATCTGTCGATTCAGCATAGGTGAGCAGGCGGCAAGCGACATCATCAACGATTTTGAGTCAGCATTTATTGAAAGTAAAATTTAGTAACCGTTAGACGAAGGTCCTTGTTAATAAAATTTTAAACACTTATTTTTTCTACTAAATCGATAATCTAGTTCACGCGATTTTTTTGGATCCGTCTCATATAAATATTCTAAATCCTTCGGATTTAATTGTTTTGATAGGGCTAAACTATGAATAGTTCGCTGAACTTGGTCTACATTGATTGGTCCTATAGTTAAAAAATTCATACGCTGGTGAGCTAGTGCATAGGCATTAAGAAGTTGATCCAAAGTATACTTTGTCGAATAGGTTTGATTCCAATTCTTTAGAAATTCAATGGCTTTATTTAATCTAATTTCATTCTCTGGCGTAAAAATAGCTAGATAAACATTTTGCCAATAAGCATCTCCATTATCAAACTTTTGTTTTGCATCCGCCTTAGCCATCTCCCATGAGATTTTTGGGTCTTCATGTTTGTCAAATATACTAAATCCTCCAAGGGGGGAGTAGGGCATCATGAAAACTCCTTTTAAATATTCAGGATTCATCATTTCTTGATGCAAAGCTTGTATTCCCCTTGCGTGAATAGAAACTCCTTTTCGCATTTCAAAGAGGGAAAAATAAGGACTATCAAAAGTTGGAAAATACAATTTAGGATTTCCAGCAGCTAATTCAATGGCTTTTTCCACTCTATCTGTGGTCCAATTTGACAAACCAATCATGGAAAAAAATTGTGTCAATTCCTGAGAACTTAAAGCTGTTAAAATCTTTTTTACACAGGTTCTACATTCTTTAATGACTTTAAATCCTACGGAATTAAAAAAATCCCGATGCAATAAATAAACTGTTGGATTTCCCTTTAAGTTTTGCAACGAATGTTGGATTTCCTCTTTTATTGCCCTTATCATGTCTTCTACCGTACCATCTAAACGACTCTCATAGGTCCCGCTTGGAATAGGACCCTTTAATTCTATATCTTGGTTTCCTGGTAAGATACTCAATTTAACTCCATTCTCTTGTAAGGCCGTTAAGAGCTCCTCAGAATGATAACCTGGTACTAACTTGTGAGTGTAAGAAAGGTCATAGGGAAATCCCCCCTTTGTAATAACATAAATTTTTCTATCTGGGTTTAATCGACTATCAACATAGAAGTCGTCTCTCTTGATTATGTCTTTCCTCGATTCAAGATATCTACCGATAAGATTTTCGATGTTTCCTACATAAATAGGCGAGGTATCAATAACATTGATACCTCTGCGTATCGCTTCATCTAAAACCTTAAAAACCTCTTCCTCTGTTTGTTCTGTCTGTCCTAAGTGAACCCATCCACCTTGTCTCAAGTGATCCGTACCCATGATTAAACGTGAAAAACGATTTTTATTTCCATCTCGATCAATCACTTCTACATACTCCATTTGGCCCGTTTGGTTTGCTGAGCCCGAGGCGTGTCCCTTTTTGGGAACTAATAATGATGCAAGGACCATGACTGTCGAAAGAACTAAAAAACCTGTTTTCATATTTCTCCACGATATTCAAAAGTTTCCCAGTTAACTAACCAGTGCTTAACCAATGGGTTCACCCCAGCGTAAGGCCATCCAGTTGATGGAAGGTTTTTCATTTTATCAACAAAAAGAGATAACTCCTGACGAAAGAGTTTATCACTCAATTTGTTTGCAGATCGTCTGTCAAATAAAGATTGAAGTGGCCTAAATTCTGGCCCCAAGATATGCATCACAGCCCGATACTCGTCACTTAACCGTGCGGAAGTATCCTTATTGATCCAATTGTACTTTCCCATGTAAGCTTTATATTGACCATCTTCTGATCTAAACATTTTTTGCATATGCGTAAGCACACCCAAGGACCCTAAAAAAAGGTTCAAGGCTTTTTCATCTGAAGAGGTCAGTTGTTCCTGTGGTTTTTTAAAATTTATTTTTGCTCTTTTAGTTCGCTCTGATTTCGTCGTTTGAGTTAAAGAGGGTTGATCCTCATAAACCAATGGCACAAAGTAATCTCCCCCTTTGGAGGTATTTGAAATGGCACTCCCATGAGGTGCGCTTCTTCCCAGAAAACCCATGGTTCCAGAAGAAACTTCACCATCAGGAAATACTAAATCAAAATTTCTTAAATCGGGAATGACCGTGACTAATTGAGCCTGACCGTTTCTTCGAATAACCGTCGTTATCACCGCTGAATTGACAAATTCTTGAATGGTATAACTGGCAACTAAATTTTGTCCCATTTGACGGGCTTTTGCGACGCGATCTTGATCTTCTCTGACCATTCGGAGAACCTCTCGAATCTCTGAATCACTCTTCTGAGATAAAACATAAACTCCATTTCCGCCGGACTCATCTGCAACTTTAACTACATAATTTTTAGGGGCAGAATAAAACTTTTTGTATTCGCCTTGACTTAAAAAGAGATCGTTTAATTTTAAAGTTGGTGGCGGTGAAAAGATGGGCCCAGATCCGTGCATCGGCGCAAAATAATCGGCAATTAGGGAAAATAAGGGTTTGATATCAAGAGTTCTGCCTCCTATATTGGAAACATATAATTTTCTATGAGTAATAAGATCTAGGATATCGGTTTCAGGATAAGACTCACCTGGTAATAGAGAAGGATCTCTTCCTAACCGAGCATTTAAAATCACTGTTTTTAGTGGATTTCCTAATTCATCTCTCTCAACATCCACAATTTCGCCTCTCTCATTTTTAATAAACTCGTAGGCAATACCTTCAATAATGGAAACACCTTTCTTTTTTAAATTATCTATTTCTATTTTTTTCAATTTAGTGGGTATTTTGAATCCAAGATCTTTTTTTGAAGAAGTGGCACTTAACAAAGCGCTCTCTTCAATTCTTGAATAGATACTGGTAACTAATGGATGATTTTTGGAATTGACTCCTATTTGATTTAGTCTCAGCGATCCTTCGCGATCTACATAGAGATCAGACATTTGAACTAAGGGCATACCTGAATTTTCAGCTATGGTCACAACATCTGGATGCGCCCCATTGAATACACCTGGGGAAACCACCACGGAAATGCCTTCTTTTTTTCCTGTCCAATACAATCCATGGGCATCCATCGTTTTTTTAAAATTTTCAAAGGTCTTATCTGCTTCCAAAAGCCTATCAAATAAACTAGAGCCGGTCTCATAAATACCTCAACATGATTTTGATGCTGGCGAGTTGAACCATTCCTAGATAATTTTCAGAATTGTATTCGTATCTAGTTTTTACTCGTCGAAATGACTGAAGCC